>Ga0056128_1005126_pt1 | contig 16465 bp, 6 predicted proteins | sample WorMetLIZISLAND2_FD_71113 | JGI IMG/M metagenome (GOLD analysis project Ga0056128, IMG submission 71113) | Marine gutless worms symbiont microbial communities from Max Planck institute for Marine Microbiology, Germany - Olavius geniculatus... ... | reverse complement strand
ACTTCAAGCAATTTTACTACAGTCAGTTGAAAAATGTACAATTGGATGAATTGTCAGCCAAAGTGTCAGAAATGTGAACAAAATGTGTTTTTACGCGTTATGTTAATTAAGCAATCATATTGCTTTGGATAAAAAAGTGATATTTCGCTAGTTGGGTTTTCCCCAGGTAGTGCAGAAACAAACGTTGGGTAAGGTGGGAAACTGAACGGTCATTTGATGGCAAGTTGTGTCAGGAATATTTGTATTAAAAATTATCAAAATCTGATAATTGGTTTTTAAGTTACAGTCGAAAATGTCGGGGATGTTTTTTTTGGGACACAGTGTAGTTCGCAGTGATCATTTGCAGTGTTGATGTTCTCATCAGAGTCGTCCGTGTCATCGGATTCAGACTCGTTGTCGAACTCGTCATCCCTTTCCGACATCTTGATTTACTGGCGGCCGATTTGCTCCGTCATCGCCCGTGCACAAGTACTGACTGAATGACTATGTCGGCACTTGTTGAATTTTGCTTTTTAATGTTTAAAACTAATTTACGATGACTAAAAACCATGGTTGATCGGAAATTCGCGTCACTCCCGCAGCCAAAAATCGTTGAGTTTGGCGACTAAGCAATCGAAAAATCTCCTGCGGACGATTGACTTAATATAGGCCTATTAGGCGACCGATTAATCGCATCAAACGAAAGACACAGACAGGTCTCTCTGTGCCAATAGTACAGCATTTGAACATAAAAACAAGAAAACCCAGCTGTCGCTAGGGAAGACGCGCTACAGCATACACAGTTTCTGTTGCAGTACTGACCTTCAAGATCATCCAAGGTCGATAATTTTTATTTTATCTGAAAGGGCCTATGTCACTTTCTATTAATAATTAATAGAAACCTGGACCCTATCTCTCACCGTTTCCGAGATATCGCCTGTTTTTCGTTGAAAAGCGCGCATTTTTTATTTTCTTCCACTCAACCTCAAATTTGAAAATGTTGCTCTTGAACTGCATTTCCCAAATTTTGTACGCAGAGAGCCTCGGCAAAAGGCTAATTATTCGTGTAAAAAATTTTCATAATATTTACCCGTTAGCCAGGATACATTCGTTACAGACGGGCGGACGGGCACACGACGTCGACAACTCGTACAATAAACGTCTACAGCATAGCTGTTGCGCGTCAAAAATAAAATAACTAAAGCTACTCAATTCGACTCTCTTTGCACGTATGACGACGTCACGTCGTTTTTAAAAGTGGCGTTGTGGGTTTTGGCTGTTGGGTAAGCAGGAATATATAATTTTTTGACAGACATTTGCAAATTTCTGACAACAAAAATGGGAGCTCACAATTTTTAATTTTGCTTTTAAATTCGCCTAAAATGAAGGATTTTAGTCTCAAATTTGGTATATTTTGAAGATTTTCCGACAAGAGAAAAATTTTCCGCCAAGTTAAATTTTGGGGAATTGACCCCCTGTTTCCTTGCCACGACGGCACTGGCTTTTGTTGAATAAAGGACGTGACGCCATAACTCGACAACAAAAAGACTAGCTGTCTCTAGGGTAGGCCGATCGTACCTTTTATAGCCTATCCGAAAGTCCGAATGCCAATGTTAGACTTCCGGTAGCGGAAAAAAGCGACTTCCCAGAGTGACTGCAGTCCCATACACGATAATTATAGTGACACTGTTAGGACCTCTATCGAACGCTACAATCAACGCTAGAAAACGATACAGTAATTCGGCTCACTTTGCATTCAGAATTGCGGCCAACTTGCTGCAGATAGACATGGTTATTACCGACAGAATACAAGAACTCGCCCGGTTTATTTAACAGTACCATCGCCGATGCCGAACGACGTACCGTTTTGTGGTTTAGCGCAACTTTAGCCACAACTAAAAAATACGTTCTGTGGAACGAGGTATCTGTCCCATTGCCACGTTATATATAGCCCCTAGCAGCTGCGTATAAAAGGGGGTAGGTGCAAACAGGGTGCAATTATCTTTCAGGGGGCCCAGTTGTAGTCAACTTTGTCCCAAAATTCGTTGCCATGGCAACAGGAGTCGGCAGGAGAGAAATTTAAGTGATACCATCGGATAGTCCGGGCCCGAAAATAGGGATGTAGGGGAAAACAACGCGCAATTATTTTTCACGGGGGCCGAGTTATAGTCAATTTTGTCCCAAAATTCGTTGCCATGGCAACAGGGGTCAGCAGGGGAGAAATTTAAATGATACCATCAAATAGCCCGGGCCCAAAAATAGGGGGGTAGGTGCAAAACAGTGCGCAATTATCTTTTACGGGGACTAAGTTATACCGCTGTGAAATCTCCATTTTCTGTAATGCAAAATTTTGCAACTTTTGAATGGTTGCTATGGCAACAGGGATTTATAGGGGGTAAATTTAAATAACACCGTAAGATTGCCCGACCCTGAAAATAAGGGGTAGGTAAACACAGCGCGCAATTATCTTTTACGGGAACCGAGTTATACCGCTTTGAAGTCCCCATTAACCGTAGTGCAAATTTTTAAAAATTTGGGGGTAAAATAGGGGAAGGAGTTATCAGATTTTTATCCCAAACAAATTCGATCTTACTTTTTGCGCCCCGAATCACTGTGCAATATTTCATCAAAATCGAATCAAAATTGCGGCCGTAGGACTGTTTACAGACAGACTGACAGAATGACAAGTGATTTTATAATCTGTCCCATGCAGATAGCAATGGCTATAACTTATGGCAGACGACATATCATACCCAATTGAACTAACGGTTGGCCAAAAATTAAGCTTAAGATATGAGTGTCCTAAGTTCCGAACTCGAATTCAGGAAAACGGTGAGCGAGAGTGACAGTCGTTCAATGCAATTTGCAGATGGATGGGCCTACCGGGTAATAATAATACAAAACAACCAAACTAATATTATCGCCACTAAGCGATCGCTTTTATTGACACATGCTTATTTAAACTGTTTTTGAACAAAATGACCTACAAAATGAGTTAGTGTAAATATTTTGTGTTGTCAACTTATCGCTTTCGTTATTACACAGTAGTACAAACTGTACAAACTGGATCCAGTTACATACTTATGTAATTTCTAATCTTGATCGTTTTACGATCGTCGACGGCGAATGCAAACGTAAACATCCGTCATGCGGATCGTAACTTTTGAAGGTTGTTGAACTTGTTGTAAGTTTTGAATTGAACTTATAAGAAGCGGCAGACTATGTTTTGATCTAACTGCTTTTGCTAAAATGTTTTATGACATTTCTAGCAAGCATAAATTTTTAGATGGTCAAGCCATAGCCTGTAGTTTTATGGGTGCTCTGCATGCGCGCGTCGTAATGTAGGCCCAGAAATTGCGCGGTAATGCTAAACTATGCATGCGAGGCTGGCGAGGCAGGCAAAGGCTGGCGATGGCTATACAGCTGTCTTTATGGTGGGTGCAGCGACCAAGATGACAAGAGCAGTTACGTAATCACAGGTGGGGGTAGTTAACGTCAATTTTGGGCATGTTCTTTGTCCGGGTTTGTGAGACACTCTGTTAGTCTCTGTGACTGTCACTGGAAGTAACCAAATTCCATTTAGCATTTATCTTACTTATATGTTTCGCCAGGAAGGCTTTTAGCAACGCTTGTTGTTTGTATGCAGTAAGATTTTGCTACTGACAACGAAATTGTGTGCAATAACATGCAAAGAGGACTGTAGATTTCATTGTGCAAAACATGCACAACAAATTCCCACTAAAACATAACATCTAAAAGAGGTAAGAACTAAAACGGTCTGTTTTCCATGTGGCGCATAAGTGGGGTGTTCATTTTCTTGTTGAGGTCCTTAGCACTGATCAGATGACATGAAGAAAAATTTTGATTACACTATATTGAGAAAGAACTGTTAATTGTTGCCTTGTTGCTATGCGTGTATGTTATTTTATACATTTTCTTGTGTTATGATTGATAAAAAACAATCCAGATTACAGTTAAAGGATGCATGTAATTAGTCCGCTTGGAAACGATAGTTTTCGGAAGGACTTATGTTTTGCCACAGATGTATTTTTTTCAGTGTGAGATCTCAGAGATGCGTCGGCTGATCGGCGTGAAATTTTGCACGCTGATCAATACTAGGCCGAATTTTGTAGTGCTGGTCCAAAATTTCTAGGCGGCTTCCCTAAAAAATTTTTAGGGGCCAAAAACATGCAAAGTTTGGCCCGATTTCGGATGACTTCAAACTTTGGTGGTGATTATCTCCAGAATGGATGAAGACATTCAAAATCGGACAAGTACATTTTGTACAGTGATTCCTCTCGCATTGGGTGAAAAAAATTCGGTGAACTTTGGTTCACTAATCACGGACATTAAGCGGTGAAATCGTACCCACCCGAATCAACTTTTTTGGGAGACTTATATTTTGACCCCTAAGGGATGCTGCACCCCCAAATTTTTACATGCGTTAGAGAATGACCAAGTCTTGTTAGCGCACCCCCACTAGAGATGGGGTCTCTCTTACATTTTTTATCAATGGGGGTTAAAAATTGGCTTAAAATTTGACATATCCGTGCCTGTAGCTTTTTGGGTAAAGGGAATATTCCTATGAAACTTTGCCACATGGCGGGCTGTATGGTGGGCATGATCACTTATGTACAAATTTTGGGGGCCTCACACCCCAGAAATTTGGGAGGGCCAAATATTCGAAAATTTGGCTTGATTTCGGACAACTTTCGATTTTGCCCGCAAATATCTTAAGAACTGATTGAGATATCAAAACTTGGAAACAAACTTGATTGAGGAGGAGTTTTACGGGATCTAACAAATAATTGGTGAAGTTTGGTCTACTAAGAAAAAAGTTACAGGCACGGATGTTGACCCATCCTAAGTTGGCGCTGTGTGTTTTGCATATACTAATGCATTGGAATTCAGGCCATGTGACTTCGCTACTGGAGGAATTTCATTTCAACTCCCTAAATTTTTCCTTCCAATCGGATGTACAGCACTGGGTGGACTCGCATTTGGCTTTGCGCCAAAATTTCTAGTTGTTTTATATTTTGACTGAAATTACCATATAGACTTGATTAATGATTATGACTAATTACTGAATAATGAGTACTTTTTATGTTTTTTTATATGTTGCAGATTCACAGCTTGAATGATTATTTAATGAAACAGTTGTGTTGTTTGACTGACATTTACTATGATGTGTTTAACTTTACCACGATTAAGCTGTCATATTTCCTTCAGATGTCTTACATATGCTTATTCTATCTGTGGAAAGATTTCTCCATTCCGTTGCAGTTACGCTCAGTTACAGAATGGACGGTTGTTTCATGGCCAGTTTGCTAATCTGAATGGATGCAGATTAGTGACATTTGCTGATGTGCATGAGATTTCTCGATGTGTGCATGAGATGCAGACAACGGATGAGTTACTGAAGTTTGTCAATGGCACAGACAGTGAAAGCTGGACACCAGAACTGTCTTCTCTGTTGACTAGACAGCTTGTCACTACATATTATCGGTCTCTGTATGCTGCTTATCCCTGGTTGCAGGAAAACATTGTATCTGCAAGCAAGCAGATTCGGATTGGTGATACTCGTATACTGCAAAATGTAACCGCTCCTATTCATGGTCATTCTGGTTACAGTACTTGGCTGACTATTGTTGAACAGAATTGCTCCAAGTATAGTCCAGATCAGCTTGCAGATGCTTTGCTGTCAGCAACACATCTCTTTGTGGACAGCAGTAGCAGTGTTATACATCAGCTTCTGTCTGAAACTCATCAGCGTTTGTCAGACTATAGCTTGTCATCACTGGCAGCTCTTTCTGACAGTTTAAGAGCCTTACCTGGAGATGACTATGTGCTTGTTAGGCCATTATTGAAGCAGATGCAGACATTGCTGACCACTATGAAGACTGTAAATGCTACTGAACTTGTCGAAATAACAACTGTTCTTGCTAACATGAGGAGGTTTCTAAGTGCCGATTTGCGGCGTCACTTGGTTAGCTGGCTGCTGCAAATGATACAGAACAACAAAGAAGCCTTTCTCATTCCAGAATCTGTTGGAGCTTTTATACGTCTTGGTAACATGCAGGCATTCACTGATAGAAACAACTCATGCAAATTGTTTGATATTGCTGTTGAAACATGTCAGAGATGTGTTGACCAATTTACCATTTCGACCTTGGCTAAAATGTGTGTTGTGCTACAGTGTTGCTCTAGATCCGACAAAAGTCCACATCAAGTTTTCAACATTTTGGAATCACGTGCAATCCAACTTTTATCTGCTGGAAATCGCTTGTGTAATGTAATACAGCTCATGAACTGTTTGACGAAAAATACGTCACAGGAAGTCATTCTTCAGTTTTACAATGCACTTCACTCCCAGCTGAGCTGCAGTGATTATGTTGATGTCTATTCTCTTTCAAACCTTGCGAGAACTCTGCATAGAATGCCGATAGTCAGCACTGATCTTTTAATGCTTGTTCAGCGTTTCATTTCAGCTCAGGCCGGTAACATTGTGCCTCATTCATATCTATTCAGTTGGATTGAGAAATTTTTCAGCCGGCACTGTTTCTTAGACAAGGATTTGGAAAGGCACTTTAATGACTCTCTTCTTTCTTTTGCTGGAAAATATGTCAGTTTCAGTGAGTATGCCACATCTCTTTGTGCTTACGTGTTGCCAGTGGTTAGTGAAGGTCTTCCAGCTCCAGTTTTTGATGACGTAATTAAGTCAGTGCCTCAGTGGCGAAAAAGCTTACTTTATAAGCATACACTGCATCTTAGTTCAGTACAAGGTTCAAACAATCAGCTGAAACAGCTAAACTCTGTTATTTATCAGACCTTGTGCAAGAAGCTCGACTCAGTGGACAGTTTGCATAGTTTGCAGTTGTTAGCACAAAGTTTGCTGATGCACAATTGTAACCGGCATCCAGTTGTCACTGACCGTCTAATGAACTCATTTACACAGTACAGTCCAACACTGTCTGATGATGTCAGTGCAGACAGAATTGTGAGAATATTTGACAGCCTTCACTACCGTCTACCTTCAGTCTATGATGATCTTGTTCGCTACATTGTCAATGCTGATTCTCCTGGCGAACTTCTGGTATAGCTTTGACGCAAATTCTGTGATTCTGTTTGTAGTTTAGCATTGAAATTGTTTAATTTTTGCACATAACATATTTGGGAGAAGTAATATTGATTAAATTTAAGTGTACACAGAAGACATGCAATTTGTTATAAAACGAGATTTTGGAATTTTAGTGGTCTGTGGCAGAAGAATAGAACCTGGTTTGATTTGAATAATGCACAGTAATCACTTATTTGTTGCCAGGATACATATTTCTATTTGTGATTAGATTCAGTCAGAACCAAGGGAGGTCGGCTGATCAAAAGAAGTACAGTAAATAGTAGATGCAAAATACTCGGGGTTACTGGAATTGAGTACTATGCAAAAGGCTGTACCACATAAATCATTTGATGGTTCATTGTTCACATACTCATTTTTAGTTACGATCTAAAGTCATATTGTCAGCATCCATGCAAGAGTTAGTGAATATCGTGTGAACCGGTTGTGTGCCTGTGCAGGTAGTGCGCATTGTCTGTGCTTGCTCGAGCATTGGCTATGTTCCTAATGCTGCCGAGCAACTGGTTCAGTTGGCAAGCAGGACTTATCACAGACTGGTTGCTTGGCAGAAATACCTTGGAGCGTTGAGGCTGCTCTGGGCAGTCACTAGTCTTCAACTCTTTCTTGACAACGAGCTGTCGAAGCTGTTCACTCTGGAAACTCTGGAAGCATTGGATCTGTATATGGCAGGTATCAGTACTTGCTGTGCTATTTTTACTGAGCAGAACATGAGCATTTCATCTGTGATTTGATGTAACTAATAATAGTTATTTATGTGTAAAATCACTGCCACGTCTGAATTGTATCTTAGCTGTACAGAGGCCAATTTGTAATCCAATACGTACTGAAATTGTTGCATATGTGCACACGACATTCCAAAGAAATAATTTTCTTCAGCTTAAAAACAAGCTGGGTTTTTATCTTTCTGGGTTTTTCATTCCCTTTTCCCGACCACTGTGCAATTGAGAGTTGTGACTACATTTGATTTATCTTATTCTATTGTCAGTAATTTTATTTTCAGCCAGGTTTAGTTTATAATCAGTTTGACGTGCTGGGCTGAGGACACTTGCTGAGATGTTTCTGGTACCAGTTGGCAGAGATGTACAGCTTGGCACAGCTGGGTATTTGAAACAGCTGAGATCACCATCACAATTGGTGGACATATTTTGTAAATGTACAACAGAGAGTTTTTACGCGTGACAGCAGTTACTGCTGTAGCGCGTCTTAGCCATCACAATTCTGTTCGTCTGTCTGTCTGTCACATGGGTGGATCAGTCAAAAACGGTGCAAGCTAGGATCACCAAATTTTCACCATCGGCTGCCTGGAAGATTCTAGTTTTAGGAACCGTGAAGCTTTTCCATAAATTCGAAAAGGATCACCCCGAATGAGGGCGCTAAATAAGAGGGGGGGTAGGAAAAATTTGTGATTTTTAGCCAGTACTGAAATTCATGCACTGGATATGGCGCTAGGCGTCGTCCGCCATCGAGTCTAAATGAAACATCGTTGTGAGCTTAGATTTCGTTCGCACGCGGCCTTCACACATGCATTGCTGTCGCGCGTTCCCCTTTGCATCAGCTGGGCTTTTCTTGTATTTTCTGCTAGAGAATTAGACTTGGTGAATAGCGATGGATGGTATAGTAATGATTTTTGGTTACTAGATAATGTGGATAATCTACCAGTGACTCAGGAGACCGAGCTGTTGGTGATGTTACTGAACCGAGCTGTAGTGCTCGATTGTCCTCATCTTGATGTCCTGTGGTTCAGAGACAGGGCGGCAAAAATCTTTTTGACCCAAGGTTGGTTCTTACACATTTTGTTTTAGACAGAATCGTTTCTTACAGCGCAAGCAATTCTGACTAGCGACACATTTTTGCATAGCATGTTCCTTTTGTTTGTCACATTTGTGCACTCTGCTTAAACCTTTGATGGATTGGATGCTATTTGGCAGGTACTCTTCTTGGGCTAGGTCCAAGGACACATAGTGTCAGATGGATGTCACTGCCTTCTGGTGGAGGGGAAGATTTTGTGAGTCGAACCCCAGCCAGAACTTGTAGTTACTTGTTTTTTATTCGTCAGGTGGCAGGTGTGATCAGCGATTCGCATTTGACGAAATTACTTCAGTCTTTGTTGTTACATACAAGTCCATTTTTGAATGCAAGACTGTTGAACTAAATTTTAAGAAATTTTTAAAGTATCCAGCCTGTTTATTTCACATGACTTACTGCACTTTGTTACTTAGAACTACATTGCTGGATACTTTTTTTTACGACATCTGAAGTGTTTGGCCTGGTAATAGAATCCGTTTTTTCTTTTGTGTTTTACTTTTTGTTGCTCACAGAAATGTATTTGCAATTTGCATCTGAGTTGTAAAATTAGCACCGTTAGTTTTTTGTCCTATCTACAACGTTACATTTCGTACTGTCTGCTGCATGCCATGCAAAGCAGTATCAGCATAATTACGTTCTGTAATGCATAGTATAATAACTGTATCTTAGTGTTGACTTTATGTATCAAGTTACATGCGTCATATCTTCAGCATCTCTTCCCTTAGTATTTTTAGGCCTCCTACAGAACGTTCAGACAGTTTGTCATCATTCGGCTCGTATGATCTGGAAGTAGATGAGCCTCATAAATACGACATCAAACATTTTTTCATATAACTCACTTATGCTGTGTTAGGCCTATTGCTGTCCACTTATTACTGCTTCCAATTCAGTTAGTGACATTTTGCGGTTTACAAATGTGTTGCTATTATTAAATAATATTACTGTGATTATTGTCATCATCATTGGAGCACATGACATAAGTCAAATAAATTAATTGCATTTATGTTCCTTTTTTGAGTCTGTTGAGTTACATGTATTTAGGATATAGGAGCAAGAGTGAGCCAAATGCTGCCATAGCTAAAGAAGTGCAATGTGTCTTGTCGAAAATTCTCGGTGGACCAGACTACGTACGGAGTGGTGTTTTTTCCCAGTATCACTACTATGTTGGTCAGTATGATACGGTGTGATAGAACAGTGCACAGTCTGTGTTCAGAAGCTGATAATAGGCTGGTCTGTCTGTCATGTGTAGCCAGGACAGAATGTTAACAGAAGTTAGCTACAAATAATAAACCAGTTGGAGTAATAATGCTGGTAATTTCCACACTGTTGATAAAGTTATCTGGAAAATAGTCCAGAAGTTTGCGATAATAGTTCAGTAGTTGAATACTGTTTTTTTGTATTTACACAGTGTGCACCAACAAAAATTCCCTAATTTTTTGTCATTTTCTTAAGCAAATGTTGAGAATTTTGAAGCAAAATTTTACATGTTTATTATGTATTCTGGTACTCACACAGGGCATTTAATTATCTTCAATTAAGAGTTTTACTGCAACCACATCGTTATTTTTCATGCTCATGTGCAGAAGAATGTGTGCAGAGTAAAAGGGGTGAAAGAGTTACCAAGTTCGTGCTGCAGAATTTAAACAAATTGTCACTCGAACAACAGAATAAACAACTTGACAGTGACCCTGAGAACTTGGAGTGTTCACTGCCAGTTTTCACACATGCATTTTATCTTTTAGTGAGGTTTTTAACAGCCATGTTGATGTCAAGTTGTCTCAGTCTTTTGCAGTAGCTGTTTGAGTTCACTTTTGGTGTAAAAAATTCAGTAAATACGATCAAAAATTTATAGAAACGACTGTACAGACTTTGTTTATAAAGTTTACTTTACTTTGATGTTACTAACAACAAAATGGACCAAGTTGTTTTCAATACATGGTACTCATTATAGCAAGTTATTGAATGTGCAAAATCACGATACGATAAAGTTTGTAACTTTACAGCAGTAGAAGAATATCAAATGCTGCTTGCCCTTTTTTGTAGGTGAGTACTGATAACAAGTGTGTAAAATTTTGTTAAAATTCCGAGCAGTTGCTGAGAAAATGATGAACAACTTTGGGGGATACTTTTTGTTGCTACGTTCTGCATTTTGCTAGTGGCTTGGTGATTAAAGATGCATGGTTGATTCACGTAGTGTGTCATGTATTATTGTTAACTTCTTATGTACTTTACTTAGTCACCTGCTTTGCTTAAGTGTTAAAGTTATCAGAATTTGTCAAATTGTGTTGTAGATTTTGAATGCTTGCTTGATGGACAGCAGAGACCCGTTCCTATCTCGCAGTGGCCACACGTACAGAACAGCAGGAAGTCTCAAAAGTTTGTACCCTGTAGTTATAATTAGAGCTGTCAAATTAACGCGTTAATAAATTAACGAACGTTAAAAAAATTAATGCGCGTTAACAAAAATTAATGCACATACATAAATTTACTAAATTCTGTAAATCAGGAGTTCCAACATTCCGTTAAACTGCGGTTATTTGATGATCGAATAATATTCAAGTAATTAGAAATTGTTTTTTTTTGTTCTATTACTACTGTTACAATCCTGTGACAGAGCCGCGACTTCATGGGCTTCCCTCTCGATGTAGTCCACGTAAAATATTAACAATATTAGTCATGCATTATTAACTCGTTAATGCATGCATTAAAAAATTAACGCAATGCGTTAACGTGTTAAAAAAATTACGCTTTGACAGCTCTAGTTATAATTGTCGTTTAATAGGCATCGTGCCAGTGTTACTTTTGTATTTGGCATATAACTTTGTGTTGGTCTTGTAGCTGTGTTTATAGCTACTGGTAGATTTATTAGTTTTTATGAAAACTGCTTAATGTAATATTAACATTATATAATACACTTGGTTTTTGTTAAAGAGGCCTATTTTGTGGAATTACTGCAGGTTAGGTTACTTAGATATGAAGGTAAGTTTAGTTTATATTATGCTGGTCCCCCAAAAAATTGTTTTTACATGTTATATTGTACACTGTGTTCAGAAAAAAACACTCACTCACGTTTTCTTTCATATCTTTGTGGAAAACGTTTAGATTTGCACAAAATTTTGGGGGAATGTTTAGCAGGAAACAAGTATTCCGTTGGTGGAAAAGTTAGATATTCTTTATTACCGGCAATGTCAAGTTGATGTCATATTTCTGTGTTTGTAAATCACGGGTTTTATCGTTGAAGACAATTCAAGACAGACATTTGAGAAAATGTTAAACACATCATTTGGTCACTGTGTTAACTGAACCCAAAAATATGCTAATCCATCATGCAGTTTTCTATGGTGAACTGTTTTTGTAGTTTATCTTATTGGCCGAGTGTGAGATCCTCAACTTTTTTGATGTTGCTAGGCTTGCATTTGCACATTTCATCACTGCGTGGATGACCACTTGCCCGCTATCAGTCAAATGGCTTGATACTGCTGGTCATGTCATTTTTTATTTAAAAGTTTTATGCCATCAATATTCAATGTCTGTCCATTGTCCAGAAACATCTTGCACAAACATACGGCTGCATAATCGTTGCTGACTTGCAAACATTTTTCAAGTGTCTGTGTTCAATGGTAAAACTCGTAATTTACAAACGTGGTATTATGACGTCAGTATGACATTGCCAGTAGCAAAAAATATTTAATTTTTATCAATAGAATAGTTGTTTCCTCCTGAACATTTCCTGAAAATTTTATGGAAATCTAAACATTTTTCATGAAGATACAAAAGGAAAGTGAGTGGGTATTTTTTTCTAATACAGTGTGGGTTTAGTTCAGTTGAACGCTGTGACTGGTTTCTTTCCTCTGCCATTCTTTTCACCAGCACTGTTTAGTCCATCCGATTGATACTGATACACTGTAATTGTCTTTTCGTATGTATGGGAAATGCATAAAGTTCAATGGTATGAACCATCGTAAATGAGAAATGTATTATAGTTGAATTTTAATATGTAATACATATTATGCACGCATGCTCAGCTTTTTTTGTAATTTGCTGATTACAGAATTGCAGTTTGTGTGCTTGGTCACAAGAACTACTGCTACAACTCCAAGCAGCTTTGCGGATTCGCACTCATGAAGAAACGTCATTTAGAAGTTATGAACTATAAATTTCTGGAGGTGATAATGTACTGTGCTTGTCTATATTGCCACATTTGAGCTTGTTTTGGCACACTTGTTTTGACACAGATGTAGTATTTTTATTGCTCATTAAAGTGACTGCAGTATTGTTTTCAGCATTGTCACTAAGCTTTTTCATGTCAACGTGATAAGTCATAAGTCACTGCATTTGGCTCAATGAAATTTTGTGGGAACACGTACCTTGATAACCTCTAGAAGCCTATTGAATATCAAGGTCATAGGTCACAGGTTAAGGTCACATTGGTTTTGAATGTGGGGCTAACACACTGGGCAACGTGGAGCGGTGTAAGAAATGCATTCGTTTTGTGGCACTGGCGGCGATTGTGTAATGTAGGTACAGTTGGCTGGGGTCAAGAAATGTTGTACGGGCATGGCCTGCAGCAGTATTTAGCCTTGAGCATGGCTTGATGATTTTGTTCGTTATCAGTTTAGTTTATGCACAGCGTGGGAATTAGCCTGAAGGAACTAGTAAAGTCAGCTGAAGTGTGTAAGACTAGACTCATGTTCACATGAGTCTTGAGTCTTAAGTCCAAGTTTTCGTTATTGTTTGACCCCAAGACAAAAAACCAAAGAGGGGTTAAGGACATGGATTGGGGGTCGATTCGTGACAATTTCAACGCTGTTTATACTAATTTATTTTTCTGTTATTATTTACAAGATTTAATTATTATTTTGCATTGTTTTTATTGGCTTTATAGCCAAGTTTTCTTTCTAAAGTAATTTTGGTTTTAATTTTTAAAAATTAGTTATTATGATACTGTTATGTGCTGTGTAGATTCCCTATTTTGACTGGTATTCAATGGCTCTCACTGACAAGAAAGCGAAGTTTGACTACATTGAGAAGAAGTTGTTTCAATAGCATGATTCACAGGACTGTTTCAGATCTGCTCTTCACTGTCACTTTTCAGTGTTCAGCGATCGGCCTTTCACTTGCAGAATTTGCCTCATTTTTATAGCATTTTTCACACTGCATGAACATACAAGTAGGGATTGCAATCCCGGGATTCTGAATCCCGGGATTCTGGGATCCCAGCCTTTTTCACCAATCCTGAATCCCGGAATTGGCAGCGTCTCAATCCCAGTATTTTGCATCAGAAAAATCAGTCAAAATTGTACTATATCGCGTGTTAAATAATAAAAATAAATTTTTTTGCCATCTCATGAATAAAATATTTCATGTGCGCATGTAATACTCCGTGCTGTGCACTGTAATTTGTATTTTTACAGTCACTGTCACTCCCTACAGTTTGGATATATTTTTTGTAGGGGGCCACATCCTATGCATGAAATAACTCCTTTGGGAATACCAAAATATCGACCATTTTGTAAGCCTAATCTTGAAACGGGATCCTGGGATTACAAATTTCTCAGTCCCGGATCCTGGGATTGAGAATTCAATCCCGGGATTGCAATCACTACATACGAGGCTGAGCCAGCCTCGTGTTCGGAGGCTGCAACCATTCACAGTTTAATTCTCAACAAGTACTAGATGCAAGCAAAGCCGTATCGTCACAGTGGCTTCGTGGCTGTTGGACGTTAGCAACTTTCTGTTGAAAAACTGCAACTTCCTGCCCAGCCTCCTTTTTAACTCATGACGCTGCTGAACGTCACAGATGATGATTACGCAGGACTTTTTGCGATGTAAAAGTTGATGACAGAAGCAGGTTTCATGCTTAAGTGTATATGTATGTTATATAATGACATATATTTCTGTATTGTTGGAGTAGATTCAGGTACCAGTAATATCCTGTCAGTGTCCAGTTGTCATTAAATGGTGGAAATGTAGACTGATTGATGTACTGCACACATACATACTGCGTGGTGAATAAAAAGTGATACTTGCAATCTGACAAGCACTCTGACAGTTTTTTAAACGATTAGCTTCAGTTATTGCAGTGAATATAGAGCGGTCGTGTTTACGTACTGTCGTAATGTTACATAGATAGCTGTCCGCATGAGTGAACGGACAAAATCCTCCCTAGACAAAATCTCTGGGAGACAAAATGCCCCCAGACAAAACACCTTCCGGAAAGAATCCCCTCCCCTGCTAAACGACACACCTAGGACAAAATCCCCCCTCACTGCGATAAATAATTACTGGCCATAGCGTTTCGAAAAGCAGTTGTTAAGTTGGTAACTAACAGTTTAGCTAGTTTATTTTACTTCATAAAAGTCGTTCAGTTGAAACAGTAGTTTCAATTAATACTTTTTGTTAGCAATGCAGTAGTTTAATTTTTTTTAAAATAGAGCAAGCAAATTTACAAATTTTTAATTTTAAATATTGCTGGACTCACTGCAGTGAATGTAGGGTAGCAATTGTCTTACGAATAAAAACTGTCAACTGTAGTGTTTTTAAAAAACAGTGATTTTGTCCGGGTATTTTGTCCTACCCTGATTCTGGGGGGGGAATTTTGTCCTGGATTTGTCCACATGTCTGTGGCATGCAGCACACAGTATAAAATGTGAAAATGATGTTTCACTTTATTTTGCGCCACGCTCTACATGCCGGATCATGAATAACTAGATTTCTGTTGAGTGAAATGCAGCATGAACTAGTGCAGTGGTCTATTGCTCTGATACAAGGAAGTACAAGACATGCAGACATTGACTCACATGATTTGATCATGCTTTATGTTTTATTGTCTAACGTGGGCGAATAAAGAAATAAGTTGCAAATAATCACTCTTATCTGCAAAGGCTTGATAACTACTACCTCTCTACCTCTGTTAGGTAACATCTTGAGATGCAAAGAGCACAAACAGTAACATACGTGCATTACAGTTTTCACAATTCTAATATTTGACATCTCAGTCCATAGTTGCATTGCCCAAGTTCCGTTGTACAATTTAAGTTAATCAGCTAGGCAGCACTTAGTGCTAATAAGCCAAACCATTCATCTTCTCACGTACACAGTGGTCGTCAGTTGTGCATATATTTTTAATATAATAATTGATTTATTATAAAATGGTCGTCATGATAAATTTCATTGACACGCAAGCTTTTTAGAACCATCAGTGCCCATTAAACATGATTTGTAAGCAAAATTGTTGAAAACTAAGTCTATACATTTAAGCTTCTCACATCAGCAAAATGTGTTTATAGAAAATGTCCAAATGCTGCATCATATTTTGGTCGTTTTTTTCACTTGTATAATTATTACAGCGTGCACGACGAACCTCTCGCAATCTGTATGTTCATAGGACCTGTCATCATTCAGTGATTTAGCAATTCTACTGGAACCAACTCTATGAAATCAGCTTCCGACTGAACCATTTCTATATAATTATAAAAATGACCAAACGCTGAGGTCAACTCAGCCTTCCATCCCCACGATTGCTTTGTAAATGATCGAGTAAAG
>Ga0056128_1005124_pt1 | contig 16466 bp, 10 predicted proteins | sample WorMetLIZISLAND2_FD_71113 | JGI IMG/M metagenome (GOLD analysis project Ga0056128, IMG submission 71113) | Marine gutless worms symbiont microbial communities from Max Planck institute for Marine Microbiology, Germany - Olavius geniculatus... ... | reverse complement strand
TTATTTAATAGCCAGTTGTGTCAGAAATTTTTCTGCCAAAAATTATTAAAATCTGTTAATCTTTCTTTAAGTTACGATCAATAATGTCGGGGATGTTTTTTTCAGGTTTTCTGTTTATTTCAACACATATTTTGCTTGATCTGCTTTCCCTAGGTAGTGCAAAAGCGTACATTGGGTGAGGTGGGAAACTAAATGGTCATTTGATGTCAGGTTGTGTCAGAAATATTCGTACCAAAAATTATCAAAATCTGTTAATTGGTTTTCAAGTTAAGGCCAAAAATGTTGGGGATGTTTTTTTTGGGACACAGTGTATATCGGAGTTATGACTGTTCATTTTTGTTAGCTATATGAATGTTGTTTGATGTCACAGAAACGTGACGTGCCTGACATATTATGTTGCAAAATCAGCTTTGAGATTATGCGTGATCCAGTCATTACTCCGAGTGGAATCACATACGAACGAAAAGATATTGTCGAACACCTCCAGGTCTGTATTTTCACCACTGTTATCTGGCTCTGAGTTATGTCAGCGTTCAAATATGATAGCCAGTTGACGTCTTATCTGCTATTTCAGTTTTTCTTTACCAGTCAACTTTTGGGGAGTTACTCTGGGTTAGGTCAGCTCTTAAAATGTGTTAGAAATTACTTGCACTATATACAGCAGGGGTCTCAAACTCGCGGCCCGCGACACATTATTTAAAATTCTAAAAATTTAGGATAAAAATAAGTCGTTTTATTCATTCTACAGCATTTTTGCTAGTAATTCAGTGAAACTACTATTTTCTTTGCCGCTCTGTTTGATGTTGATGCAAAAAGCGTTTCCGAAGTATTCCAGATGGAGGTATTGAATTTGAAGTGTGACAAGCAGAAGCAGAAGTACACGGATCAACGTCTTCTGTCATTTGTATTAATTAGGCCTACTGCATTTAATGCATTTTGTCATCTCTAAAAACAATGCGGCCCCCCGACTGAGTCATATCTTGCAGTGTGGCCCGCACCCCCAAATGAGTTTGAGACCTCTGATGTTACAGTGTATTTAGATCATTTCTGCCGAACATTTTTATATGTGAAAGCAGCTACTGCCTTAGCGCATCTTAGCCATCGCAATTCTGTCCATCTGTCTGTCACACAGGTGGATCAGTCAAAAACGGCACAAGCTAAGATCACCGAATCTTTACCATCGGCTACCTGGAAGGCTCTAGTTTCAGGAACCATGAAGCTTTTTTTAAAAATTTGAAGGGTTCACCCCGAACGATGGCACTAAATGAGAGGGGGGAGTAGATGTATAGTGGGCGTTTAACACAATAGGCCGGGACAACAGTAGGCCTATTGTTGTCGGGGTCAACCGGCCTATTGTGTGCAAACTGTATCTACATCTGGCCTGCATAGTTCAATAGTCCTCTCTCACGCAGTGTAATTTAAGTTAACGGAAACGTAAAGGCACAAAAACGGATTTAAACAGATTCCGTTAACGAAAGCAAAAACAGAATCGAAAATGTCAGTAAAAACGGAAACGAAATGGTAACAGATAAGTTTAAAACAATAATAAAATGGAAACGAAAAAGCCAAAAACGGAAACTGAAATGAGCTGACAATTATTGACACCCGATTGGTCCACTGGCCTAGTTTTGGTTTCCAGCCACTTCCGGTCCCATTTACTCAGACATATGTGGCCATAGTACAGTTAGATGGCCTGATCTTGACCTATGTCTGTTATTTGACTTTGTACTGTCACCCCTTGGTCCACATAGTTCAGTAGTCCTTTGTATTTTGGCTTGGCTCACGCCTTGCAGAGGGTATAGTCAGCTATGTGAAGTAAGTCGAACCGTGTGGAATTTTTTCTAGACAAGTGGGCAGTAACTGTACTGCGGTCTAGGTTTAATGGGGATGAGGTATGGCAGGTAAATAGGTGATGCATTCCAAAACGACGTGTCAGCTACCTGAACTAAGCCGGACCGAACGGAACTTTCCTAGACAGGTGGGTGGTGACTGTGCTATGGACTAGGCCTAATGCAGACGAGGCATGGCAGGTAAACAGGTCATGCATTCCAACGGGCCAAAGTGCAGTTGCATACCTTGTAGTCCCGACAGTATGTGGGGCTGAGACATTACAGGTCAAAGAACAGCATGTGACAGAGAACTATTGAACTATGTAGGGTAGAGTGGTGACAGTGCAGTAACTGTACTATGGATTAGGCCTAATGCAGACGAGGCATGACAGGTATGTAGGTCACACATTGCAACGGTCCAAGGCGCGGTCGCATACATTAAAGACCGGTCTGTAGGTCAGGTGACACATTCCGAGCCAAAAATACAAAGGACTACTGAACTATGTGGACCAAGGGGTGACAGTACAAGGTCAAATAACAGACATAGGTCAAGGTCAGGCCATCTAACTGTACTATGGCCCCATATGTCTGAGTAAACAGGACCGGAAGTGGCTGACAACCAAAACTAGGTCAGTAGACCAATCGGGTGTCAAAAATTGTCAGTTCATTTCAGTTTCCATTTTTGCTTTTTCGTTTTTGTTTTATTATCATTTTAAACTTATTTGTTACCATTTCGTTTCCGTTTTTGCTTTCGTTAACAGAATCTGTTTAAATCCGTTTTTGTGCCTTTCCGTTTCCGTTAACTTAAATTACACTGCGTGACAGAGGATTATTGAACTATGCAGGCCAGATGTAGACAGAGAGTTTGCACACAATAGGCCGGTTGACCCCGACAACAATAGGCCTATTGTTTTCTCGGCCTATTGTGTTTAAACGCCCACTATACATTTGCTGGGGGGGTATAAAAATTTGCTATTTTTCAGCCAATAAGTCGCTGTATCTCAGTAACGGTGAAAGATAGAGCCTAGGTTACTATTAGTCACTAACAGGAAGTAGTACACTGGCTCTCGATTGGCGCCAAATTCAATGACTTTGGATGACCTTGAATGCCAAAATAGGGGTTTTTATGGATTATTTTGGCGATTTCGGGCTGTGAGACACATCCAAGAGCAAATTGCACTGAAATCAATTGAGATAGACACAGACAAGCTGTGTATGTAATTTTCAGCATTGAACGTAGATTTTGAAGGTCTAATTCTCGATTCTCTACGTTCAAGGAAACCTGTGCATGAGGGCATCAAATAGCGGTCCCCCCTTCACCACCTACCCCGTAAAAGTCGTTATTTTGCCGTTGTTGGCTTGTCTTTCGTGAAAATGGTTGCAGATCACCATGGGCATGCTGCTTATCACAACAAGCATTAGTGATGAGCTTTTTAGTCGTATCAAGATCGATGACTTTGGAAGACCTTGAACTTCCAGAATAAGGAGTTTTATTGATTTTTGCAATCTTCAGCTGCAGTGCACACTCCAAGAATGAACTGCGACTAGATGGCTGGAGAGTGGAGATAGACTGACAGTTTGTGAACAGGAACTGCTATAGCCTTTCACGCATCTCGTGAGCATTAGCTCAAAATTCTTGTTGGTACCTGGTGCAATTTTTGTCTGCTTGTTTTCTGGTCCTAGCAGTCTTTACTTAGGCCACGTTAAAAAACTGTGATGTAATGTGTGCATTAGATTTTTAAGCACATTTGAGATTTTTCGAGTGTCTGCTATATAAATTTACACTTTTCTTACTTACATATCTGGTGATAAAATCGTTGACTAGAAATTGCCAATATTGCTTGTTAATTTTGTGCTTAGTAGTTTATTTCCAATCCCATTCATGTAGAGTAGAGATGTGGTTTTGATGGTGATCTGCAGAGAGTCGGTCATTTTGATCCGATCACACGCCAAGACTTAACACAAGATCAGCTCGTTCCAAACATTGCTCTGAAAGAAGTCATCGATAACTTCATGCAGGAGAACCCATGGGCCGAGGGTTTCTGACAAAGTGTACATACTAGTTTCAGTTACACCGTGCAATACAGCATGTACATTCTTGTCAGTTTTTGCGAAGCATTTGATATAAAATTTGGTTGTTTCCAGTTCGTTTTCTTGGCATTATTGAAGTGTAATAAATGCACATTGTTACCATATGATAACTGTTTGCATGGAGCCTAGCCAATTGTGTACAATTAAGCAAGCTAATAACTGTTTTTATTATGAGTATCAGACATGTAATACTTGAAAAAAAACAGTGGAAGCAAAACTGAAAATATAACAAAGACTTGTCTGGTAAATTTGGGCAATTTTACAGCTGGCAGAAACATGTTGGGTAGCTTGATAAAAGTCAAGTTATCATCATGGCAAAAGATGTTACCAGAGAAAACTTATTACTGTTCAAGCTAAACACAAAATGTGGGCCCATTTTCTGGCCTAGTTGGGCTGTGTACACTATTTTGTGAAATCTGAAATTAACAGTTGCAAAGCTGAATTCATTGTAAGTTTTTGTAAAATGTTTGCGATGTTTTAAATTTAACTGTTTTAAATCTGACCCTCCTGTGTAATAATAAGTACCAAGCAGTCATTGTAATTCGAGTATATATGTATTTTGGTGCATAAACTAATCTGCTTTAGCCAATGTGATTTTTTGCCTTGTAATATAGTCCTTTGGGTAATTTTTACCTCTGCCAAGAAGGTTATGTTTTTGTCCGACTTTGTCTGTTTGTCTGTCTGTGTGTGAGCAAGATAACTCAAAAAGTTATGGACGGATCTTTCTGAAATTTTGAGGGAATGTCAGGCATGGCATAAGCTACAAGTGATTAAATTTTGGGGGTGATCCGGCAGGAATCCTGGATTCTGGGACACTTTGAAATTTTCGTTACCATTGCGTTAAAGGGGGCATACGGGAACCGCTGCAAAACCGAAGATGGTGACGCCACCTGGCGAATAGCATTGCCAGAGGTACCTGCGAGCTATGATTGCTTTCTAGTTTTGTATTTAATTGTGCTTGATAGTCATTCTGTTGTTTTTAGCAGATCGGTTTCGGCTTTATCTTTTTCCATGCAGCAGGATTGGTTGTTTACACATTATAATGCATACTGTCAAGTTTTGCCAGTTTTCGTCAATAAATGTGTCATTCTGTAGCTACGGCGTAGTTGCTGGTGTGAAGTTTTACGCTGAGCCTGAATGGGTGGGTTGTTTTATTTTGTACACCAGGAAGGAGACTAGATGGCATGTGGTATCAGTGACTTATGGTATAATGTATAAAAACTCTTCTCACTCACTCAGTACTGAATCTAACAGCCGTCATTATGAACATCTGTATCGGTACCTGTGTACTAATCATACACTGTTGTCTGTAGTGTTCCCAGTGTGCATGTTTTTATGGCACACGATGTTCATTGACACAGTGCAGCAGCAATAGTTTCAGCATTTAGATTACATACACATTAGAACATAAGAAGTGCACTTTTTATTCTTACAATAACTTTGGCAAGTTTGGACTTTTTTGCTGTTGCATTCAGGGATTAACTACATTCTGGCATGAAACCTTGCATCACATCTGTTGCCAAATTTTTCAAGTTTGAATGTTTATCTGTATGCTTCGATAAGTGAACTATTCAAATAAATTACAATGTAATCAGGGTTCGTGCAGGTCAGGGAAAACTGGAAAAAGTCAGGGAATTTGTGTGGTCAGGGAAAAATATTATTTTTGAAAAGTCAGGGAAGATGATCTTGAATCATGCAGACTGCAGACATCTGTGATTTTTTGCATCTCCAAATATTTAAAAGCAGGCAAATTTGCAGCTTTGATTGAACATCCAAAAGCTAGAAGTGTTTCAGGTTCAGGGGGCTTTGCCCTCCTGATTTCTGACCAGGGCCACTCTCGTTTGCATATTGCTCCATTAATACTGTTTCATTACCTTATGATATAGGTATAGATATAGCCATTTCTGACATTCACGTGATTGGGTTGTTGTTTCAATAAGGTCAGGGAAATTGTCATTCCGTAACTGGAAAAGTCAGGGAATTTTGCTACAGAAGACCTGCAGTTACCCTGTGCAATGTTAAGAATAAAATAACGTTGATTTGTGCCAAATTTGGTGCAAATCTGATAAATATTTCCAAAATTACAGGCCATAAAACAGTGGCCCCACTTTTTGGCTTACTACAGGGTGGGCCAAACAATGGCACCATTTTTATTGGCTGCGTCTGAACTTCATCAAATATTGGCCGATTTTCAAAATTCTTCCACTGTCAGAATCAGGATAAACTTTGTTATAACACTATCACTAAAGATGCCACCACACCTCAAGTGTGTCGCTAAACTACGTTGTGAAATTTCAGTGCAACAATTGAAACGAGACGACTTTTGTAGGCCTATCAACATATTTTAAGAAATTAACAACAGGAAACAACATGTTTATTCTCTCAATTATTTACTAGGTAACGATCACATCCTGCAGTTTTTACCTCAAACTGCGCCCGGTTTATTTGGTCAGAGCAGCACGAGTGCCTGCAGGTGGCTGCCAATCTTTGAACCAGACAGATAGATCTGAACCTCAGATCCGCCTGTAGGCAGCTACTAGCACTACACTAACCATCGCCATTTATTACTACTCAGCCCGAAAGCTGATACTTATTTTACCATCCCACGGAGGGTAGAAGGCTGAGTCGACCTAGCTGGCTGGCTTCGTACGCAGATGGTTTACCTGCTCGTAGACAGTCACCCATCACGGTACTAACCGGGCCCGCCGTAGAGTAACTTCGTTGATTAGATGAAGCGCGTTACCACTACGCCAAGCCACCAACAGCACTTGGTAAAAGAAAAAGAAAAAGAAGAAAATGTGTAAAATGAAATTTAAAACACATAAAATCAGATAATCTTGTATAATAGCTGCTACTACAGCATGTGAAAATTATCCTAGACAGAGATGGACTCGAAACAGTCGCTGCTCATTCAGTATGGTGTAAAACGATGCACCAAATCTCGTCTCAGAAACATCTGTCGACTCTGCAACACAAGCGGTAAAACAAACTGTAAAGCGGCCTTCACACTACGCGCGGAGTGCGCGCGTAGTACGCGCGTCCGCGCAGCACTGCGTATCCGCCGCGCGTACTACGCGCGCAGTGTGAATGCCCCTTAACTGGTTTGCAGCGTAATGAAACGTTTCATTCACGTCACTTTCAATGTATTTCAAATGGCATGCTGGGATGAGCTTGTGATATTTGCAGGTGCGCATTATTTCAAGTTTTTCAGATTAGTTTAGAGCCATATAGTCTAAGTCTAAATGTACGTTTGAAATTTAAATTTGTGAATGATTCCTACATAACAGCCGTCAGGACATACGAATTTTAACGCTTTCTGGGTTCATTGTGAGAGTTTTTCCCTTTTAGCGAGTCAGCAGAGTGTGCACATTTTGATAGCAGAGAAAAACCGTATCAAAATATTAGCCTATATGAAGGCCTATTCCATAACTGCCGAACTTTGTTTTGGTGATTATGTATACAGTTTTATCGTTAAAATTATCAATATTATCTGCCAAGTATACTCATTTACAGATGCAGTATACGTACTAGGCTACCTTTTGGCGAGGCAATTGTTACTGTATGTCTGTTTCTGTGGCATGCTTACGGTAACTGAATGATATGACAAAATAAGCTCTGTATTTACGAGAGATGGACTTACTGCGCCCGGACAGTGTGTTGGTAACACGGAGTGAAGTACGTAGAAATCACTGGTCTCTGCCAGCATGTCTCTGCATATCCCACAACACGATGTCATCACTCACTGATTTACGTATTATGTTCTGCCGCAGTGCAACGAATAACAAGCACCAGAGTAATTTGGTAAAAGGCGGAATTGCTGACCGATCCTGTCACCTGGTGAATCGTAAATCATTTTGCCACAAGTCAGAATCAATTGCATTTTCGGCAATGGGTTTGACAACAGGGGGCCCGGGGAAAACATTCTTGCGGGGCCCGTCTGATAAGAACTTCTTTGAATTTTGCTTTTTTAAAATGGCGCATTCTGGTGTACTTTATATATTTGAGCGACGGCGAGACCCCAAAAGTCGCGGGGCCCGGAAAAAACTTCCTCCCTTCCCCTCCCTCTCGAAGAGCCTGCGTGTGAGTCAGGGACACCCATCTAACACAACGCGTCATTGGACCTCACAAGGCATAATACACGGTACAGATTGTTGAAGCGTAACCCTATTTCATGGCCTGATCTACGGCGTGTTTTGCCTGGATGCACGTGCGATATAGGCCTACAATGCGAGACGCTGCCAATCGTCACGCTTGAGTGGAGTGAGACTGTGCGCACTTACAGACACCAGACACTATGGTGACAGATAGGAGGACTAAGGAAGTTACTCACAACGTAGGCTAATCGTGATGGTGACTGGTGACTGACCGAGTGATAAGGGCTGGCATGCGGGTGAGTTCTGGATTCAGAAGACGCGTTCGGCTGCATTCATTCAGCGACTACACAGAACGCACCATGAACCAACAGTGAATTTAATTAAACCACATTCAGCTCGCACTGGTACTGTTTAGTCTGTTTTCACAACTTTCGGCTGCTGTCGTGCGTCATAAGCAAACGACGCGGTGTAGTCTACCGGTATATGCGATCTGAGTGTGGTTTACGCATGGCATTGGCACAACGATGTCTGGGGTGGTATAAGCTCGTATTACGTATTCGCTTACCCACTCCGGCAGTAGGCCTACTTTGATGGTCTCAGTGTGTCTCTCTTTGGCATAGGCCTATACTAGGCGCTCACATTGACTTTTTAATTCTTTGTATTTTGCAAACATCACAGATAAGCAAGGTCTATATATTGTAGTTATGCAGATAAATAGTCTATAGTATTTCTGCCACACGGACTCTAATGCGTCAAATAGATCAAAATGTTGACGATAAACAATGTGGACTTACGAACAGTCGTTCAGGATATGTTGCTGCGATATTGAACTGGTCAGCGAACAACGGTCTGCAACGCCATCCGTGCAAGTATAATACGTATAGTTTATGTACGAACAAATAATGTCACACTGAACGCTGTTTTCAAGTTCAAGGCAATGTTTAATTTAGATTTGCGGCTGACGTGAAAGTCTAAACACGGCAGAAATCTTCAATATTAGGCCTAACTGAAAATTAAAATATTTTTTTAAATCGCAGAGTTAAACACACCAGAAAACGTTCCATAATTAGTGGAGCTATATCGCGTAACGATAATTTGAGCACATACAAAATTTATGTACGAAGTAGGCCTAGTGATGTATGACATGCTTTCCCCAAAAATATTTTTGCAACATAAGCGATGGTAATAGATAAAAGCGTACGGTATAAAGTTGTGCTTACGCTTGTATCAACGGAAGCTGGCGATACGGGCCGTCGCACGGGCTGAGCTGTTCGCACTGGTAGACTATCGGTTTAAAGAACTGCGAGTGAGAAAGCAGATAACGTTCCGTGTCCAGTGAATGGTGTTGCGACGGAAGATGAAGAATAGGCTGATGACGTTGAGTACGAGAAACAGACGGCGACGAATTGGGTTCAGCCGCAAGCGCAGCACACGCATCCATTTCCGACGACGTCTGCGTCGCCGCTAACAACCCTAAATATAAACGTTTTAACTCAATTAGCTGTAGAGCTGCGTGGAAACAATTAAAACTGTATTACTTAGTTTCTCAAAAATTACCAGGCAACTGGTAGTTAATCATCAATTTAGGCCTAGAGTAAAGTCTATGCTGTGGTCATCACCTAAGGATTATGTTTTCGTTTAGAACCGTTCTCAGTTAGGTCTACTCGACTAACAGCTATCACAAAATGCAACAAGACTCAAACAGTGTTTTAATCCGTCTTGTAGGCAGACGTACTAGTAGGCTATGCTGAAGTTCTCTGGACAAAGCAATACTAATGTTCTTTGACAACGTCTGTTGACTTCTGCAGCTCGAACATTAACCAAAACAACAGCGCAAAGACAAAACATTTAACTGAATCAGTTATCAGTTTTTACTGCTATGATGCTATCAAAAAACAATCTGTTAGACATGTTATAGTATTAAAATTTTAAATGTCTATTTAAGTTTGGCCATTTTCAGTAATGTTTCACGAAGCCTACATAATGTCGAGTATGATAACGATCAAACAACTCGGCTTACTACTACTTACTACGAGGCGCTTCTGGTGTGGGAGAATTTCTGTTGCGATATTGCCGTCTGTTGATGACCTCACTTCGCGTGCACGCTGTACTGACCTGTATCATACAAGCTGGCTGGCTGATTAAACACTAGTCATCGTCAGCATACGATTCCACAAACTACTTCAAGACCAGGATGTAAAATATTTGGCGTGTGCTGACGACATGGCGAGCAGACAAATTAGTCTACTGCACAGAATCTAACAAAAATAACAGATTGAAAAAATTTGTAAAAAAACTACAATATTTGTTACGAAAAACTGCGAGAGCTTAATATCGACGGCAACAGTCGCCTGGCATGTCAATGCAAGCCGCAGATCGTGGTTCAAGCGGGTGGCAGCGACGACTGTTGCGGTACAACTGCTGCTGCTGCTGTTTCTAGAGCTAGAGTCATGCAGGTCAAACGCATGATCACATCTCGGCATGATGCTACATCAAAGTCGACCTCGAGGTTACAGACGCTGTCACGTGCAGCTAGTAGCAATGGCGTCTATGCCGGAGCAAGAATATCAGAGTTTTGGCCGTTTTGGGGCTCTTCCAGTGTTTGAACTGCCGGGGGGAGGGTGGGGTTGAACCTTCCTGCTGTTTTCTCAACCCCCGTTAACACACTGTCAAATTATGTACAGAAGGGTCAGTTATATACTGTATACATACAATTTACATCACAATTTTGTTCGGTCTCCGACCTTCGAAAAGTTCAACCACCAGCTAATTTTTCACAATTTAAACACTGGACTCTTTTATGCCCAAAATGCGATTGCGGCTGGGACTCTATCTCGGACCCCGCTAAAGGAGCTTACAGCGCTCTCCAGACCCCCTAGCTATAGTGTAAAAAGGGGGTTTGCTGCATCCTTCCATGAACCCCACTACTTTTGACGGCATTCAGCCTCCACTTTCGGACCTGAGGGACCCACGTCAGTGAGTCTACGTCAATTTGCCTTCGGGTAAAATTTTGCCCCTTCACCACCTGCTAAAAATTGGACTGACTGTTGCTTGTTACCGTGGTCATCGTCGATCACTGAGATGATATCTCTCGAGCAAGGTCTCTAGTGCTGACCCTAGCCACCCAGTGACTGACGAACGTCGCCGCTATATACGGCTGGTTGTCGCTATGCAAAGTTCGCAGATCACGTCAGTCTATTCCTGGGCAGTGATCTATGCCGGGGGACGCTGCGGCGACGATTGATTTGCAATGCAGGCTTGCTGTCTTGTTTTCATGACTTCGTGGACATGCACGTATCAAGCGACTATCAGTTAGATTTTCCCCCACTAAGATCCAACGGGTCTGAGAGATCACGTAAAATTTCGTAGAGTTTTTTTAGCGTGAACCTTTCGTTAAAAGTTTAACACCGAAATTTTCAACAAGTTTCTCGTCTGAAATTTAGATTACGGTTGTTTTCGCTAGGTGCTAATACTATTCACTAGCTTGTATTTAAATGAGATATTACTCTCACTCTTTTCTGCATTCTGCAGCACGCAACCTGTCTTGTTTGAGTTTTAATAAATATATTTTCTAACAATTTCGTAATTAAACAGTAAACGGTACCTGCTAGCTCAACAGAGACGGAAACAAACAGACCTCAATTTTCCTGCCTTCAATGACGGTTCCATTCAGCCGTCGAAGCACGAGATCAGCGACAGCGCTATGTGCAAATGTCACGAACCCAAAACCCTTCACCGCAACCATCAGGTTTTTGACATTTGTTGCAATAAAGAAGAAAATAAATAGATGAATTAATTGACAATCATGACGTCATCTCATACAGCTCATGGTAACGAATAAAATGTAACACGGCCTAGTTATCGATGAATTAATCATTAACTATGATTAAAAAGTAAACTTCAGAAAAGTTGCTGAAAAGTAGCTATCACAAATGCAGCAACAGTAAATCAACAAAGTGCATCACTTCGTAATATGATGTACTGAGTTTACCACTTTCTTTAACAACAGGTAGGCCATAAGTGTTACAGACGGGTTGAGAGGTTGTACGGGTACTAGATAATTACACCGATGACAAGTTATTCTACACGTATTACGTAAGCATATTGTAATAAATTTTAAATGATACGACAATGTTGCAAGTAAGTAGTGCGAGACATTGACGAAGTAACTTCTGCCAAACAGTTGAATAATTCAATAAATACGAAAAATCAGCCAAACTGTTCGAATCAATGTAATCTGTATACTGTATAGGTTAGCCCTCAAATTAACAACATCGCCGTCGCGTACCTTTGAACCTTTTTCATTGAAAATAATCTCGACATCGAGTATTGTTCCGAATTGCTAAAATAACGTGACATCGATTAATAGTTTGTATTATATATTTATTTTGTCAAAAAATGTTTAGTTTCGCCTAAACAGAACAAATGAGAAACAATAGACGTTAATGTTGTGCGGACAGCCTTGTAAGTGAGTAAGTAAGTAAAACGTAATTTATAAACGTGAATTTATCAGCGCCAAAAAAATCCTAATGCGCTGCATACATTAGTACTCTAAAAATGTTAGCAGAACAAACAAGTACATGTTTTAAAGACTGCGCAACAGCCAACATATTACGTAAAACTGTCCAAAAATACAGCGTTGTTAATTTATTATTGAGACAAACTACAAAGTGAAAGCCGAAAGCAAACAAATAACAAAATAATCATCAATCTTATACCGAGTTCCCGATGACTACTGACTTTTCTACGGACAAATTAACATAATATGATAATGATTATAAATGCATAAAACCTACTGTCAGAAGAGCTCGGAGATCAGCTTCTCGGAGTCTGAAGGGCAGGTTGGAGAAGTGAAGTCGTTTTGGTCCAGCGGCAGTCGCAGCAGCAGCAGACATTACTGCTGACGTCTGCGTATCATCACTGCATGTTTGCTGCAATTGCACATCATACAGTACTTATAACACTCTACGTAGGGTTGTCAAAATTATTTTTTCTTCAAGAAATAAACAAACTTTGCTGTTTCACATGTCGCATTTGGCAATCATTATATCTCGTAGTTTGAACGAAAGCACACAGTTTTAATTCACGTAAATTACGGTTAAACTAAACTGAAAAACACATGCCTTGTCTCGTCGGCATTGGAACCGGGTCACAAATATAATAGTCCGGTTGTAACACGGTTGTATAGCAAACAACGCAACACAAACACGCATTAAAAGCATCACTGATTTCACTTGCCACAAGAGACCTATGCAATACATTTTCATTCCTGCGCTTTTTCATTTTTAAACGAATGCGACTAAATGAAATACGCAATGCGTCTCATGTAAAGCGGCACGAGCTCAGTATATTACATCACGTTGTTTTTTCACCGGTGAATTTTACCGTTGCACCTAGTCGCCAACTCCTAAGTTTGGCTGAAAAACGCCATACTTAACGTATTTTACCGCTAAAATGTCAATTTTTATTTTTTAAAAACCCTTCCGTCAGCTCGTCGAACACGCGAGGCTTAGGCGTTTGTATGTGTACTTTACTTGCTAATTTTTAGCAATGCACGTTATACACATTTTAAACTTGATAGATAAATTAAAGGACCTCACAAGTTGCAAAGTCATTTTTATTTTCTACTCTAAACATCGGGCCGATACCGCTAAGTAAAAGAAATTTTAAGAGCCAAATTGCTTTTTTTCGACATCGGTAGGCCTACAATGGAGATAAAAGCAACGCATGCGTGATACCTACCGTTTGTCGTTCAACGGCAGCTGGCTGAGACACCGAGTTATCATTGCATGACGTCACGACCTGTGACGTGTCTAGAAAAGTCATTGTCGACGTCACAGCAGCAGCGGAGCTGGTGACGTCAGTTGCAGCAACAATAGTCAGCGTGCTGCGTTCAGCGCACGTTATCGCCTGCGTGACAGACGAACAGACAGACTGCAGTCATATCACATGTACAGAGATAAGCAGTGAAAACAACCGTTTGAAACCTTGGAATAGATTCAAACAGTTGTTGCTAAAAGTTTCGACGAAATCTTAACATTATTAATATTTGTTTTAAATATTTGTTTTAAACTGTACAAATAAACGTATCAACGTGAAATTAGCTCAATGTTTTGACGAAATTCGTTGCGTAAGGAGTTATCATTGATTTTTGGCCAGTTTATTTCTATTGATTTTGTTTCAGACATTTGGCGTAAGGCTGTTGTTATACCCGTATTTAAGAAGGGTGCTACCGAGTCACTTTCTAGTTATCGACGTATATCTTTAACGTGTGTTATGAGCAACGTTATGGAGAGGATCGTGTCTAGAAAAGTATGTGATCATTTACGGCTAAATAATATACAAAGTCCTGACCAAGATGGCTTTTTGAGCAAGCGTCACAATGCAAGTTGAACTAAAAAGCGACGACTCAAGACTGCAGGGTTGTAGGCAGGCGGCTGACGACGTGGTTTATGCGTCGACAAATAACGTTCAACCTGCGGCGGTGGAAACGCGTCTAAGTCACGTGACTGTTGGCTGGGTCGCGTGACTCGGTCGGTGAAGTGATCGTCTGTTCGTCGTGGCTGGTTGCTTTACTCGCTTCTGATCAGTCGCTAGTCGGTCGCTGCTGAAAATTACGCCGTTCGTCGGCGACGTTCGATCGCCCGCATCCTGATGTATTAAATTCTTGCAGACGGGCGGCGGGCAGGTCACGATCCACTGACTAGCTCTGTTCTCTCATCCTTCCTTCCTTCCTTGCTTTCTTGCTTCTTTCTCGACCTCCATTCATCACTGAATGAATTCACGTTAGCATCCCGCTGGGACCGCCATCTTGCGTGTACTGGGCGTCGCCATGACGACAAGCGGCAGTCGCATAGTTACTTGTGCCATGGAAACGTACACACCACCACGCGTCAGTACGCGTGGTGGTGTGTACGTTGTGTACAGATAAAATAGAACCATTTTTGTCACTCTATGCGTCGGGTATCTAACTAAAGCAAAATAATGGACACGTACGAAATGTAAATGTATTGAAAGTTACTTTTTACTATTACACATATATTTATCAAGCTGTAAACTCATTAAATACTGACTACTTTTCAGAATTTTTTACTGTATTGCTTTGAAGTAAATTTGAAATTAAGTGGCCGAACCTAAAGCGCTTTCCTACACTACGTTGTGATCCTACCGGATATTAATTTGGTATGGTGAAGTGTTTTAGTAGTTTTTTATTATTACCTCATTGCAGATTTGCTGATGGATCTGCCAGTAAAGCAATTTTGAAAATTAATCAATATTTAACAATTACTATGTATGCAAAATTTGTTGATTGCTTTTGAAAATCTTTATTCATTATCACTGGTAGCGCAACAAAATAATTTTTAAAAATAAATAAAATTCATATATGACAACATCAGTCACATGACCAGTGGCAACAGAATCTTAACTACTTAAGTCTACTATATATAGTAATATAAACACAACAATGTTAAGGGATACAAAATAATAACGTAAAAATCTCGAATCCCGTCATTCGAATTTGCATATGAATTTATGAACACGTTTAAGAATTATGACACTTGGTAATCCAAAAAATAGCTTCGACGCATTTTTATAATAACTATAATGTTACTTTTATTAAAAGCTTCATAAAGAAGCGGTTGACAGCGAAATCAAGCAACGAGATCTGAGATTTCACAAGTGGACAAACTTCTAGTTGAACAAGCCAAGCTCTTGAGTGTTTTTACAGAATAATTTTAGTGTAAATTTCCATGTTAATTATGTGTTGACATTGTGTAGTCAGAGAATATTTTTGCTAAAAAGACTCCGTGACCAGGGCCTAAACTATCGTCAATTAGATACAATTTTTCAGGCTATTGTCGTAATATTATACAATCCAATACAATGGAGAATTTGCACTCAAAAACTGACAAGCAAACTGTCAGTTTAATCTAGCACATAAACTAAAAACAAGTGAAATGTTTAATAAAAAAATGAAATAAGAGATACTAAAAACAAAAATACTGTTAAATGTAAAACTGACAAAATTTGAAAAATGACTGAAGTAAAGAAAACTAAAATAAGAAAGAAAAACTGAAACGGTAAAAAATAAAAAAAATAATAATGCAAACTAAAACTCAGAGAAAAATGAAAAGAGTAAAAATAAGAACCGTGAGCAGGTCTGAATAACCGTGGAGTCAGTCCGAGGGGGTGCCAGATGTCTATGGAGGATAGGATTTGAGAAAAAGAAAAGTTTTGAGATTGGAATGAAAGAATAATGGAGTGATGGTGACGCTGACGAGGTGAGATGATTATGGAAGTGGGGTCGCTGAAAACGCGAGACTGGAAAACACGGAACTGGAAAACCCGGCACCAAATCACAGGGGTGGAAAACGCGGGACCGGAAAACGGGGGAACCTCAAAGTTATGGAAAGCCGTCGCTGTAGAAAATGTGCAACATAGTTAGGCCTAC
>Ga0056128_1005123_pt1 | contig 16468 bp, 8 predicted proteins | sample WorMetLIZISLAND2_FD_71113 | JGI IMG/M metagenome (GOLD analysis project Ga0056128, IMG submission 71113) | Marine gutless worms symbiont microbial communities from Max Planck institute for Marine Microbiology, Germany - Olavius geniculatus... ... | reverse complement strand
GTTGAAAAATAGACAACTGAATGAAATGTCAGCCACAGTGTCAGAAATGTGAACAAAATGTGTTTTTACGCGTTATGTTAATTAAGCAATCATATCGCATTGGATAAAAAAGTGATATTTCGCTGGTTGTCCTTTCCCCAGGTACTGCAGAAACAAACTGGGTGAGATGGGAAACTGAATGGTCATTTGATGGCAAGTTGTGTCAGGAATATTTGTACCAAAAATTATCAAAATCTGATAATTGTTTTCAAGTTACAGTCAAAATTGTCGGGTATGTTTTTTGAGACACAGTGTATTAGTGATTAATTGTAACCTAGGCCCTATCTCGCACCGTTATTGAGATACAGCGACTTATTGGCCAAAATCGCGAATTTTTCCTACTCCTTTCTCACTTAGCGCCTTCGTTCGGGGTGACCCCATTCGAATTTATGAAAAAGCTTTACGGTTCCTGAAACTAGAGTCTTCCAGGCAGCCGACGGTGAAGATTTGGTGATCCTAGCTTGCACCGTTTTTGACTGATCCGCCCGTGTGACAGACGGACGGACATAATTGCGATGGCTAAGACGCGCTAAAGCAGTAGGCTAGATGCTTTCGCGCGTATAAATGGTTGTGTTGAACTACGCCGAAGCTACACTCAGGAGCTTTTAGCATGGCTATAAAGTTTTAAACATAACACCATAGCTGGCATTTTGCATGGATTTTTAGTAAAAACCGGAGTTCGCCGTGCCCGCTAAACGAGCGGGTAGGTACATGTACATGTATGCGACTTCACTGAAGGAATCGTCAACATATCTGTCTTCCGCGAGACAGACCATTGTCTAATATTGTTTACCCATGACATTTAATAAAATAGGTAAAAAAATGGAAAGACGTCGTCTGTCCGCCTCTTTGTTAGGCTATAGTCAGAACTGTGACGTTTGTCGTCGAAGACGAAGCACCAGTGAAACTTGTTTTTGCTCTGGAGAATCAAACGGACGACGAGTGTAGCAAAAATAGATGACGATTGAATCTACCCAGCCAACGATGCGTCTGTCATGTCGATCTGAGATTGTATCGATACACACCGCAGACAAATGTAGTCGGACAGCGTGAGAGACGCCGTCGCCGAGTCAATACATATATAGCATAGCCTAAACTCCACTTGTTTCGATCTTCTGCGCATCTGTTGCACAACACGCTGTGCAAAAAGTCGTACAAGTTACGTACAGATAGGCTACACGCACAACAAAATCGAAAGTCTCGCAGCAAGCTCACGGCTACGATGTCACATAAAATAAAAAATCTACCCTGTATATAATTCAGGCGTACAGCATCTTGCAGTGGCGTCATTTCAGTAAATCATTCGGTGGTCTCAGTAATATTCACTGGCGGCCCTGGAATCTCAGTTTGCGTAACGTATTGTTCTTGCAGCAGTAGCAGTGTAACACTGTTTCAGATGTACGATTTACAGCGAAAAAAATTAACATCATAGCCTAAATCTTTGGGGGTCCGTAGACCCATCCAGCCCCTTTCCTTAAATGACGCCCCTGGCATCGTGAGAGATAAAGAAGTCGTACAGTTTGTTGCATATACGCTTTATACGGCTTGCTGTTCAACAAGTCTTCAGCAGATCGATTTAGTCGACCTTGGGCTTATGCAGAAGACTGCGTGGCGGATCGCCGAACCTCCTAGGCCTACATGGTCTCAGTCGTTAGGACGTTGTTCTGGCAACCGAGAGATTTTGAGTAATTAATTCCCTTCCTATATATGACGGCATTTTACAAACCGTCCAAAACAAAACCACTGTAGGGGAAGCAGCTGTCACGAACTTCTCACCCCGCAAAAATTTGGGCCACAATTTTAGTAATATATTGAACCTTTAAACTGAATTAAACGTACAGTATTTTTGCAATCATTGTCATGTGCAAATTATCGAAGCATGTCGTCGATTTGCCCACTCTTACCCAAAAATGTCACACTTGTGATCGAAGGTTAAATTGTGCCTTCGTAAGAGTTCTTCTCGGGCTTCTCGATGACGTTATGCACTGTGTGAATTTACTAACTCACTTAGGCTACGTACTTACTTACTCGAAGACCGCGATCAGCTGCCTACACTGACAGACCAAGAGTTTTAGTCGAAAATAAAGAACTCTTACGAAGAGAAACTGACTTGTGACTTTATTAGGCCTATAGTCAATCATTTATGAAGCTTAATTACGTCTAACTATACTGCATAGAAAACGCTGAGCAGTATCATCAGTCAACAACAAGTAATTAATGCGGCCTATGCGGGATATTTTAATTCGGGTGGGATACTTTTTGTCAGGCGCTGATGTAGCCACGGCCGCTCTCGTGTCGGTAAAAGTTGTTAAAGTTAGCCACGACGACAGGCACAGGCAAAGCAATGGTAAGCACCCCTGCAATCACACACAGCGTGCCAACAAGCTTGCCCCAGACTCCGACAGGTGCGATGTCGCCGTAGCCAACGGTCGTCATGGTTACGATGGCCCACCAGAATGCGCCCGGTATCGACGTGAACTGCGTCTCCTTCTCGCCGACCTCGGCGTAGTACGCGGCTGAGCTGAAGATCACCATGGCAACGAGTAGGAAGAAGAAGAACATGCCGAGCTCGTGGAGGCTGGTCTTGATTGTCAGTCCCAGAATACGCAGACCCTGCACAACAGCGACCGGCTATACACGGTGACTCGATAACAGTGCATCCTTTTCTTGCTGAATATTTTGGTGAGAATAAAATCCATAACGATTTTGGTACGTTTTGTAAACTACGGCCTGCACCGTAAAAAGCGATTGACGAAACACAAATGAACACCAAAAAACCGATTAAGAAAATTGAGATAGAGTATAAACGGAGATAGATTATATCGCTGTACATAGTTTAGCTTAGTTTAGTAGCGGTTGACTGAAAATGCAAAACGCAAAACGTAGAATTTTGCAATCAGCTTCCCTTTGTTCGTAGCTGGATGACAAAGAGCACTTAACTTGAATTCACATAAAACTGTTAGAAATTCGACCAGAGGATAGACCTATAATCTTCGACCTTGCCTTAACCACGGTTACTGTGCTAATTTTTAAAAAATTCCAAGACCGTGAGGTTGAGTTAGCATGCGTAAGAGAAGAACTTATTGTTCCTCGAAGCAAAACTCCTAGACGTTACATTGCGATTAACAAATACGGCAGGATAGGTTAAAGCCTGGCTACCATCCAACACAACGCACGAACGCAAGCAAGAAAGTTGCGCAAGCGACGCAACGGCCAAAACGCAAAAACAGAAGCAGTGTCTAAAACCCTGTTTACACGATGAAGCAAACGAAGCAAACTGTGGGCAGTTATGTCCCACTACGCTGTGGGACATAAAACACACTAAAATTTTTTGATCATAACTTGAAGAAAAGTGGTCCAATTTTAATAAGCTTTGGTAGGAATATTCCTGATATAACTGGCCATCAAATGACTGTTTAATTTCCCACCTCGCCCATTGTTTGTTTCTGCAATACCTGGGGAAAGAAAACGAACAAAATATTGCATTTTTAACCACTGGTATTATTGCTTAATCAAAAGAGCACACAAAACACACATTTTGTCCAGATTTTTAAAATCGTTTTTAATTGAAAGTTTATCTAACTGTCCATTTTTAACTGCCTACAACAATGTTTGAAATGTTGGCCCACAAACATGGGCTCGGATCAAAGACATTTTCTCCATTCGTTGATAGCAGCGTCGATAACGTTCTGCTCCAGACCAATCCAGACTTCACCAATTGCTTCTTGAATTCATCAACATTTCTGAATGTTAAGCCTGTTTAATAAACTTGCTGCTGCACAGCAGTCAAACCTTGTAATTGATTGGCTGTTGGTGGCCACATATCCGGAAAAAATAAAATTTTATAAAGTTTTTTTTGTTGATTTTGATGCATATTTTGTCTGTTCTGTTTTTCCCAGGTAGTGCAGAAGTGGGATGTTAAGCGAGGTGGGAAACTAAAGGGCCATTTGATGGCCAGTTGTGTCATGAATAAATGTACCATAAATTATTAAAATTAGATAATCCTTCTTTAAATTATGGCTAAAAAATTGGTGTGTTTTTATGCCTCACAGTGCAGATGGCAATGCAGAATATGTACCTGGGAATGTTTTGAAAGTTTAAAGATGCGAAAGATGCGAAGAACGCGAATTATGACGAAAGTTCCGCTACGTTTGGCCATTTCACAGTTGCCCTCGGTCTCAAGTTGCTTTCGGTCTCAAATTGTACTCCTCGGTCTTACGTTGTCTTCGTCTCAAGTTGTCCTCGGTCTCAGTTGCCCTCGGTCTGCTGGACGATAAGCACGACGAAGTATGGAACGATTGCCAGGACGTCGAAGATGTTCATGATGTCGAGACCGAACTGACGTTTGGACGGACTAGCGACAAGTCGCACGATGAATTCGACACTAAACCATGCCACGCAGATTGTCTCCAGGATGTAGAACGGATCCTGTGCGAAATTAACACACACTTTTTCAAATTTCGGTATTTCTTCAAAACGCATTATTGTTTTATTGCATGGTGCATGTACACGATTGCCCAAACGGCAGGACCGCTGCTATCGCGCGTCACGTGGGCTTTTCCGAAATTACTTGTTAAAATCAATAGACTAAATTATTCTAGGTCTTATTAGCAGTGTTTTCTGGACCCGTGCAGTATAGAGGAAGTGTGTCGGCGATTGGTACTTGATGCTAAGACGAATGTTGTCGTTTTTTGTACGTTTAACTAAAAATACTAATAACTATCTAGCTTTCTCAGATTATGACTTAACCTTTGGATTATCCTGTATACCACACATACATACAAGATGGTCCAAATTTTCCAAAAGTTAGCCGTAGTCTTGTATATGGCATACATACGGCGTAGTTAGGTCGAATGTAGTACGAGCGGCCTGCGTCAGCAGTGACGTTGATGCAGACTTGACGCTTGAAGCTGGGTAGCGTCTCCACGCAGAAGTTAGTGATCGAGACGAGGATGCAGAACACGGAGATGACGGCGAACACACGTGCCGCCCTGGAACTCGTCGGCTCCTCGCATAACAGCCACAAAGCTCGTTGCCACGACGCACAAGGCACCGTCTGCTCCTGTAGCGTATACATACAACTATTTGCCGCTTTAGGATTAGATATTATTAACTATACGATAAACATTGTGGTAAAAAATTGGCACAAAAGTTACAATTCTTCGACCGACAGCTGCACATTTCCGATAGAGAACATGTGGCGGTTACCAATTTTAATTTTGCCTCTAAATTTTCTTAAATAGGGAAACTTTTAGTCCCAAATGTAACAAAATATTGTATCTTTGAAAAAAATATTCCGACAGGCTAAATATTAGGTAGGGCAGTGTTAGTCTGCCTCCCTGTCACGACGGCACCGTCAAAAGATGCTTGTATCGCTCAGTGTGGAATAACAGACAGTCCCACAGCAAAGGCTGAAACGAAAAATTTATAAAAAAATTTTTTTAGACTAAGCCTAAATTTTTCTAGTAAAATGTTCATTTATAGTTTACTAAAAGTTTCACTAAGCTAACATGTTTACGTTGTCACATTCAATTTTTAAAGGGTTAAACCGGTAAAACATACTTGCAGTAAATATTCAGTGTTCTTGAACCAAGTGAACGTATGAAAAACAGCTTTTAAAAATTCCAAACCCATTCTGACATTATCAAACGTTTTCACTGTCCATCTTTAACTGTGAGTGATGTGCCTACTGTGTTCATGTGACACTGCAGCTATACAGAAGGCTGTTAGGTTGTCCAATCGACCGCAATTGCGGACGACCGCAGAACTTTTTTTCTGTTTCGCCTATATGCAAAAAGCAGAAAAATAATCTATGTCTGTTAAGCGATAAAAACGTAGGTTACCGACGATGGACTGCATGACTGCGGGAGCATATATCGTCTGGGCGATCGATACATTTACTGTGTGCTTTAAATGCCTTGAAACACATAAGGACACAAAAAAGAAAAAAAAACAAAAATGAACAAGCACCTGCCTAATCTACCGAAAATCACTTCGAACAATAATCTGCATCCTCGTTATCAAAAAACAGCAATAATTTTGACTTCAGGTTATAGATATTGCGCATGAACTACATGTATCTTCTGGCTCGAGTACAGTTCAAGATTGAGACTTCATTACTGCTATCTTGTCTATCAGCTAACAAGGATCAGTAGCCTCGCGTTCTCATACGGAAAATTGTCCGTAGTATACGACTCGATTGCAGCAACGAACGATTACGTAGCATACTTCGAATCAATAGTGCCCGGGGTAACCACGTTGTTAACTGAAGATGAAAACTGTCGATAAAGCTAGCAATAACGCTAAAACGAACCGAATCAATATCGTCTGGGTATATAGACTAGTTTTTTTACTAGACATTGTACAGTATTGTCTACTGACTGCAATTGGCAAAATCAATATGTGTTTTTTTGTGCACCAAGTTGCTTATGCATTCTGTTAAATCGGAAGTAACGCTTTTCTTAAATATATACAACTTTATTCACCATAATACAATAGTAGCACAGTTTTAAAAAAACCTTAACTAAACTTAATTATATAATAACAATGAAACTGTCAGTACTTAGTAAGCATAACCATATTAAGCTCGAGCAACGTTCGATAATTTCGACATTAATTTAACAGTTCGTGTCGGTACAATTTCGCTGGGTAATCTGAAGTTAAAACACATTCGACATTCGTTTACAATATCACTGTTTGACGTACAAAATATGTAGACACTGTCTGTAGACAATTATTTATTATTATTAATTTTAAAAAATTTTTAAACTTATTATTATTATACCATCGACCTGTAGGTCGCATTATACGTCTGCCACTTTGCCCGTTTGTCTGTCTGACTGTCTGTCGTTCGTCCAGTACGAAACTCATAACCCAAAAACAAAAAAAAAACGTACGAACAAAATGCTGTGAACATTTATCAGGGCAGGAATAGTGGGCATGCGCTTTTTTCTGTAAGTTTTTTTGACATCTGGTGACGCTGACAGCTAAAGTTAGCAATATTTTCGCTTTCGCGTCTACGATTCGAACCTCTTTGTCATATGGCGCGCTACTAAAGCTTACCTTTGCTTTACTTACCCTTTGCCAATTTTAACTAAAGATTGGCACAGTCGTTAATTCTACCGGGAGAAACGTTTGTACTAATGCGATTTTTCTGTGTTTTCATGCTTTCGAGTTAAGGCCTTTCGGAGACAGGCGGAAAAACGGACAGACGGACAAACAGACAGACGGACGAGACGCGTAAGGCGGCCTATCGGACGCCTCAATGCAGCCGGTGCTTTGTTCTTGCAAGACTCCTCACAATCCGACTTCTCTGAATCAAACTCATATCAGTTCGACGTGATGGAACGTTCTTCGCTGGCGACACCCAATCAGCGGCACTATAGCGGGTGAGCCAAAAAAGTAACACCCCTTTCAGTTACGTCAATATAATGTAAGTAAGTAAGTAAGTAAGTAAATGATTTATAAAGCGCCAAAGTCTCAGAAAGAATCAGGGCGCATAGGATGATGGACGCTAGGTGGCAGAAAAGGCTAACTGAATGACAGGGATGTCGATAATATAAACCGCAAAACACCAAATATTTATCACATTTATATTGTTTGGCAACTTTTACATTTGCCATTAATTCTTCGCAGTTTAAATGTGTTCATTTATTTCTAAGCTTTATTATAGTCTTTTTCGAAACCCCAGTGTTTCTCCGCTCGCACGATGTGAATCAAACAGCGTTCAGTGTTAGTTAATCTAATCATGGTAAAAAAATTATAATTCATTCACATAAAAAGAACATTTCTTGCAAATTCTGTTTATTGAAACTTTTAATTCTTGATTTCCTGCATAGCCATATTCCATTTCTTGCAAATTCACACGAATGCGAATTGTGAGGTTTTCCTCTAATTTTCATTACCTTGCAACTTTGTCCCATTTTCTTGCAAATTCAATTTCTTGCAAATTTAGCACCCTCATCAGAACTCCGGTGTTTTAAGCAACGTGTCTTTTAAGGACTGAGGTTAATCCTATACTCTGGTAAAATAAATGCAATGAATTGAGAATTATTCAAGATCTTCATTCATATCCAGTTGTACACGAGGGTCTGAGCGCCCGTGGGTCACTGAAATATGCGGCCAATGTATGGTCGTTTGTCAGCTTTTAATCGAGTTAGTTATTGGCAGGCGATAATGCGACAGAAACTGAACAGTGGCAAAGCTGGCGCACGCGACGTGGCGACACCGACATAGCGGCGAGCGTACGGTACGCCTTCAGTCACGCACGGACAGATAACATGCGTGTTCGTTATTGATCAATATTATTGCATTTTACGTCGTCGTCGTCGTCGTCGGCGGAGAAAATACAGACGACGCGCGGCACAATGACAACACAGTGCGAGATCGTGGTGCAGGTGCCTGGGATTTGTCTGGCATCTTCAAACGCGGGAGAAATTGTCATCCTGCGTGCGTTATATGTCCATTTACCTCGTCATTGCGTCTCGAAACACTTCTTGATGTTACGGTGCACGGACAGTGCAATGCTACTGTAAGATCTATTTCGTATTTATCGATAATCAATAATCGGACTTCTAACTTCATGTAATGTCACTGAAAAAGTGGTAGCCGAAAGGAAAAGTAATGGTAAAGAGTTCCATATACTCGGTACGGACGTAATAAGGTCTGGAGATCGGGTCGGTCACCTGCACGAGTGTTGACGGTCAGACGAAGTGCTTCATGCGCACGAACCTATTCTTGCAGACGACGGACGTGTTTAAACATCGTGATACGTTTTTCGCAAATTCTGCTGCAGATGGTTTGTTGTTGGGTCTGATCTATTACTGAAGCATTTGTCATAAAAAAAATCATGCCAGCGTATGCCAAGGATTCTTCACAGATACCACAACTGGAAAGCCTCTAGCTCTTGTTCGTATCGTACCCGGTGGTACGCTGCCATTACTCTTCAACAATCCCGCAATTACCTTTCCAGCTTCTTAGCCCCAAATTTCGCATTTACGGACAAAAATTTTCTGACAAAAAATTTTTCCTACAATTTTCCGACAGCCCAAATTTTAAGGTAGACAAATGCCCCCCTGCCCCACCCCTGCCACGATACCACTAGTAGTGACACACAGTACTCCCGGCGTACATGTACACCAGTAAGCCTACTTACTTACCTTGTCTATGAGAAAGCCTTCCTTAAGTTTGTACTCGACGATAGCGTCCTCGCTGATCTCGTAAAAGCGCAGTTCTTCCAGGAAGACGTCGTCTGGAACCTCCAGCGGTCGACGCAGCCGGCCGCCGCTCTGATAATAGTACAAAACCGCCTGAAACGTCGGTCGATGGCGGTCAAGGTAGATCTCACTCCGACGACGATCCCAGTACCGGCGTCGTTTGGCCGCGTTGCCTAGCAACGAGACCGCGTTGCCTAGCAACGTGTCTGGAAATCGTTCGAGGGTTCTCAGCTGCGTTTCGTGTCGCTGTCCGCTGACATTGATGACAACCCGCTGACACTTGCCCGCGGAACAGTCGTGACCTTGACCCAGTTTTGCGTCTGTCGAGCGACCTTGACCCAGTTCGTTGCTGGTGTCGGACGTGGACTTCCGTTGGGGCAGTTCGTCGAGTTCCAGTACGCATGCGCCGTCAGCTGTTCTGTCAACCCAGCAATACGCACGCATGTGATGATTTGAGAAGAGAAACATGGTGCTTTTTCTGAGCTATACTTATGAAAACACCGTCACTAATAATCGGGACAAAAACATAACTTTCAAATACGACTGTTTCAAACATCGCTGAACCTAAGAAAACGTTTTGCTAAAATAAAAACAAAAATGGCAAAAACTCACCGGGGATAAAATCAACAATATTGTACGAAGACGATTATAACTCGGATTAAATGATATAACGTGATGCAAAATATAGTCAAATCAAATCAAATATTCATTTAATAAAAACTACGACAATCTGCAAAGCAGAACAGTTAATACAGAGCAAAGTCTAGACCTAATAACAATTTTTATGCAGTATACGAATGATAAACCATGCACTCGCGTAAAAACTGAAAGACGGTAAATTAAAAAACAGAAAGTAGCGAGTAAACAAGATAAAAGTGAAAATGCCGATAACGATCTGAGAGCTCCTAAAAGCAGCGAATCCGCATTGCACTTTTCACGGTAGAGTAAAAAGCGAATCTCTAATGTAGACAAAATAATCGGCATTTGTAACTGCTAATTACCATGTACCTCCTGACAAATATAAAGAAATTTGTCTTCTCTTAAACTCAAACGCTCGCATCCTTTCCCATTTCCTTTCCCTCTTTCCCTTTCCCCACCTTCGACGCGCCCCTACCCGCCCAGGTGGGTCGTGGTTACCTTGTGAAGTACGGCGACTGAGGTAGCAGTAGACAGGATAATTCCGTCTCATCGGCGCCCAGCTTACGAACCGCGTTCAATGACGTCATTTCCGGTTCTACTGCAACGTCAACCGGAAGTCAAATGATGCTGCAAAACTACAGCGCGTTTGCGAGTGCGAGCGGAGACGCGATTGAAACCCGACTGAATTGTAACTGAAACTGATTTCTAGCACGTGTTTCATGCGTTCTCGAGCCGCTACAACTGCTCGAGTGGGTAAGCGGGTTCGCAGTACGAGCTTATAGTAATCCTCCAGACAGTGCGGTATCGTATATAAACCATGCTGAGATCGCACAGACTACACCGTCGTTTGCTTTATGATGCACGACTGCAGTCGAAATTTGCGAGATCGGTAACGGTGGGAGCTGGGTGTGATTTAACCGAGAGAAGACAATGTCACAGTACTCATAGCACAGTCATAGTGCTATGAGTAACTGCCATACGAAAAGTTGGTGGTAACGTTTTACCGGTATTCCGTTGCCGGTTTTTGTTTTGATAGGCCTATACGTGTTATAAACCTTAGTAGAGCCTACACTACAACGTGTACGCGTGCAGTAAGGAAATAAATAAATTCATGGAGCGCACATATATCGACGAGAAATAAAAAGCTGCCGAAGTGTCGTTGCGTGCATCGAGTCGTCGTGTCGACCGTGCAGACGGCGCTATCTCGCGACAACTGACACAGCAGTCACTATCCTGAGCGTCTAGCTAGTCCGCTGTTATATTATATCTTGTCACGTATAGTTGCGACAACGACGACGGCTACTTATTTATTTTCTGACGTCAGAGCTACTAGAATGGAAAACGTGTCACAATCGTGGGTGGTCGATGACGTCACGTCACACCACGTGACGCCTGCAACGCGCATCCGGATTTGCTCAGAATTGTGACAAAAATGTGACAAAGACAGACGCACGCTATGTGCATGTGGTGGCTTGGCTCGCAGTGTAAAAGTCCACTACTTGCGACTTCGTATTTCGGTGAATTTATTGTAACCGTCAACAAGATCAGGGCCAGATTAAGGCTTGGGGGGGGGCATAAGTCCAAATATTTTGTGGGACTCCCTTGCGCATACAGTACAAATTACAATAAACCATTTATAGAAAATTATATAAACATTTTAACAAACAACCATAGTGTAAAAAAAGGTTGTATATTTCACTGCGTGTAACCTCCTAAATTCAGGCATGTGTTCTAGCTGGGTGAGCTCTCTGGGCTTTCCCAGTGGGCAGTTGGACTGCGGCGGACCGAAATCGAATTTGGTGCATTTTAGCCTTAAAATATGACATTTCGGAGAATTAACTGGTCGCATTTAGTGCATTATATCGCGGGGCTCCTAAAAGCGCAGGGACCTAGGCCACGGTCATGTTGGCCTGCGCGTTAATCGGACCCTGAACAAGATACAACATCTTGATGTCAAGATATCAAAAACCTAGTAAATAAACTTTGCATTTAGCAAGCATGTCGAGTAATAAAGTTTCTTTTTTATTCAAGTTTTAAAAACTGAAAAAATTTTTTTACAAAAGCACCGCTTTTTACGTTTTTTCGTTTTTCCTAATGTTTATTGCAGCTATGACATAGCTGTTTTGCTTCATGGGCCTACATATTATGCTTTTTATCTCGGAGTCTACGAAAGTCTTAATCAATTGTGCAAATGCTACGTCATATCTGGCTATATGTAATTTATTGGTATGTAGCTGTAGAACACTGTTCCTGTCGGCATCAATAATAAATCATTCATTACGATCTACGACCTGTCACTGTATCAGCGAATTCCATTCAGTCGCTATTACAGTAAACGTAGACTTACAACTAAAAAGAGGCCCAATTATACCAACGTCCACCTCACGATACTGTTGTATCGCCAATAATATAACTAACCTGACAAAATGTATGTCAACTGACGTCTCCGCTGCCAGCAACATGGAAAGATTTTCAAGCCATTTAGGCCTATACCACTCGACACGATAAGCTGTAGGCCTAACTAATCGTTAAGTTGTGTACGGTGCAGTTTTTTTTCCAAAACAACGGTTAATCACATTAAATTTATGTGACAGCTGCAATTTTTACAAAAATATTGCAACAGTAAATTAACGTTTAAACCAACAACAGCAGGAAGTATGACTAAAAATAATTTTATTTTACTTCGTAATTTGTTTTTATAAAATTGTATATAAGCAGTACGAACCAAAAACAAGCTCTAGATGCAGTTTTGCCGCTGTGTCGTAGACCTGGCAGTCGCTCGCTCAAACTTTTGCGGCTCGGCTCGTAAATTTTGCGGCTGGCTAGCCGACTCGAGCCGCAAAATGCGGCTTGTACTAGCTACGGGTGTTTGCTGGTATCGAATGACGCGTTCCTTTTTTTCTCAAGTAAGGTAAGCATTGAACACAGAGTCTTTGCGCACACGAGTGGCAAGAAACATTGTGGATCGATTTCATTCTTTATCTTGAAATGTTCGTTTGCGAGTTTTGAGGTTGATAAGATAAATGTTAAATTTAAGTGACTCATGACATGCGAGGTGTGGGTAAACTGACGAACTCATGACTTCTGCAATCTGCACGAATGAATGATTTAGAGCCCATGGTGATTAAGGTACCGTACACCTACATGCCCGTATATAACCAGTCTTCCAAAAAAGGTTAAACACTTTTTCCAATTAAACTCTTTTTGTCTATGGACCAGCGGTACATTTAATCAGCTAGAAAATATTTGTATCGCATTTGCATTGACTACGTTTATTGGCTTACGAGATAATGCTGGAGTGGAAAATGTTAAATGGGGTCACGTCACATGGGTTTGTAAGGGCAGTCGTTCTATCACTCTGTGTCCTAGTAAAATGATTTCTGCTGTTTTGGATGTGTGACTTGGTCACCCTTACACAGTAGTGTAAACTGTAAGTATTTGAAATTTAATATTTGCTGTTTTATCAGCAAATTTAACTATGAGTTGAAAGCAATAATGTGACCCAACCCAATCATGTGACCATTTGACCCGCGGTGGGCGACTTCCTATATGGGTGGTCCATTGTGACCATGCGTCTATATTTCACCGTTACGGAGATATAAAACCTCGAACTTGCATTTGCCAATGTTAAAGGCCAAAAGTTTACTGCGCATGCTTCTTGTCACGTGACCTGTATGCAGGGAATCCAAAATGACCCCATATTTGGAATTTCCTAGGCCATATTGCCTATTCACTACGCAACTTTTGTAGGGCTACGACGACGATTTAGGGTGAGTTTAGTTTGTAGATGAGCCTCTCCATTGTTAAGCATTTTCAATCGAAATTTCTTAGTCCGAAAATGGGGGCCTATAATTTGCGGTTTTGGGGTTTTAGAAGGGGAAAATATTAAAGATGATTGTTGAGACCCCCTAGGAAATCAATCCCCACCGAAACACGTCATCCAGTGCAAAAATACGGCGATGCTCACAAAAGTGTGTTCTCCAGAGCTTGGCAAAAAGTTAAAAAAGACAAAATAACCCAATTGAACATTATATTTCACCTTTTTGCCCCGCCGGCCCTGCTGGGCTGATTTGTACCGTACCATTTTGGCACGTAGGGTCACACCGCCGACGTAATCATCCAAGTTAAATTTTAAGTCGATTGATTCAGGGGTTTGGGGGCTACGGGTGCCCAAACTCTGGGGTTTCCCATTGACTTTGATAGTCGCATTTACAGCAGTGTTACGCACTACCGTGCTACAATGTGATGTGGTTCTTTAGTCATTGAAGATAGAGAATTCCGACAAATGAGCTCAGAATAAAGCAGTGCTTCCCTCTGGCGATTCAGAAGTAAGTTAGTCTCCATTCAATCGCCGCTTTCAGGTACAGAGGCAACGTGCAGGGCAGATGACCGAGGAATTAGGCCTGTAGGCTAACGTGAAAAGTTGTCGGTCTACAATTAACTGTATCTATATTTCGGCGTTTTTTATTGAACGTACAACAGCTAGGCCTATGTAAATGTAATGTGTGTCTTTATTTCATATGCCTACAGTAATGTCTGTTGTGCTGTTTTACTGCAAGCAAAGATCCTGCATAGGCCTACATTAGACAAATTACTGAATGTGGACTATAAAAATTTCTTCATTAAAATTACTTAAAACTGTTTTGCTGAATTTTAAATTTTTCTTTACTGCAACAATCCACAATTTGTCCTAACTCAGCAACACAACTGGGCCGACGGTCTGGAACTTGTTAGGCCCTAGAAGGCGAGCTTACAGATGACTGTTGCCAAACAGGTTCTTAAAAGACAACCTTTAGCTTTCAGTACGACCTATACATTAGAGTTTTTTTAGCAATCTGCTCTACATAAATGTACGTTTTACTTGCTCACTCACTTTTACTTACAACTGCTCGCAATCTTGATTTTACAAACATTTTAATATTTATTTTTAGGTACTCCCTACCTAAGTCTGGCTCTTCGTAAACTCTAGATCCGTTTTCATCCTTGAACTTCAACTAATCAAGTTTATTCTAAATTTGGCTGTTGTAATTTAGTTTAGCAGTAAAACGAAAATAGGCTTTATTATGCCTAGTCTTCCACTCGTTCAAAGAGGTTTTCAAAGAGGTCGTGCTTTACGCTGTTTGCACACACGAGACAAAACATAAATGTGTCAAGGTTGCTTAGAAAAGAAACAAAAAGCAAACTGTTTAGATTGAACCATTTCAGATCGTACTAGAAATATGTGGCAGAGCCCAACGTGAGGCCGACCGTTGCCGTGAGTCCGATTGGGGGAAAGTTTAGGGGTTGCAATTCTCCTCGTAGTAAAGTCCCATGACCCGAACTCAAATGCATTAGCATACGCAGAATGCGCACTGTAGACTAAGGATGCAACACGAGCCGTGTAATCTCTGGTGTTAGTGGACCAAAGTTCACCAATATTTTTGTTCCAATCGAGAGGGATCGTGGCTGATAATGCCATTTAACGTTTGTTAATAGCTCCAATTGTTCCTGAGATATTCGCGCTCAAAGTCAAAAGTTGTCCTAAATCACGCCGAATTTTGCACGTTTTTGTGCCTTCTCTAATTATAAGGAAGCGGAGCCCCCACCAAAAAATTGTACGCACACTATCACCCCTACTTTGCGGCACGTCACGTGGCAAAATTTCGTTAGGCTAATCCCCTTAGCTCCTAAGTTATAAAGACTCATACCCTACATTTTAAAGCTTTTATCGCCCTTGTGAAATTGTTGGGGGACTCCCGTTTCCAGTCGGGTGTGCGTTGGCAAGGAGTGGTCATTCTCGAGCTTTTGTAAAAAAAAATTCGGGACGCAGCGCCCCCTAGAAGCCGAAGTATGGTTTTTCAAAAAAGTCTATTTACGTGCAAATATGATTGCACCTCTAAATCTATGTAGTTAGTGGACCAAAGTTTACTAGACGTTTTTTGTCAAACGCCAAGGGAGAAATCGCTGTCAGTCACCTGGTTTTCCGATTTTAAATATTTCTATTCGTTCTAAGGTTATTTGCAATCAAATTCTAAAGTCGTCCAAAATCACGCCAAACTTAGCATGTTTTGGCCCCAAAATTATTGGAAAGCAGACCTCCAAAACTGTGGACCAGGATTTAAAAAATTGAACATATTTTTGACTATGCCGCAAAATTTCACGACGATCGGGACGTCGGAGATCGCGCGTTGAAAAAACTGCAGTAAAACATAAAGCCTTCCGGGAACTACAGTTTCGGGCGGCTTAAAAAGGAAAGCTTTGTCAATATGATAGCAAAATTTATTTTGTGAAAATATGCCGAACGTACCTTTTTTGCAATCATCCAAGGGCGGCGTCAAAGGGAGGGGGGAAGAAGGCAGCTGTTCCCCATGCCTTTGCCCTTGCCCCCGGCTGCTCTTTAGGAGAAATTTCGAGGGTGATAAAGTGCCCTTTGGTACAACACTACACATGCCAAGGTGTGACTTATCGAACGTTATTTTTGCAAGATAACACAAACATTTGTGATTCTTTTGCGCCTTCAAATATTAAAAGCAGGCAAATCTGCGGCTTTCATAGCTAAAAATGTTTCGGCTTTAGGAGGTTTCGCCCCCCCCCCC
>Ga0056128_1005122_pt1 | contig 16468 bp, 13 predicted proteins | sample WorMetLIZISLAND2_FD_71113 | JGI IMG/M metagenome (GOLD analysis project Ga0056128, IMG submission 71113) | Marine gutless worms symbiont microbial communities from Max Planck institute for Marine Microbiology, Germany - Olavius geniculatus... ... | reverse complement strand
AATCTATAACTTCGTCATTTTTCAATGGAATCAAATTTTATTTGGCATTTAGCCGTAGAACAATTTAGTAAATAAATCTGTAAATTTTCAGATTAAAATGCTAAACGGTTGCTGAGAAAATAACAAAAAACTTTAGGGGGCTACTTTTTTCTGCCGCACCCTGTAGAGGCTAAATGAGTAGAATAAAAAGAGAGATTAATATAATTTAATTGTTAATGCCAAATAGTCCAGAGATACGGTACTTTTGCTTGAGGCTGCGTAAGCACATAAATACAAAAAGCTACGATGTAGGCATACAAGTAATTTGAGCAAAACTCATGAGACGCGCGATAGCCTTAGCAGTTGCTGTTTGCAGGTTGTCCAAGTCTATCTAAAGCCATGTCGGCGCAATTCACTTATGAATTGTGCACCACAGCCAAAAATTAAAAAAAAAACACTAAAACCCCCCTATTTTGGAAGTTTAAGGTCATTCAAGGTCATCGATGTTGACACCGTTCAAAAGCTCGTCACCAGTGCTTATTATGATAAGCAGTATGCCTGCGTCCATCTGCCACTTTTTTCACGCTAAAGCGGTAAAATAACCACTTTTTAGGGGGGTAGCCATCTTTGACGCCCGACTGCGCAGGCCTCCAATTGAACCTAGAGGGTCGGAACTTGGACAGATAAAATCTAGGGTCTACGTTCAATGCTGAAAATTTCACATGCAGGTTGTTTTGGTCTATTTCTAGCCATTTCGTCACATATCACGGTTGAAATGTGCGCCGCAGCCAAAAATTGCTTGAAAATTCAGCAAAACCCCTCTTATGGGGGTTCAAGGTCATCTAAGGTTATCGATGTCGACAAATCTAAAAGGCTCGTCACCATTGCTTGTATGCAGCAAGTTTGTACCTATCTGCAACCATTTTCACACTGTAAGAGCCAATAGGCCTAATGGCAAAATAACGTCTTTTTAGGGGGTACTCCACTTTGACGCCCTCGTTCGAGGGGAAGCGCATCACCCAGGGGCACGAAATTTTGTCACTAAAAACTAGAGTCCTTGTGGCAGCCCATAGTGAAGATTCCGTGATTCTAGGTGTCGCCGTTTTGATACAATGCCAGGATGTGACGGACGGACAGACGGACAGACACCTCGACGATGGCTAAGACGCGCGAAGCATTACATGCTGTCGCGCGTAATAAAATTATAATGTCAGTCAAATGAAGTTTGTATGGCAACTCATTCATCGCTTTTGTCCTCAATAACATCAGATACGTCTTACATGTACAAAATTGTATATAGTTTTACGTGTAGAACATTTTAATCTTGATTTTAATCTTGATTTTAATCTGGATTTTGGTGTTTTCACGAGTTTTTACTTTGTTCATTTTTTATCTATTTTATCGTCAACTGATATAAGTGTAAACTGCTCTAATCCAGCATCTTGCTGCCGTGTTTTGGAATGCTAAATAAACGCGATTTGATATTATATGGTTTTGATTCAGAAGGCGCGAACATCTATCAGGAACTATCTGTGGCTTCTTACAGTCGACCAGCAGACACATCGGTGCTACCGCCGCCGACCACGTTCATGACTACGCCACTGGTTGCTAGGCGCGTTGTCAACGATGCTACATGCGTTGCCGGCGTCCTGCCGCTAGACCGCCACGTCGGCAGTACGTACATCACTAATGTATGTCGTCACGGGCTTGAGGGCGCTATGGGGTGGGGGGTAACGTAGAAACGTTAAGTCTCCTTCACGAGTCGTAAGACCCACAAGACGGCGGCACTGATTAGGCCTAAAACTACGGATACGGGACTAGTGCATCGCGCAGTGTGCCTGTTTCTAAATACTTTGCATACCCACGGAGGAATGGTCAAGCTGAGTTGGCAGCTTTTCCTATCAGTCATGTAGGCCGCTCGACTTCCCGCTCAGACTGCAGCGCTAGAAAGGCAGGCCTGCACTTTTCACGGAGTGCAGGCCTGCCTTTTCACGGAGTGCGTTTTACAAAGCCCGAAGTGCACACGCTAAGTATCAGCTTGCTGTTACGTATAACAACGCATGTGATGGCTAACTGTATTAGACAAGCAGCCATCTGCTAGCTTCGTTCGCTTTTTATGACGTTTGACATATTATTGGACTTTCAGGCAGCAGCGGCAACAGCGTCAACTAGGGATGAATTAGTATGCGCACAGTAGCCCAGAGTGACGTGCGTAATCTCTGTATCTGTCCGTCTTTATGATTCTCTGCTCATCCGACGCCTGCAGCACCTGGCTGCGGACTTAGTGCTGGAGGTCAGGTGTTTCAACGGCATTAACCGTCTCCCGTAGTGTTAATGTCCAGCCAGTACAGATGAGACTTCGCCGTCTGGCCAACGTCACTTCCCTTATTTCCTGCAGACATTTTGTGAACTACGAAATACGCCTACACTCGGCTGTGTTGTACAGCGACAACTAATGTTACTGCAATTTGCCGTTCTGGATAAAAACCGGACACAAGAATTAACCTTTTTAAGTATCAACGAACGGTCTGTATTCCCGCAGACAGTGGCGGATTCAGCGGGGAAGCAAGCCCATTGTCTGGATGCAATTTATATCCAAGTGAAAATTTTACACAAAAAATGTATCATTTCTGCATGAAATTGTTTCTTTTGAATCCGGAGAGTGGGCGCGACTCCATCCACAAACTATACCGCTACTCTGCGGCCCTCTAGGCTTTCAAAATTCTGGATCCGCCGGCGCCCACAGACAAACGGTCGGACGAGCAAGATCTACAATGCGGCCTACTGGGGCGGCCGCATGCTAAGTTAAATGCAACTAAAATTATCAGTTTAGCTTAAGCTGAGCCTGAGGTGTGCTACTTGCAGACGGTGACGGACCGTACCTGCATCAGTTGAGTGGCGATGGCGTGGATGACTATGGCAGAGCATCCGTCGTCAGCAGTCACCACCAGCCTCTGCAGTCGTCGCTTCTGCATCTGACCGCCGCGCGCCAGAAACTCGACGATTGTAGAAACACATCGTTCAGCCGCGTCGTCAGCACGCCGACGAGCATTGGACCACAGCAGGAGCAGCGTGACGTGTTCAACAGTCGCGGCGTCACACACAACTTCAACTGACCGGCATCACCGGCAACAACCTACTCCGCGCCGCCATCTTGGTCTATCACTGCTATCAGCTGGTGACTTAGCGTTCAGACACACGGGCACATAGATCTACACAATAAACCCAGCAGGTTTTATTAGGAAAACTAACCTCCACTGAAAAACTCCCCTCCCCACCAAAACGTAACCAAATTTCAGTTTTTTGTTCCACTAAACGACAGACTTTGTTGCGGTTGTTTTGAACTTTTAAATCCATGAATTTCCAATTTTTGGATATTTATTTGATACGGATATTAGCAAGCACTGCTCATTCTAACAACTGAAAACCCACGAAAATCCCAAAACTAACCAAGCCGGACTTTTTTTCAAAAAAGCTGGGTTAATCACCAAAACCCCGAACCTAATAAAACCTAAACCTGGTTGTGCTTCTTTTAAAGAACATGGACACTTTGGTGGATCAGTGTCTTGAGGAGATCAATGGATACAGGGATCGATCAACAACGTAGGGGGAAAGTGCCCTAATATGGTTATGGGCACCTTAAGGAAAAATGGTCTAACACCAACAATTTTGACACTATTGTGCTAATTTTTGCTGCAATATTTTACTCTCAGTCCCTGCTAGGTAATACCCTCATAAAAACTATTATAGGACAATTAGATATTTTACGACAGCTAAAAATTTATCGAAGTAAATAATGCCCATATTAGGCACAGTTCACCTATTATGGGCACCCCATTCTTATTATTGTCAGTATTATATAAATTAATCTTAACTGCACTACATGTGAAACAACCTGTATTGTGATAGTAAACCGAGGCAGCTAAGTCTCCTAAAATAACGTTAAATATAACAACTTCTAACACAGACAGCAAATGAAACAGTAAGCCTTGCTCAGCTAAAAATGATACAAACGTGAGACAGATGTGATTGTAATGTGTCCTAATATGGGCACCTTATTTTTACTTATCTATCTTTTAAACAGGGTTCCTATTATGGGCTGTGTTCACGGTGCCCTGTTCACGCGAGCCCTGTTCACGGCCAACACGGGTAGAAAAACGCACTCGTCCACACGGCCCGTGTGAACCGGCCTTAATGAAAGATATTTTAATTAATTCAACATTCCGCTTTTTTATTTTCGCACAATGCCGCCAATATCACAATAAAAACATGGCCCGTGTCCATATTGGGTGCGCAAGACGTATGACGGTTTTCAACAAGTGTACAATGCGCGACAATGCTTTTTCACCACACGGGCCCTGTTCACGCGAGCCGTGTTCACGGCTAACACGGGTAGAAAAAGCGCACCCGTCCACACGGCCCGTGAACACGGTGCGTGTGAACCGGCCTTAATGAAAGATATTTTAATTAATTCAACATTCCGCTTTTATATTTTCGCACAATGCCTCCAATATCACGACTTATTACGCCAAAATTAGCCATTTCCATATAAGAAATTATTTCAAAAATTCTTTCACTGGCCCATTCATATTTGTCATTGCACCGTGAAGTGACTATGGTACTTCGTAAAATAGCCTACTAATGACATTTTTGCCTCAAGACATGGTGCATCAAGCGTTTGATGTGTGGTGGCATCTTTAGTGATCACTTTGTTGTAAATTAACGCCTGAGTGTGAGAGAAAAAAAGAACAGTATGGAATCAGCCCTATACATATTTAGCCTAGTTCAGTTCTAATTTCTGCACCTATGCTGACACCACAGCCTATTGCAAGTGCTTTGTACATTTCTAAAGATGTGATGATGTGATAAAAGCGTCTGATCATTTCAGTTCACTGTCTGTGTGTTTGGCAGGTCATATGTGAGTAAACACAATAACTACACGTTTGACATAAAAAGCAGAGATTCTTAGCACATCACTCACTGTCAGAAACCCACAGCAACATAACCGCAGCCATGGAAACAGTAAAATGCAGCAACAAAACTATTTAGCACAACCCACATACTGCTAACTAGAAACACCTGGACAGCAAGAAATCTTTGTCAAGACTCAAATTTAACCTCCTTCCGCCATTGCAGCCAATAGACCATTCGACTCCCGAGTGTCGAGTTCCTATGGGTGGTCCATAGTGACCATGCGTCCATCTGGCACCGTTACGGAGATATGGCGCCTCAAAGATAATGGGGTCACGAGTTTGACCTTTTGGGGTCACATAACGTCATCGGTCACGAAAGAAAGATGGAAGAAGGGAAAAAGAAAGAGGAAGGGAGTAAAGGGAAAGGGGAAAAGGAAGGGAAAGGGGAAGGGGAGAGAGAAGGAAAAGGAATAGGGGAAGAAAAAGAAAGGGGAAAAGAAGTGAAAGGGAAGGGTAGGTAAAGGAAAACGGAAGCGGAAAGTAAAGAGAAAAAAAGGAAGTGGAAGGGAAAGGAAAAAAAAGGAAGAGGAAAGGGCAAGCGAAAGGGGAAGGAAAAAGGAATGGAAAAGGGAAAGAGAAGGGGGTAGGAAAATGGGGAAGGGGAAAGAGGACAGAAAAGGGAAAAGGAGAAGGGGAAGGGGAGGAAAAGGGGAAGGAGAAAAGGAAGAGAAAGGGAAGGTGGAAAGAAGATAGCTTAAGAAATGTAGGGAAAGAGAAAGGAGAAAAGGAAAGGAAGTTAAAGGGAAGGGGAATGGAAATGGAAAAGGGAAGGGAAAGGGAAGACAGAAGGAAAAAGGAAAGGGATAGGGGAAGAAAAAAAGGAAGGAGGAAAAGAAGCGAAGGGGAAGGGTAGGTAAAGGAAACAGGAAGCGGAAGGTAAAGAGAAAAAAAGGAAGCGAAAGGGAACGGAATAAAAGGAAAAGTAAAGGGCAAGGGAAAGGAAAAGGGGATGGAGAAGGGGAAGAAAAAGGGAAGGTGGAAGGAAGATAGCTTAAGAAATGTAGGACGCACGGACGCACGGACACAAAGGTGATTTTATACTCTGTCCAATGCTATGGATAGCATTGGACAGACAATAACTGCCGAAATAGCCAGCACAGAAATCTATTAGCCTGTCATCGAAATAATTATTTTACAGTAGCGATAGAACGACAACTAGTTTAGTTACTTGAATTCATTTGATAGTCAAATAACCGCAGTTTAATAGAATACTGGAACTTTTGCTTCACGGAATTTAGTACATTAACATAAATTTATGTACCTGCGTTAATTTTTTTTAATGCACGTTAATTTATTAATGCATTAATGCGTTAATTTGACAGCTCTAGTAGACAGCCAACATAAGACTAGCATACAGACACTAAAAATAACACATTTAAGATATCCCACTATTGTGAACTCCCTTACGGCCTACTGGTACTCTATAGCAACCATACGTCATCCGAAGATGGTTGTGGTGCACAACTGAACATACAGGTTCCAGTGAGTTCTTTACAGTACGCATACCCTGGCAGACTCCTGTACAAAAATAACTTGTATCTGTCTCATTTGGAAAGTAATCTTTAGAAGTTCCTTTATTTGCTGCACACTGGCAGTGACACTGTATAAACAACAAACATAATATTGCTCATTTGCAAGCACACGGCATTACATAGGCTACTTACTGTAACAAAACGCTGCACAGATGACTGACCCAGAAGACATTCACGAAATACAAATTTCAGCAAATAAAAGGTTCTATTTTGCACGCCATCAGTAGTAATAATGGTCCAATGGACCGCCCAATAATAACAATCACTTTTGTAAAATAATCCAGCATGTTATTATCTCACTCACACTAAGTCTAGATGACATTCAAAGGCCAAAGCAGATGTTAGTGGCTATAAACGCATTGGCTATAATGGCTATGATTAATACTATTGCTAATGAGCCTACAGTTACTGCTAAGCTCAATTATTATCTTCAGTCATTTATTTCTAGATAATTGAGCCTGGCAGAAAGTCACCATCAAAATGCTTTGCCCCTTTGATGTTTCAGCCCAGGAGGTTTTGCCTCTAGCTTTGCCCTCAAGCATTTTCATACCCTGAATGACAGTGAAGATGAACAGATGAAAAAAATGATGTCATCTTTTGCGCCATCCGTTCGTTTTCGCCATTGTCCGCAAATGTCCAGGCAAGGGGCAGTGTCTAGGGGCGAAACACCTTGGGGTAGCAAAACGTCCAGGCTATGGACCAAAACACGACGGGGGCGAAACTTCAATCATTCAGAAAGACAGATAGACTGCCAGCACTAAAGCAGCAAGTGTTGACTTGCTAGTAGTGGGCTGCCTAACAACCTACAAACTGTCAGCAACTGCATGTGATGGTCAGTTGATGTACATGGCAAGTAGGCACGTTGACAGTGGCAACTTACACAAGCAGCGCTGAATTACTTAACAGCAACCGTAACGTAACAAATAATGCACAACAAAAACTGAATGACTGACATTACAATGCCACTAAACAAAACTACTAACACCAATCTGCACAAAATACAAATAAAAATACTGGATATGGCAGACAGGCTGCTACCACTGGCACAGAATCTGTGATGAAAAAGAGCAGTTCATGTTTAAAATGACAACATTCGGAAATATCTTCAGACAGTTTCAACTTCACATCAGTAAAAAATATAGGTTTACAAACAGTTTGGCCGCAGCATGTTTCAGCTGCCGATTGATTTGACCACCCAAAACGTTGGGATATGAAGCATCACGACTTCGTTTCATGGTCCTAAAGCAGTGGTGCAACTTCACGCAAGTGTGTACTGTAGAGGGTACTGGACTGCTACATCACAGGCTCATGGCACTTGTAGTGCCGTCACATCAGCAAATCTAGCCAATTAATGTTTGAATGACTGAAATCAGGTCTGGATAGCTCACATAAAGAGCATTTGGTAGGGACAACAAAACTTAGTGACTTATAAGTAGGTAAGTAAAATGCAAATTTATATAGCTCATAAGTCATAATGTTAAAACTTACCTCTAATGTCTGTGTTTAATTAAGCTATTCTTCCATGAATTATAGGCCTAAATATTCTTTTGATGTGAGACTGAACCATCCTGCAGCCAAAATGGCTCTACATTGCAAAATACTGGAAACGTCAGGTAAAACACCAAAGCTTAACAACAATGCATAAGCTGCCGAAATTGACGGAATGAGGATCAATGAAAATATGAGGATGGAAAGCAACATAACATACCAAAGAGTATCGCACAAAATTTTGGCAGTTTGGCAAATTCACTGTTAATAGAAATACTGACATTGCAATGTTCTCAATGCATTAAAGTGGTAAAATATTCTCTACATTAATGAAAAGATCAAGTCAGCAATGGCAACATCTTACATAATACATATCTGACTGCAACAGTGCTAAAGATAAGATTGCTAACTGCCAGACTATGGCCAAGCCACAGTGCATGTCTCTCCTGGCTAAGAGGCCAGCTATTACAAGAAAAATTACAAGAACATGGTCAGAAATAATACTCCTCAACAAAACTGACATGAAAAATTCATTACCCGGTACAAGCATAGACTGTGGCAGTTAACAACCAAGGAACTAGAAAAGGCACACGTCATTATGCTTCAACACAGCAAAAATGCCACAACCAACGACAACGGAAGAATACAAAATTCCCAGGAATTGTGTACAGCAGTGCCTACATGCTTCATCATGTTGAATACTTGATGAGAAAGTAGAGATCGGCAATGAAGACAACTGTAGCCACGCACAGACCAGCACACAGTTGCTGCAACACACACAACTGACTGCATCATACTTCAACTTCAGTACAAGTAAAGCCCTGCTAACGCAAAGGGGAACACGCAACAGCTAGTGATCACTTTCGCTAGTGATCCGTAGAATTCATCCGTAGCTTTTGCTACAGTTTCAAAGGAAGCGCAGTAAAACAAAATCATTCGCCAGAGGCCACCAGACGACCCGCTGCTGGTGTCTAGTGTTTTACTCGTACTCACCAGAGAGCACCACCTATCGCTCAGCCAACGCTTTATCAGCTGGATATCATAAATTTTGCCTACCCTCTCTCATTTAGCACCCTCGATCGGGGTGACCCCTTTCGAATTTATGGAAAAGCTTTACTAATCCTGAAACTAGAGTCCTCCAGGCAGCTGAGGTGAAGATTTGGTGATCCTAGCTTGCACCGTTTTTGACTGATCCACTCATATGACAGACAGATGGATGAAGAGACAGAATTGCGATGGCTAAGACGCGCTACAGCAGTAGCTGCTGTTGCACATAAAAATTACGGATTTATACACAACAAAAACTAATCGTACCATCACTGCACTATTTGTACCATTTGTGCCATGTACTTTTAGCATTTAGCTGTTAGCAGCAATGCACAGCAGCTTGGAGTTGGAGAATCTCTTGAGCATCACCGTGGCTCCAGAGTCCTGATTGAAAAATTTCTTATATTAACAATAATAACAAACAAGAATAATGTTTAATTGATCAAATAAATGCAGAACAAGTAATTTGCGCAAAGCCCATGAGACGCACAAGAGCCTTAGCAGTTCTTGTTCGCAGGTTGTCCTTGTCTATCTCCAGCCATTTCTACGCAATACTCTTTATGAGTGCCTCGCAGCCGAAAATCACAAAAAACACTAAAACTCCCTATTTGGGGGATCAAGGTCATTCAAGGTCATTGACGTTGACACCATTAAAAGGCGTGTCACAAGTGCGTCTATAAGCAAGTGTTTTCACGCTACACAAGCCATCAGCAGCAAAATAACCACTTTTTAGGGGGTACCCTTCTTTGACGGGTGCGTGCACCACCCTCCTTGAACCTAGGGGATCGCGACTTGCAATAATAAAATCTACGCTTAATGCTGAAAATTTCGTACACAGATTGTCTTGGTCTATCTCCAGCCATTTTAGTGCAATTCACTCTTAAAATGTGTGTCACAGCCCGAAATCGCAAAAAAATCACTAAAACAGCTTATTTTGGGGGTTCAAGATCATTCAAGGTCATTGATGTTGATATTCTTATGAAGCTCATCATCAGTGCCTGTTATGATAAGCAGCATGTAACTATTTAAATGCTATACCAGCTAAAAGTGGTAAAATAAGCAAATTTTAGGGGATACACCTTTCACGCTCCAATACGAGGGGAACCCCTGCACCCAGGCACACAAAATTTCGTCATGATAAACTAGAGTTCTTGCAGCAACCAACAGTAAAGACTTCGTGATCCTAGCTTGCATCTGTTTGATACAATACCACAGTGTGATGGACGGACAAATGGACGGACGTATGGACGGACGTACAGACGAACGCCCAGACGATGGCTAAGACGCTCGAAGCATTACAGTGCTCTCGCGTGTAAAAAAAATGCAGTTAAGTGCCGTCACTTTGTGCCCATTGTATGTGGCAAAAAATAGAAATAAGGCACACCTTAGAACTATGATAAATTTGCAAGAACAATGTTAAATTAAGCAGACGCAGTATGCAACATACCAGGACATAGTTTGGTGTCTCCATTGCATACTCCGTGGCTTTATAAGCAAAGGCAAATGAACCGCCAACAGTAAGAATAAAATTGAACACAGATATCAGCTGAGTGTTGAGAAGATGCACTGCAAACATATATACACACACAGCTCAATGATATCAGGTCTTTTCGCCCTTTTGACGTTTTGCCCCTAGTCTGGATGTTTCGCACACTTAAAAATTGTGGTCGACTGCAAAAATAGATGGTCGTCGCCTCCACAGTCGTCTTCTCCATCTCTCCATCTGCGTCATCCGTTCATCTTCCTCCTTGGTACATCTTCCTCACTGTCTTCTCTGTCCATCAGATTTTCCCATCGACCACAATTTTTATGGGCAAAAACATCCAAACAAGTGGTGAAACATCCTGGAAGTGAAACGTCCATAATTCTCAGTTCTCCACAATCACTACATGTATATAACATCAGCTATGACACATGAACTTGTCAAAAGATTCAGTAGCCAAATGCAAGCTACAAACAGAATATTGCACAAAATGCAACAAAATAGAGTGGAGATCACCTAGTAGCAACATAAACTAAGCCAAAGAAGGCAACAATAAATGCCAAGACATCAACAATTGCAGTAATTTAATGAATTCATACAAAATGTGAGAACAAGCGTATCTCTAAATATATCACAAACAACAACATACTTTGACTTTGTAGTGAATCATCTCGACTTTTCTTCTACAAATCATCATACAATAGAATACAAGCTAAATGGAGCAACTGTTAAATACATATTACTGAGAAAATATATAAAGCACTTACTTATAATTCTTACTAATTTGCATAAATCATATTTAATCAAGTTTTAAAACTGCTAAAAAACAATCGTTACTTGTTACTGACAATTATTCAACTTCACCTAAGTAACAGGTAAAAAAATTCATCTTTAAAACAGCTCAAATTTTAAAAACATCACATTAAAAATACCTGGCATTCAACATTTGACGTCATTTTTTGATACTCGCGCTCCATCTGTTCTGCTTTCAGCCTTTGTACTCTTGCATCTAGCTCTGGATCCTAAATGCAAAGTTAACTTAGTGCAGTTTTTAACATGTTTACAAGTTCAACTGTGATTAGATAATAATAAAAATCAATTTACAACAATGTTCAACATAAAAGGTTGGTGGCGTGGCAACAAAGTTACTCTATGCTGGGCTGGGTTAGTACTTAGATGGGTGACTGCCTGCGGGCAGGTGAACCATTTCAATATGTAACTAGCTGCCTAGGTCAACTCAGCCTTCCGTCCGTCTTGGGTAGGTAAATCAAGTACCAGCCTATCTGGTTGGGCTTAAGGCAGGACGTGTTCACTTGTGTTCACCTGTGTCAAGTGGCAGGTAACACTTTAACCTTTTGCTTTTAAAAGACAGAGACCAGACTACTGTGTTTTGACGCTGAGGGTTAAGTGATGGAAATAGTACTTAACATGTTTACAAGTTCAACTGTGATTAGATAATAATGCTCTTGAAAACAATAATTTTCAAGAGTACAGTTTTAGGAAACTTGGCTAAACCAGCAGTTAATGCAAACAAATTAAATGTTTAAGCAAAAGTTCACAGTAGTACTAGTGGTAGTAATAGCAGTAGTTTGGAACAGTTGTACCATATCTGTAAATTCACAACTTAATGTGAACAAGCTAACAAAATCAGTTTACAAAAAATATTAAACCTTGTCAGACTACACTACTGTGCAGCAATGTAAGCTGGCCTGTAACAAACTCTACTTCAATAACTCTAAAGAGTTTACTTTTACAGCACTTGGAATATTAAACAGAAAGTGTAGAAAACAAAATGTTTAAACAAAGGCTCAAAGTATAGCAATAGTATCACATATCAGCGCAGAATCTCTAATAACTGACCTGTGTAACAAATGCCTATTTTCTCTACCAAGTCTCGAACTACTTGTACTAAATGATTAATTAATAAGCTACAGTATACAAAAAGAAATGAACAAGGTCACATAGCTATAAAACACAACAGAAATTACCCTGGGTGCTGCAACAGGCTCAGGAAGATGCACATCACTGCCTTCTAGCAATTCATGCAAATGCACACCTGAAATAAGTCAAAATTCACTCAGTACTAAGTCATCACTTGAACATCACAAAAAAACGTCAATAAGTCAACCATAAAATGGAAAACCATAGACAATACGTAAAAAAAATTGTAGTATTAACTACAGACAAGTGGCTGACACAAATTCAATATATGTCAACTTCATTCAAAAATTAAACTAAAATCATCCAAGAAAGCAATAAAAACAACAGTTTGTGTACATGAAAAAAACAGCAAGCAAGTAACTATAAAAATGTCAGCCCACAACTCTAACATGAAATACAACACAACTTCCAATCCTTTGCAATGCAAATTGGCACATCAGTTATTACTGCCCTAAGAAATGCACATACAAACTTGGATTTTTCGACACTTTTTTGTTTTTGAGTTAGCAGCCTATACAAGGCAAACAGACAAACGCACAAAATTCATAATGTGGACTATTAGGACTTTGGATGGCAGCCAATTGTCTGCAGATGAATCCCGCCAAGACCGAGTTGCTGCGGCCAGCTCTAAACACAACATCACGATGCTGGGTAGTTGTGCTCCTGCCATGCAGCTCAGCTTGAGCAGATACTGTGACTGCCAGTGATCATGTACGAGTACTCGGGGTGACCATTTCGTTGGATCTGGCCCTTGAAAAGCACGTTTCAAAGAACTGCACAACTGGTTTCTGCTGGCTGCACCAACTTCTTCGCATCCAGCGGTCGCTTGACAAAGGATTGGCAGCAACTCCTGTGCATGCTTTTGTGACATCACAAATTGATTATTGCAACGCTATCTATGTAGAAGCTCCGAAGACAATCACGAATATGCTACAAGTGCTCAACGCCGCCACCCAAGTAGTCAGCGACACAAAGAAGTTTGATTGTGGTCTGTCGACACTCCTGCTTAACAAACTACACTGGCTGAATGTGCCTGAGAAAGTCACCTTCAAGCTCGGCCTCATGACGAACTGTTGTTTGTATGGACAAGCACCTGGGTACCTCGACGAGCACATCACCCCAGCCATCAAAAATCACATCTCGACATCGCTAGATTCTGCAAACCGACACTGGCTCATCATACCACACTATCAACTCAACAAGTACGGCTGTCAGGCTTTTCCAGTCGTTGGTATGATGGTCTGAAACTCACTGTCAGATAAACTCAAGAGATCCGGCGTTATATTGCCAGTTTCAAACAATTCTTCAAAACAATCCTGTTCAGTCAGCACGATATGCGCTATATAAATTCACATTTTACTTACTTCACTGTTTAATAATCAGTATTTAACAATGTGGCTCTGTTGCAAAACTTCACCACCTCATAAAGTTACAACAACCCTATCCATAACAGTAACTCTAACCCTATTTGTAATGTTAAAAGATTACCTTGTACTAGCTGCATATCATGCACAGAGCGCAAAAGCTGAAATGGTATAGTCCGGGGTCGTCTGCCATCGTCGCTAGTCGATGCACTTGTGCGTCGTGTACCGCCGCCATACTTCCGCAGCTCATCGCGCGTATCGTTTGGAAGGTTTGAAGTCAACAGAACAGTTCGAATAAATCGCCTAATGTTTTCAGTCAATAAAACTTCTACAGACGGATTATTATCCATTGTTGACACTGTTTTTGTTTACAATCGAAACATCGCCGCAATAAATAAGTAAAGCCAGATCAATTTTTTTGCATTTAACCTTTTTACGCGCGAAAGCAGCTATACTTTCAGCGCGTCTTCGCCATCGCAATTCCGTCTGTCTGTCTGTCTGTCACACGGGTGGATCAGGCAAAAACGGTCCAAGCTAGGATCTCTAAATCTTCACCATCGGCTGCCTGGAAGACTCTAGTTCAGGAACCGTAAAACTTTTTTATAAATTCGAAGGGAGTCACCCCGAACGAGGGCGCTAAATGAGAAGGGGGTAGGCAAAATTTGCGATTTTTGGCCATTCACTCGCTGTATCTCAGTAACGGTGCGAGATAGGGCCTAGGTTACTATTAACTAATAGGAAATCGCATACTGGCTTTCGATTGGCGCCGAATTCAATGACCTTGGATGACCTTGAACGCCAAAATAGGGGGTTTTATGAATTTTTTGGCGCTTTCGGCCTGGACAAGTCAATATCATTCACAAGGCGGAGCCACGGTACTATCGTTAAAAATCTCGTCAGGTATTAATTGCATCGCTTATTATTTTTTAACTTGTGGTGTAAGTCTGAGCATACTGAAGTCGTTTGTTTGTCCGCTGTTCCTTTTCACCAATTAACGGGCATCGTACACCCAGTAAGCATAAACACACGTAATATAAAGCATTATTACACTACTGTCATTGGTATTACCGGCAGAACACAGAACATGTAAAGGATACAGAATATGGTCATACATCTATAAGTTGTAAGTATAATAATTAGAGTAAATACAATGACTACAACAATTGATAAAATGTAATGTATCCTGGAATACGTGACTCTATATGTATGCATGTTTACTTGCTGCGGCCTATCTGACAAAAAATTACACGGTTCAAGATTTTCTGCTTATTGTCTTCGCTTTAACAATATTGCCTACAGCAGAAGCAGTAGCCTATTTTTACAATACGGGAAATGATAGGTATACAAGTAACAGCTGCTGCATTCGCTTCTACACAGTACGATGCACGACTAAATCGGTGCCAGTCGTAACAAGTCTTCATTTAGAGATAAAAACAAGAAATTTGAGCTAATGCTCACGAGACACGCGAAAGCCTATAGCAGTTCCTGTACGGAAACTGTCAGTCTATCTTCAGTCATTTCGTCGCAATTCATTCTTAAAGTGTGCGCTGCAGCCAAAGATCACAAAAATCAATAAAAACCCCCTTATTTCGGAAGTTCAGGGTCTTTCAAAGTCATCGATGTTGATACGACTAAAAATCGTCACTATAGTGTTTGTTGTGATAGGCAGCATGCCCATGGTGATCTGCAACCGTTTTCACGAAAGACTGGCCAACAACGGTAAAATAACGACTTTTACGGGGGTACCGCTCTTTGATGCCCTCGTGCGCAGGTTTCTTTGAACCTAGAAAATCGAGAATTGGACCTTCGAAATCTACGTTCAATGCTAAAAATTTCTTATGCATATTGTCAATGTCTATCTCAGTTGATTTCGGTGCAATTCGCTCTTGAAATGTGTCTCGCAGCCCGAAATCGCCAAAAAAATCCATAAAAACGCTATTCTGGCTATTCAAGGTTATCCAAGGTCATTGATTTCGGTGCCAATCGAGAGCCAGTGTACGACTTTTCTATTGGTGATTAACCTAGACCCTATCTCGCACCGCTTCTGAGATATGGCGACTTAATTATTGCCTGAAAATCGCAAATTTTTCCTTTTTTATGGAAAAGCTATATGGATCCTGAAACTAGAGTTTTCTAGGCAGCCGATGGTGAAGATTTGGTGATCTTAGCTTGCACCGTTTTTGTTTTTGACTCATCCACCCGTGTGACAAATTTGGGCAAAATTAATTATTTCTTATATGTTTATTCTCCCGGTAGTAACGTGTTTAATTGTTGATATCTATGAGATTGTACGGTTAACTGCATATGTACGTGAGCTATCGCATATTATTGTTCTTTTAACCATTTGTGCAAAATTAATTATTTGAGTAATATTTGCTTGGTTAGGGACGAGTCAGTAGGGTGGTGGATACAGTTGCTGGTCAGGCGATAGTTGTGGTCATACTTGGGTCAATTGCGGTGATTAAAGTTGCTCTAGTGTAAGGGTTTCGATATATATCTGTTTGTGCGCACCAATGTTCTCATCCGAAAATTTCATCTTTATTCTCGAGTTGTTAAGATTACTCTGTTCAAATCGTATTGCTTGTGTATGTATGATGTTGGTTTGTGGAGTGTGTATAATTGTGGCACTCTTAGTATGTTGAAGTCTGCCTACCACAAATG
>Ga0056128_1005119_pt1 | contig 16473 bp, 10 predicted proteins | sample WorMetLIZISLAND2_FD_71113 | JGI IMG/M metagenome (GOLD analysis project Ga0056128, IMG submission 71113) | Marine gutless worms symbiont microbial communities from Max Planck institute for Marine Microbiology, Germany - Olavius geniculatus... ... | reverse complement strand
CGAGACGCCCAGGTTCATCGGTCCAGATCTGTGGCCTCCCAACAGCCCAGATCTGAACCCTGTCGATTATAAAATCTGGGGTTACTTTCAGGAGCAGGTGTACAGGTCTCCGATAGTTGACGTGACCGATCTGAAGCAGCGCTTGGTTGAAATGTGGTCCACGATGAAACAGCGCGTTATCGACGAGGCAGTGGACAAATGGCGAAAACGCCTGCGCTGCTGTGTGTCAGCTAAAGGCGGACACTTTGAACACAAGCTGTGACATTGTTTGACTGACATTTGCAAGTGTGTTTACTTTTAAACATTTTGTCAATGAAAAAACTCTGCTTCCTAAGTTGCTGATGCTATGTACACGCACTATTTCATAGTGTATTGTTTTACTAGCGTATAGTACAGAGCAGGAAATAAGTTTGACATGTGATTTGCACGTAAGCTAGTTCAGGATTGTCTACGCTACACGTGTGCCAAATATTATCCATGTGTGTTGATATTTGACAAAGTTATTACAAAAATAAAACGGTTCCACTTTTTTATGGTTCACAGTGTACGTATATAGGCCTACCTTTTTGTTGACCGACCTACAGGTCAGACCGCCTGACAGATTTTCACGCGCGATGACTCGGACGACGCAACCTCACGCAAGAGTCAAACCTTTTAGGGAACCGAAATTTGAAGTTAATATTTAACCACTAAAAAATTTCCCAAGGTCGAAAATAGAGCCAAAAATGGACTTGGAAATTTTCGACCAAAAACTCCTATACAAATTTTACCTGTAAACGGCCCCTTATCGTCATCGTAGGCCCATAAAAGTTGTCTAGTGAATAGGCAATATGGCAACGGGCATTTCAAATATGTGGTCATTTTGGACCCCTGCCTACAGGTCACGTGACACGGAGCATGCGCAGTGAATATTTGACCTTTAACATGGGCAAATGCTACTTTGAGGCCCCATATCTCCGTAATTGTGCAAGTTAGACGCATGATTACAATGAACTATCAATAGGAAACCACATATGCTGAGTCCAATGGTCACGTGACCGATGACGTTAGGTGACTTTAAAAAATCAAGGTCGTGACCCCAAAATATTTAAGGCTCTGTGTTATCATAGCCGTGGAAAACAGATGGATTATAATTGATCACCAACATGAAAAACATTACTTTTGTAATGAAACAGCAAATATAGGCCTAAATGTACAAAACATCAGTTTATACACTTAATTGTTAACGGCGACGTGCAATGACTGACACATCGAAAAGAGCAAAAATCATAAAAAGGTGATATTATTCATTGACAGTTAGGCGATGTGATTGTGAGTGATATAGCCTACCCTTGTATAAGTCAGGTTTAACCCAAAAAGGTCACAACCCAATAAGCATCAATCCACCGTGTTGTTTAAAAAGCGGTGTTTTTTCAAAAACGGAGCAAAGAGCGCGCCGTAGGCTACGCACCGGCCGGCAGTGATCTGGTCTTGCACTTCGACGGTGCTCAGTCGTCGGTAGATCTCGAACTTGAGTTTGTCGCCTGCAGCCGCCGATCCGCGGCCGTCCAGCGACGCGACGGCGATGCCGTGCGTACTCTTCAGATACATCAACCAGCGAGATATCGCACCGCCCATTGGAAACGTCTTCGTCACCGACTGACTGCCCGGACCAGCGTACCTACACAGGGCACGCCATCACAGCAACCACTGGAGCCACAACAACAACAACACGAGTAATAAAGGTAAAGGGAGCCATGCCCCAGCTGGGGCGTAGGCGGGGTGCTCATCTCCCACTCGCGGCCGTTGAGCCCGTAGGTGGATAAACCACTTAAGTCTGCGACGCATGGCCAGTGCGACGCCAGACCTACGGTTATCTTCCCAGCCTCGGGGCATCACCGCCCTTTGAATACTGGTACCAAGTTACACTGCTTGGTGAACAGAGGCTCATGTGTGTGAACAACTTGTCTAAGGTCGTTACCCGGCAGTGTCCTGGTGCGGAGTCGAACCTGCGCCCCCGAGTGACCTCAGGATTACAAGTCCGGCACGTTACCGTTGGACTACCGAGCCACACTAACACGAGTAATACTCAGATTTAAATTTTCTTCAAAGTCAAACCACACCATAATCAGCTCGCTCTAGTAACCTAGTGATTTCGCAGCTTTCAGCTACACAGCTGTACAGCAGCAGCTGCTGCAGTCGTGCGTCATGAACCAAACGACGGTAAAGGTAAAAGTAAGGGTGTCAATTTGTATAGCGCATCTCGCGTACAACGCCTCTAATGCGCTTTCGTCACTAATCCGAGCCGCCAGCCGCATGGCCACCGTGTGCAGCCTGCAGACATAGGCTGGCGCAGCGGCCGGCTAGGCAGCCCCATTCAGCTGTACTAAGGTCACCACCTTCCGTAACCCATATAAATGAGTTACTGCTCATTTTACCGTCCCACGGAGGGTAGAAGGCTGAGTCGACCTAACGACGGTGTAGCCTATGCTATCTGTTCGTGGTGTAAGTACGATACCGTATTGTCTGGGGTAGTATACAGGGTGGGCCAAAAAGTAAGCTATTGCACTTTCTCCATATCTTCGCTAAATATTGGCCAATTTTCACAATTTTTCACCTATAGACTCGGGAAGAAATTTGCTACTCAGTGACATGCACACCACACATATTATGTCACTACACTACCTTGTGAAATAAAAATACTCAAAAACGTACAATATCTACAGATGGTAATAAGGTCGCGTGGTAAACTTATAAAGTATTTAAGTAAAATGTTAAATATAAGTTATGATAAGTGTCAAAAAAGTTTAGGTGTAGCTATGAAGTAAGTTTTCATGTTTCCAAAAATAGTGCACCGCTTGTAGGGTCACACAATTCAAATACATTGCTCTTTATGCATTATGCAGTTAACTGAACGGGGGTGCTGAAATCGCGGGAGTGGACATCGCGGCACCAAGTAGCAAGGGAGTCCATCGTTGGAGTGGACAACGCGGGAGTGGACATTGCGGGAGTGATTGGTAGTAGAAAGCTCTCATGTAGCCCATAACCATGGAACGGAACGCTATGTTTTTTGGACATGTCAACTCAAAGAATGTGAATAGTGGAGATTTTTGGATATTTATGATGCTACTAAATACTGATAAAGTCAAATGCAATAAAAAGTACGCATCGCAAACGTGTGAAATAAAGCACTCAAACAGTTACAGTAGCAAAGTTCACACTGTCTCTAGTGAAAATTACGAGATCCTAGCCCGCAGTCAGTCTCGTGTACGTGTAGCCTATAAGCACCGTCTCTAATGAAAAATACGCTGCTTATTGCTGTTTCGCTACTCCCTGAATGTCCACTCCCGCGATGTCCACTCCCGCGATTTCAGCTCCCCCATTGCATGCATGTAGGTCTAGGGGCGCCGCGCTACCCGCAGATCAGCGCGTAGTCAAAGCGACGCCGCACTGCAGCGTTTCACACACCCGTACGACCGTCTCTTTACATTACGTAGGCCTATGCATGCGCCGACCGATAGCATCGGTCGATCAGTCTTTGTGTGCAGCTTTTATTTCGCGACCGACCGTTTTCGCAAACTGCCTATCTTTAGCAGTATGTCTGCCGTGGTTAACAGATTGATAACTCCACGTCTGCCTGCTCAATAGTTCCGGAACTGTTTACAGTAGAAAAAAATTAAGTCGAAAGAAGACTGGCTACTGACTAAGCTTCTTCCAGATGTAAAGAGACAGTGTGTTAATGTCAGTTTTTGCGATGCGGTTAACAGTTTGCCGTTATACTGCATCGGCGCTCATTCTACCGACAGGTCCGTGCTTCCCGAATACCCCGTTTACACGATCGAGCAAACATCGAACAAACGTAGAGCAAATGTATTCAAAATGCACGTGCTATTGCTCGACGTCTGCTCGATGTTTGCTCGATCGTGTAAACGGGGTATAAAGTTTTCTACAGACTTTTCACCGTAATCGCCTTCCTTCTTTCTTTTTCCCTTATTCAGCTGGTTTTTAGTTTTGTGCGTGCCGCAGGTTGGCCTTAAATTACCACCACCACAGCAGCTTATGGTGATACTAAACTACAATGCAATTAACATTTTTGTTTCTCTGTCGTAATTTCTATTTGACCATGCTGTTTCGTTGCGTTGATTCAACAGTTTATATACGCGTATATGGATATGGATATGGAATTCATGTATGAAGAGTATTTCTGTAAGCAAATTTGTTAGAAGTGCTTTTAAATTTAAGAAAAAAACTTAACGTAGACGCATCAACATGTTTTAAGCGAGTACTGTATAATCGCTAGGAATTAGAGCAATCGGCGTCGTTAGTTAATGAGACGAGAACGAGCTCGCAAAGAACGACCGAACGCTGCGTACTACGCCGACCCGTATATTTCTGCATCATGAGTATAGTCCATTCATTCGAGGTTTAATCGTTATCAGTAGCAGCAGCAGCAGGAGTTGTTGCAGTCCGTTTTAGACAACATTATCAACTCAACAGTATTCACTGGCTGCCGTCAGAAATTAGCCTACTTCAAACACTGGAACATTGGCTATATACGGACGTGCTCGACTATTCATCGACAACGACTCTAAATCCACCGCTTAGCTGTTCCGCCAGTGGACATGCTGACAACGGATCCGCTGCAGGTGATCGTGTGAGATACTGTTCTCTCGTGACACGCGGCACACAAGCATTTAGCAGCACCAGCAGCAGCAGCCGTGTTCCTGGCCCAGGTCCGCAGCGGTCACTGCCTGAGCTTCAAGGCGTATCAGCATCTACTAAATGCAGCAGTCGACCTAACTTGTCCTAGATGTGGGGAAAGCCCACATACTCTGGAACACTGGTTCCTAGAATGTGCCGGAACAGAGTCAACACGACTAGAGATTTTTGGTGACGTGAATCCGTCGTTTGAGGTTCTGACGGATCAACCGGGAAAGGCGGTGCTGATGTCACGGCGCACCCTTTAGGGCAGCCGCGTCAGTCCACCAGGCCTCTGTCAACAACAACAACAACAGCAGCACCAGTAGCTGTAGTACAGTAGTCACTGCGGCGCGAAGACAGATTTCAATGATTCGTCAGAAAATCATGTCTCCGATGTCATCATCTGACTAGCTGTTTGACTGCATATTTGTATCACTCTAAATGTGATACAATTAAATCTGAAAGTTTATTTCAATCCAGGACGAAAGTTTACTTATATAATAAATTATATACTGAATGAAAATATGATCAATAGTTTATAAATGGCATGTTGTAACGGATTAATTTGGTTTTGGCGTATTGTATGTGATATGATTTAAACATTTTAGGTAGATATACTCAGCATATTTCTGTTCTGTATGTTTTTCTGTGCATGTATTGCATTTTCCTTATTTGACTTTTGGGTGGCCAGCTTTGATGGGCCTGTGCCCTTTCTGGCAGCATGGTTGCTTTTTTCCAAATAAATATTGTTGTTGTTGTTGTTTACTTATACTGCATCAAATTAAGCAATTACGAGTAACTGATTGATTGATTTGGTACTCGTATTATAACCGCTGAAGGTAATGAGTATCGTCAGAAATAATTTACAACATGATCGGGATTTGGTATTTACTAAATCGCAAAGTTACTCGATCGTTAGGGGCGAGATTTTATACCACACTGCATTGTAAAATGCAGAAATCTAAAATTGTAATCTTTATGTTCGTTTTCACGCGCGAAAGCAGCTACTGCTTTAGCGAGTCTTAGCCACCGCAATTCAGTCTGTCTGTCCGTCCGTCAGTTTGTCTGTCACACGGGTGGATCAGTCAAAACCGTTGCAAGCTAGAATCACCAAATCTTTATATCGTCGGCTGCATGAAAGACTCTAGTTTCAAAAAGAGCAAAGCTTTCCATAAATTCGAAGGGGTTCGCCCCGAACGAGGGCGCCAAATAAGAGAAGGTAGAAAAAAATTTGCGGTTTTTAGCCAATAAGTCGCTGTATCTCAATAACGGTGCGAGATAGGGCCTATGCCGTTAATCACTAGTAAGAACTCGTACAACACTGGCTATCGATTGCCAGCAAATTCAATAACCTTGGATGACACTAAATGCCAGAATATGAGTTTTTATGGATTTTTTTGGCGATTTCGGGCTGCGAGACACATTTCAAGAGCGTTTTGCGCCCAAATTAATTAAGATGGACATGGAGCAACTGCATATGAAATTTTCAGCATTGAACGTAGATTTCGGCGGTCCAAGTAGCGATTTTCTAGATTTAAAAAACCTGCGCACGAGAACATCACAGAGCGATACCCCCGTAAAAGTCGTTATTTTCCCGTTGTTGGTCAGTCTTTCATGAAAACGGTTGCAGATAGGCAAAGGCATGATGCTACCGATCACAACAATCACTAACTGACGAATTGTTTTAGTCATATCAACATCAATGACTATGAAAGACCCTGAACTTTGAAAATAAGGAGGTTTTATTGATTTTTGCGATCTTCGTCTGCAGCGCACACTCCAAAAATGAACTGCGACGAAATGGCTGGAGATAGACTGTCAGTTTGCGATCAGGAACTGCTATAGGCTTTCGCGCGTCTCGTGAACGTTAGCTCAAACTTTTTGTTTACGCTTGTTGAAGTAGTTAATTAGCTGAGTGAGTGTTGGTGATTTACGTATACGTTGTAATCTGATACTTGATGAGTTGCATCGTTTCAACGCGTTGTTGTTCCATGTTAGTAACCAGACCGGCATTTTATTAATTATCCCAATCACAACCACCGAAAAAGCGCTCGAAATACCGTAGTATACACTCGTATTGCATACACAAGAAGCACACATCGCTACGCAAGGTTTCAAAACCGAAAATTCATTTAAAAAACAGATTTCACTGGCCAGCACAGTTGCAATCTCAAGTCAAAGAACACATAACACCTTGCATTATCCCATATTTAAATTGACGCCACATGGCTCTGTTCTGTACTGTGTCTCAAAAAACATCCCCGACATTTTCGACTGTAACTTAAAAATCATTTACGAAATTTTGATAATTTTTGGTACGAATATTCACGACACAACTTGCCGTCAAATAGGCATTTAGTTTCCCACCTCACCCGACGTTTGTTTCTGCACTACCTGGGGAAAACACATCTAGCAAAATATCACTTTTTATCCAATGCAATATGATTGCTTAATTAACATAACGCACAAAAACACATTTTGTTCACATTTCTGATACTATAACTGACAATTTAGTTGTCCATTTTTCAACTGCCTGCAGTAGCCTAAAATTGCTGAAAGTGTTGTCCCACTATGCGAACACAGGCAAAGAGACGCTTTCTCCATTAATTTTATTGACAACAGTATCGATAACGTTCTGCTCCAGACCAATCCAGGCTGTACCAGTCGCTTCTTGACTTTACAAACATTCCTAAACTTTATCTGGTAGACACACTGCTGCATGACAGTCAAAGGTTGTAATAGACTTGCTGTTGGGGTCCACAGATTAGGATAGAAAGAATTTTTCGACGTTTTTCATTCATTTTATGCTTGCTCTGCTTTCCGCAGGTAGTGCAAAATCAGACGTTGGGTGAAGTGGAAACTAAAACATTTATTTAATAACCAGTTGTGTCAAAAAAATATTGCCACAAATTATTAAAATCTGTTAATCTTTCTTCAAGTTACGACCGATAATGTCGGGGATGTTTTTTTAGGTTTTCTGTTTATTTCAACACATATTTCGCTTGATTTGCTTTCCCTAGGTAGTGTAGAAGCATACATTGGGTGAGGTGGAAAACTGAACGGACATTAAATGGCAAGTTATGTCAGGAATATTTCTACCAAAAACTATCAAAATCTGTAATTGGTTTTCAAGTTACGGTCAAAAATGTCGGGGATGTTTTTTTGAGACACAGTGTAGTTCAGATTTAGCTATGTTGTTCCTTTTGTTTTTACTACTTATTAATTACGCGGTGACTATTCGTCGGGCAGCCGTACAAATAACCTGTAAACTATTTTCCCGTCAAAACGAAAACGACATTGAGCCTCGTTTTCGATCTGCCAAGTTTTAGCTACAATGCAATTCAATTCAAATCGTTAGGCGGCGGCACTATGGTGTCGGTCGTTGTAACATGTACATTAGTATTGTGTGTGGTCACTAGGTCTACATTTTAGCATTGGCACTTTAGCGTTTAGAATTTCGGGTTTAAAGTTAAGATTATGGTTACGGTTAAGGTATTTCAGAGACTTATGTGACGATAATGCACATCAAAACTGAACGTGTAACAATTGCGCTCGCCCAAGGTGATTATCCCAAAATGCTGCACTTTGTGATATACTTAGGTGCCATTGCAAGCAAAACAACTACATGTACATAGTGTCTAGATCACATGAGGCTTGGGGGCATTTTCAACAGTGCGTATTTTTGAAGGAAAAACTACTTTTATATTGGCCAAAAATGTTCAAAATTTTACTAAAATATTTAGTTACTTATTTCTTGTAAGGCCAGTTTCAGTGAAATGTCGCGTTTTCAGTCTCGGTTTGGCCACTGTATGGCATGGCAACGGTTGCAAATAAACTGTTAAGTGAACTTTTGGTTTGCAAGTGTTTGTTTTAAGCTGTTCTGGCCGACGAGCAGCCGTTCCATGTAGTTGACCTGCTTGGTGAGAGTCAGTTTTATGCACCTGCAGTGTCCTGCAGCGAGATTAATTAGCAGAAATGTGTGATCTGTCATGTCAGCGAAAAACTGCAGAGCCCTGCTAACAGAAGTAGCCTAACAATAAATGTATAGTTGAAGCTGACTACCCGGTCCAGTACGTTGATTTTGCCAGCAAGTTATAGAGCTTTTTCGAGTTCAGTGCGTGCTTTGGAGTTTGGACCTGTGTGGACTTTGTTTGGCCAAGATATTCATCCGCAGTTGTGTTGAAACAAAGCGCTGCTAAGTGGCATCGTTCGTATTGTCTGAAATACAACCAGACCGAGCTGAGCCGCGCCAAGAAACGTAAGGGTGAAAGTGATTTGTTGGCTGCTGACGTTGAAGCAAATTAGCAAGTAAATGCGCAAAACAAAACACACATTGCAGGCGTGCATGTGATGCTGAACAACAGTAAGCCGCCTATGCAGTTGGTCTCTGGGGCCGGACAGTCGGTCTCTGGAACTGGACAGTCGGTCTGTGGACCAGGTGGTCAGTCTCTGGTGCCGGCCAGTCGCCCTCTTGGATGGACAGTTGGTCTCTGTGACCGGATGCTTGGTTTATGGGGCCAGTTTCTGCAGCCGGACATTCGGTCTCAGGGGCCAGTCTGTCGGTCTTTGAGGCTGGACAGTCGGTCTCTGGAGCCAATTGGCCAGTCTCTGGTGCCAGACAGTAGATCTCCAATGCTACACAGTTGGTCTCTTTGACCAGATGGTTGGTTTATTGTTTTGGCGCTATTCCTCCTTTAAGTTGCTTGCGTGGTTTTACCGGCTTTCGTAAATAACGCTTTAATATAACTTGTAAAATAAATGCGCATCGGTTTGATTAACAGCAAATTACAAGTTATAATCAGTCAGTGTGCAAATTAGGCCTATGATAAATTCTTGCGACATCGTTTTTGATAAGACGTGATTTAGTAGTCTCTCGCGTCAAGTTTCAGACTTTTTTTGTCGCCGCGGCTTCGTCCGACTTGTCGCAAACTCCAAGTTTTAGTCAAGACAGAAATTAACAAGAAATATCATTAGATTGCGACCAATCTTATGCACTCCTTGCGCGCATTATTTTCTCCTGTATTTTTCCAAATGTTTTTTTGTTCTTTTCGGCTTGTTTAAGAGACCCGGCGTCTATTTGAGACCTGTTTAATACTACAGGGTGCGGCAAAAAAGTAGCCCCCAAAAGTTTTTCGCAGTTTTCTCAGCGACCGCTTGGAATTTTAATTCGAAATTTTACACATTTAATTGCAGAAACCCGTTACAGCAAACTGCCAAACAAAATTTGATTCTGTTGAAAAATGACAAAGTTATAGACTTTTTAACATGACCGCCTACCGATTTTTCGGCATTCAATAATGTTCATGCTAAAAATGCTATTTAATTTTTAAAAACTGGTTACACGTTACTGCCGATGACGGCACAGTAACATTTTGACAAACAGCAATTTATATTGTTTATAAATTATCATTAAATTATCCTTCCTTTAAAGCAATCGCCGGCTGCCCACTGGATTCATCTTCCAGCAGGACGGCGCGCCAGCACAGAACTGGCTGCGGACAAATTATCCAGATTTCATCACCAAAGACCAGTGGCCTCCAAATTCGCCGGATATAAACCCAATGGACTATCATGTGTGGGGTGCAATGTTGGAAGCTTACTGCAAGCTTAAAACAAAGCCGAAGACAATCGCTGAATATAAGCAAGCGCTTCAGGTTATCTGGGGCAACTTGCCACAGGGACCGATCGACAAGGTTGTAAAAGATTTCTCAAATAAGGCGACTGGAGGCTAATGTTGTTGCTTGGAGCTGGTGGTGAACACTTCGAGCATTTGCTTTGACAATAGAATTCTGGCATTTGATCATTAGTTAACTGTGTTGTTTCAAGATGTTTTTAAATTGGCGTTGAAGCCAGAACATTTTTTGAATGCTGAAAAATCGGTAGGCGGTCATGTTAAAAAATCTATAACTTCGTCATTTTTTTAATAGAATCAAATTTTGTTTGGCAGTTAGATGTAGCAGGTTTCAGCAAATAAATGTGTAAAATTTCAACTTAAATTCTAAGCGGTTGCTGAGAAAACAGCGAAAAACTTTAGGGGGCTACTTTTTTTGCCGCACCCTGTATACTAATAGCGACTGGCATCGAGATTGTTATTAGAAATTGTCTTTCGAAAGTTCGTAAAATATTGCCCGATTTTACGAACCGAAGGGGGAAATTTCCAATAATGGTCGATGACGCAAGTTGCCATTTGTCTTAAACATAACAGGGTCACGACCTTAACCTTTTAGGATCAAATATAATGGTGTCACTTCACGCAACACTACAGCGTGCCGTTTTGCCACAATACAAGCGGCGACAGTACATGCGTCACGCAACACCAAAAGTGGATCGGATGATCGGTTGCTAAGATATGGCCATTTGAAGCATGGAGCTGTAAACAGAATGACGTCATCGCCGGGGAATTTCCAACTGAGTGACGGTCGGTCGTGTCGCGGTCGGTTGGTTATACTGACATCATATACTCCTCTTCGCTACGTTATAGGGCGTTTACACGATTCAACAAACGTCCAGCATTAGCACGAGTATTTTGAATACATTTGCCAGATGTTTGCAGGACGTTTGCTGTGATCATGTAAACGCCCCATTAGAAACGTAGCGCGCGAGGAGTAAAAATGGAATCCGGAGTTAACGGCGAAACAGCGACGGGATGTCGTAATAGTGAGCAAGGCACGCCAGTGAAGCTGCGGCAACAGAACAGAGACCAACAACAGCGGTCGGCACAGACGGCAGACATTTCTGGATGAAGGACGGCTCCATTGGCAACTCGGGCCAGTCAGGCGACGCCCGCTCATCCTGCCAGATCTCTGACTGGTCGATGCGGCCAATGGCATGAAGGACCTCGCGAGCCGCTCTCTCTCCCGCCTCTATAGCTCCTTCCATGTAGCCCGACCAGTAGGTGGCAGTCTCGGTTCCAGCGTAAAATACGCGACCACTTGGCTTCCGGAGCTCGTCGCCAAACGACGTGAGAATGCCCGGCGGGAAGTGGCTGACGTAGCAGCCGCCCGAGTACTCCTCTTCCGCCCAGTTCTTCTCGACGTAGTTGACCGGATGGCGCATCTCCGGACTGTCAAACATCCGAGCGTACTGCTCGGCTAGCGCCTTCTTGCGATCTTCTGCACTCAGCGACCGCTTTGCCTGCAAACACACGACCGTGCATGTACGACAGACAGTACGAGCAGCAAAATATCTGCATTGTTGTATGCGTGATTACAAGACATGGTCTTGGCAGATTAGTCGCCGTAGCAAAAACAAATATGAAGATTCATCACAAAGACAACACAAGCTTTTGCACGCTTAAACTCACTGTTATAGCCTATAGACAACAAGCAAAGTAAAGTAGCCTATAGAACGTAATTAGAGCAAAAAAATTTTTTGGTCCTTCACGGTTTGCAAAGCTATGTAAGAGCGATATAGTCAACACTCGAAAACGGCAAAAATGGTTTTGGGGCGAAATTACGGCGTGTTAAATTCCAGACTGACTGGTTAGTTTATGACAAATGTTTAAAATTTTACAGCTACAGTGACAAAAACGTGCAAAGCGATCGCACTTAAACCCCTATGTATCTGCGGGAATAGTTAGACTTTCACATGTTCGAGCAAGACAGTGCACTAACACATCAAACTTGCAAAAAAGTTGAGATTTTGGATCACGATCGAGACGCCTGATTTCATGTCCCGATGTTGCTAGATATTTTTCATTAGGCCGTAATGCAATTTTTTTTTAAATTGGGGCGTAAAGGGCTAAATTTTAATATTTTCGAATCGAAACAATATAAGGAATGTGTTAGCCCTCAGGACGCTTCGTTTGAGCCATTAGCGGTGTCGGTCGGTCCAACGGGCTGGTCTGTAGCCATGCGCAAGGAAAAAAGAGAAAAAGACGCCTAACGGCGAATTTTGCACACACGCCCCCTTTGAACCGATTGTAACCAAATTTTGCGTGCCGGTTCGGGTGATCGATGTGATCACTGACGCCAAATTTTATGGAAATCAGTTAAGGGATTTAGGAGTTACAGGACCCCCGCCCCCCAACGCCATTTCCTATACTCAACGCTCATCGCCCTTACAACAGCGTCAGCACTAACGTACGTGCTGCAGTGTGATTTAACAACGGTTGATATGTATGTTCTACGAATCTGTTTTCTTCCTCCGTATTGTTTGTGGTCAACGTCCAATCTAGTCGACCCGCGAAGCTTCGTTAAAACCCGCTACGACGAGTTTGTTCGCAAACAAACTAAAGAAAACAAAGCAAACAAAATAAAGAGGGAGAGAGAGATTAAGAGAAAGGGAGGGGGTGGAGTGAGCGAGAAAGATAGGCGATCGAGCTAAAGGGGATGTCAGACGAACGACAAAATCGCCCGATTTTTGTCTGCCGACAAAATCGCCCGACAAAAATCTGCCGTGTGTCATGCAAAAATCGCTCGATTTTGTCTGTCTGTCCAAGATAGAGCATTATTCTATCTTCGACGATTTTGTCGGCCGACTTTTTGTATATCGGACAACAAACTTTGTCTTTGTTGCCATGGTGATTGTTTACAACGGAAGATGAATATTTATTTTAGTTATTTATTGTGTTTTTTTTTTATTTTCGTTCATTAGATGCAGAAAAAAGTGATGCAAGTATTATTTTGCGATCTGCATTCGGCTGTTGTGCTAGCTGATATCGTACGAAATAGCAGACGAAAATATCGGCCGTGTGTCATTGTTCACCGATTTTGTCGGCCGATTTTGTCGGGCAACTAAACCACGCCCACAAAAGTCGGCCGACTTCGTCGTTCATCTGACATCCGCTTAAGCACTGAAAACGAAGTACTGCTGACTGAGCTAACCTTTACACTGGCTCTGTCACTTAGGCATGTTTGATTGATTGATTAATTAATTGTCTGTCCATAGCACTGGACAGAGAATAAAATCATCCGAGCGTCCGTGCGTTTGTCAGTGTCCAACGTTTGAGGCGCTATATCTCCATTACGGTGCAAGATAGACGCATGGTCACAATGGACCACCCATAAGAAATGGCAAACCGCGGGTCGAATGGTCACGTGAAAGATGACGTCACGTGACCCCAAAAAGTCAAGGTCGAAACCCTATTATCTTTGGGGCGCCATCTCTTCATAACGGTGCAAGATACGGATCACAATGAACCATATAGTAAAGCGCTGGTGACGAATCGAATGGTCACATGACTGACGACGTTAATTGTGTAGTTATAATAACAGCGAAAGACGACAATAACATTACTGCTGTACAATTTGAAATTAAACTTTCTAATTTGTACCGCTGGTCTACACAACTCACTGATGAAGGAGTGTCAACTGACTCCGCTTTTTAGGAAATTACTAAGGCTATATGTCGGCATTCGCTCATCCCGCATTTTTGCTCTGGCCGAAAACCTGTCGACGCTACGTGCACCTACCAAATTTTAGCCTTTTATCGGGGGCATCGAGGGATAGCCACGGGTAAAATTTTGGGCGAATACGTCAAAGCGATTTTGAGGGGGTGAGAGAAAATTTGTTCTTTAACCCTTTATATCTTTCCCGCTGGCGAAGCTGGGGCGCTGATTTTTTTTCCTAACGGGCCACCGGGGGACGTCTTCTGGTAAAATTTCAGCCCCTCAGTTAAACAGGGGACGAGAAAGAAAATAAATTTCCCAATTTTTTCGTGAGGGGGGATGCTTTCACCGTACGGTAGGTCTCCATGCACGAGAGCCAGAGATCCCCCAGGATAATCTGCGGTTAGCGCTTCCGGTTTGGGTGTCAGCAGCAAAAACCGAAATTTTCTTCGATCGCTTCAAAGTTAGAAATGACTGTAAATATTTTCCTCGAGTTGCGTTTGGACATCTAGGGAGTTGTCCACTAACGTCCCCCACAATGTCGTAAAAATCTGACAGAGCGTTTTTGAGATATTGAATTTAATACTATTCATGGATATCCACGGAAAATCTGTGGATATGGATATAGATATGGATGGCAAATTTCATATCCACGGCAAGCCTGCAAATTTCAGTCATCTAGGTCTTACACAGCCGCATTGGCGAAAATTCGAAAATTGGAAAAGTGGCGTTTTCCGCAAAATTAGTTATTCGGCGATTGCGGAACGAGGGCGCTACTTCGACGCCGCCTAGCGGTTTCATTTATGACGCAAACTAGACCACAGTATAGGTGACGTTAGACTAGACAGTTTTGAACGTATCTGCGAAGTTTCGGTTGCCTACTTTCTATTTAGCGGCTTTGGCATAAATTCGAAAATCGAAAAAATAACGTTATGGACAAAACTAAAAAATAATCAAAGTTTCAGTTGTATAGTTTTTATATAGCATTTTGATTTCAGATGCGCGTAATTCGACTTTGCATCAGCCGATTTGGATGAAATTTTAGCCCTTCTTTTCGACTCCGATCACGCCGAGTGTTTTATTTGTACGGACATATACTGTTAGCTATCGAAATGCATTGGACAGACTGCGCGTTCGTTTAGGCCTAAACATTATCTTGTTGATTGACAGCAGTTATAAGGGCATCAAGCTCAGAAGAACTCACGTAAGCGCCGTTGACGAATCCGACGATGCACGGTGCAAATCCATCGGGCTTGGTGTCGTCGATACACCAGACGGTCACTCCGGCATCAGTAGTCGACTGGCCTGACATGCCGGCGCGTCTCCAGTACGTCCTGTCGTAGTACATCATTGTCTTGATGCAGCTGCCCATCGGCATCGACTGAATCAGCTGTAGTTTGCGGGGGGACAAAGCGGGTTGAAACTCGATGCGGTTGAGCAGTGCAAGCGGCACGGCGCTGACGACGTAGTCACCTGTGTACTGTGAGCCGTCACTGGTTGTGACCGTCACAGCGTCACTGGCCGTCAGCGTCATGCCGTGGCCGGCACGCTGGTCTACACGCACGACCGCGCTCGACAAACGCACCGTGCCGGCGGGCAGCTCAGCCGCCAAACGATCGCTGAGCTGCATCGATCCGCCGTCGAACTTACGTTCCTGACCGCCGTTCGTCGTACAGACAACACGCAGGAAGCCCTGCACGCGACATCGCATTCTTTTTGCCCTTTTAGCCCAATCTTACAGCCATGACCAAGAACGTCTCATTGCGCTGACTACTATTACGTGACTTCGCTGTTTAAGCTTATTGTTACGTGTCCTTGTAGTCTTAGGACTTAACGCCACTCTAAAGTTTATTCGTCCTTCATCATCAACATCATCATCATCATAATTGCAAGTAACGACGTCGACGATACAACGGCACTTTAAAACTGCTCACTTGGGACGACACGAGCGGAATAAAATCTCATTCCGTCCCAGTCCCACGGCCTATCGCCTGAGTAGTCTAGGCTACAGCAGACGGACGGACTACGCTATACGGTGTAACATCTGTCGCAATAGCTGACAACCTGGCTGTATCAAGGACACCGGGCATAATTGTAGAAAATTGTTTCTGACTTCCAAGCCTGGCGTAAAGCAACGCAGCACAAGCGCTTATGCGTTCGCGCAGAATGCTGCGTAATTTGAAAGTTGCGCAGACTACGTGCACGGCTTTAGGTGGAGTAGTAGTAGTAGAGTTGTGGTAACTCGTCTGATCCGATCAGCGAAGTTACTGTACGCCGGGCCCGATTAATACTGCGATGGGTGACTGCCTGTGGGTAGGTAAACCATCTCGGAATGTAACCAACCGCCTCGGTCAACTCAGCCTTCCATCCCTCCGGGGTAGGTAAATCGAGTACCGGCCTATCTGGCTGGGGTTAAGGCGGGGCGCGTTCACCTCTGTCGGGTGGCAGGTAACACTGTGTGATCC
>Ga0056128_1005118_pt1 | contig 16476 bp, 13 predicted proteins | sample WorMetLIZISLAND2_FD_71113 | JGI IMG/M metagenome (GOLD analysis project Ga0056128, IMG submission 71113) | Marine gutless worms symbiont microbial communities from Max Planck institute for Marine Microbiology, Germany - Olavius geniculatus... ... | reverse complement strand
CGCTCATGTTGACCTACCCTAAGTCGACAATGCGCGTTCGGCGTATACCAATGCATTTGAGTTCGGGCCACGTGACTTTGATGCCGGGGAAATTTTACCCCCCGCCTAATTTTCCTCAGTCGGACTTAGGGCGCCGGGCGGACTCGCGTTGGGCTTTGCCCCAAATTTCTAGTTTTCTTTTTTTCCCCTCGCGTAATCTCCGAGCTTCGTGGGCTGATCGCCGCGAAATTTTGCACGATGCTCCTAAGTATGTTCAATTTTATAATCCCGGGCCGAAATTTTGGGGGAGCCTCCCCAAAAAAATTTTTAGAAGCCAAAAACATGCAAAATTTGGCCCGATTTCGGTCAACTTCGAAGTTCTGCGGCCAATTTCTTCGGAACGGATGAAGATATTCCAAATCGGTGAGTTACTCGTTCGACACCGATTCCTCCCGCGTTAGGCGAAACATGTCCGGTGAAGTTTGGTCCAGTAACCCTTGAGATCTCGATGTTGAATTAAACCCACCGAAAGCGCATTTTTTGGAAGATCATATTTCGGCCCTTAAGGGGTGCTGCACCCCCAAATTTTTACACGCGCTAGAGAATGACCAAGTATTACTAGCGCACCTTCCATCGGGGACGGGAGCCCTCCTTACAATTTTTTTCAAAGGCGTGTCAAAAATTGGCTTAAAATGCAATAAAGGAGCGCTTATAACTTAAGAGTTAGAAAGTGTAGCCCGACGAAACTTTGGCACTTGACGTGCCTCTAGGTAGAGGTGTTAACGCACGTACAACTTTTGGGGGCACTGCCTCCCTTAAAATTTTGGAGGGCAAAAAACATGCAAAAATCGGTGCGATTTACGACAACTTTCGAATTTGTACCGCAAATATCTTTAGAATGGATAAAGGTATCGACAAGCGGTAAACGGCGTTATCAAATACGATTAATTCCGCGTTGAACAAAAAAAATTGTGTGAAATTTCGTCCACTACGAATCAAGTTATAAGCGCTCATTTTGACCTACCCTAAGTCGCATTTTTCGGAAGATCATATTTCGGCCCCTAATGGCTGCTGCGCCCCTAAATTTTTACACGCGCTAGAGAATGACCAAGTCTTACTAGCGCACTCCCACCGGGGACGGGAGTCCCCCTTACAATTTTTTTCTAAGGGGGGTTAAAAATTGGCTTAAAATGCAATAAAGGAGCGCTTATAACTTAAGAGTTAGAAAGTGTAGCCCGACGAAACTTTGGCACTTGACCTGTCTCTAGGTTAAGGTGTTAACGCACGTACAACTTTTGGGGGCACCGCCCCCCTTAAAATTTTGGAGGGCAAAAAATATGCAAAAATCGGTGTGATTTACGACAACTTTCGACTTTGAGCACAAATATCTCTGGAAGCGATGAAGATAGTGACAAAATCTAAACCGCGTTGACGAGCAAGATCTTTTGTGCGTTGAACAAAGAAAATTTTGTGAAATTCGGTCCACTACGAACAAAGTTATAAGCGCTCATGTTGACCTACCCTAAGTCGACAATGCGCGTTCCGCGTATACCAATGCATTCGAGTTCGGGCCACGTGACTTTGATGCCGGGGAAATTTTACCCCCCGCCTAATTTCCCCCAATCGGACTTACGGCGCCGGGCGGACACACGTTGGGCTTTGCCCCCGATTTCTATTTTTTTATTTGTTTTCGGGTTTGGAACCTGTATTGACAGATGGACGGACGAACAAGATTCGTAATGCGGCTCATTAAGGTGCATTGTCGCATAATACGCAAGTCAGTGGCATACATGCAGTAAGCCCCTAGGGCCTAGATACAATAGGCTACAGGAAAGCGAAGGCAGCAAAAGTTCTGGGACTGCGATTGCCAAACGCAATGTTTTCAAATTCTGCAAATTTGTTTTTGTGGGGAAGATAAGTAGAATATACTGACTCAGCTGTGTTTGCTGTTTTGCTCTTTACTATCTTCGACGTTATAGTCCATTAAATTTTGTTCCGCTGCAGCATATAAGTATTTATTTTGTTCATTTTCATACACTCCTGGTCTGTAATTTTACGCTTTATGGCTCGTGTTTTCCATTTATTGCTTTGAGTTTTCCAAGTGTTTTCACGTCATTTAGTTTTACCGGAGAGCTGTTGGTGCACTAGTATTGTTTGCTTTTGCACTCCCGATACCGTATCATTACGATATCTACTTTGGGAATATTTAAACAAATAAATAAATTTACTATGTGCATTGAATTAGTTGAGATGGCGCTGTGACGATGATAGGACAGCGTGGCGCTGCATATCTAAAGAACTCGGCGGCGACGGTGGGGTCCACGGCGACTCTACATTGCACCACGACAACCACCATCAGCGGCAGAGGCATCAGCATCCGCAGCAGTAGGTCGAGGGTTCACTGGGACAACTACGCGCAACGCAACCCGACCGTCTACAACGGACATGAACTGATTCGACCTCTGCGTCAGAGATATCGTGTCAACAACAGCAGCAGCAGCAGCAGGAACAAGACGGCAGATCATCAGCGTCACGAGCTGGTGATTATAGATGTGCGAATGTCGGATGCGGGAAACTACAGCTGCTACGCGCAGTCTCAGCAACCGAGCATCACTGCTCTACTCATCGTACTTAGCAGTACGTATACCTATACGCATTTGCGACCTTCATTGTAACTGTTGTCGTTGTAGTGTTGTTGGTGGTGGTATGATTTTGAACTACAGCCGCTACAAACATTATCGTCCAAAATACGCTGACAAATCGCAAACCACAACAGTGCAATGCATAAACACTAATAGAGCCTAAAACGAAAAACAGTTGGACACCTATACATAAATTTATCTTTAGTGCTGCCTTGTGCCAAAAAATTATCAAACTTGGTGGAAATTCGACGAAGTTCTGACAAAAACAATTGTGCACAGTTTTTTGGGAAAGGAGGGAACTTGGGGACAAGTTGCACGACGTATATACATGATAGGCCTACCGTACGCAAAAAACGCCACTTCATTAAAGTTTTAACAAATAGCAGTTTTTTTATATTATATTGCTATCTGTCTCGTCAGATCTGACATGTTGGTCAAATTACGACGTCAGCTCTGCACGGTCTGCTAGCGGCGGCAGTTACCTGCGTGAGGGCGCGGAGGTTATTGTCACGTGTAACATGGACGTGGCGCCCAGTACGTGGCTGCCCAGCGTCACCTGCAGCATTGCAGACGCCGAATCCCGTATCACACCGATCAGCCGCCGTGCTGCTGCTGGTAACGACTGGACAACGTTTTTTTTCGCGCGAAAGCAGCTACTGCTTTCAGCGCGTCTTAGCCATCGCAATTCTGTCTGTCTGTCTGTCACACGGGTGGATCAGTCAAAAACGGTGCAAGCTAAGATCACCAAATCTACACCATCGCATGTCCGGAAGACTCTAGTTTCAGGAACCGTAAAGCTTTTCTATAAATTCGAAGGGATCACTCCGAACGAGGGCGCCAAATGAGAGGAATAGGAGTAATTTGTGATTTTAGCCAATAAGTCGCTGTATCTCAATAACGGTGCGAGATATGGTCTAGGTTACTATTAATCACTAATAAAAAGTCGTACACTGGCTCTCGATTGGCGCCCAGTATAATAACCTTGGATGACCTTGAACGCCAAAATAGGGATTTTTATGGGGTTTTGGCGATTTCGGGCTGCGAGACACATTTCAAGAGCGAATTGCGCCGAAATCAATTGAGATAGACATGGAGAAGCTACGCATGAAATTTTCAGCATTAAACGTAGATTTTGACGATCTAAGTGTCGATTTCTTAGGTTCAGGGAAACCTGCGCACGAGGGCATTAAAGAGCGGTACCCACATAAAAGTCGTTATTTTACCGTTGTAGTCCAGTCTTTCGTGAAAACGGTTGCAGATTGGCATGGGCATGCTGCCTATCGCAACAAACATTAGTGACGAGCTTTTCAGTCGTATCAACATCGATGACTTTGAAAGACCCCGAACTTTCAAAATAAGGGGTTTTATTGATTTTTGCGATTTTCGGCTGCAGCGTATACTCCAAGAATGAACTGCGACGAAATGGCTGGAGATAGACTGACAGTTTGCGAACATGAACTGCTATAGGCTTTTGCGCGTCTCGTGAGCATTAGCTCAAATTTCTTGTATAGTTAACTTACCAGAAATTAACTTCGACTAATAATTTTAGACAGACAAGTAGTTAACGCTTAGGAAGTTAGACATGCGATCGCGAGGTCCCTGTCGGGTCGCTATCAGGCGGTTAGTACTTGGATGGGTGACTGTCTGCGAACAGGTAAACCATCTCGGTATATATCCAACACCAAGGTCAACTCACCTGTCTGTCACTCCGCGGTTGGTAAATCAAGCACCGGCCTCTCTGGCTGGGGTTAAGGCGGGCGGCAGGTAACACTGTGTGATTTCATACGGCAGGTGACGCTCCGTAGCTCTGAGGTGAGTTTCTTAGAAAGAGCTATAAAATTTAATCACAGCCGTCGATTAAAATCTGAGCTGCCTTCGCGGTGCACGAACAATTCGCCGCATTGAAGGCTACTTATTTTAACTTGCTGTTAATCCCGTTATAATTCAATTTTATTGTGTCAAGACGTTAGTGACTTCGGACCCTTTGACATATATTTTAACAAAAGCCAAAGTGATTTGATAAAAAGCGGAATCGCTGATCGATGCTGTTACCTGGTAAATAATGAATAATTTTTTTCGTAAGTTTTAACAGTAGAATTATGATGAAAAGGAACGCGTGTAACTGACGCTCTGTTTCTAAACGGTAGCTAAGCTAACTGTTTTGTTTCAATCACTGAAATTAAATTTTACAACGATTAATTGCGTGATCAATCGTTAATTTGCGCAGCCGTTGGTGGCGATACATTAGCGGCGGGCAGCAGCAGCAGCAGCAGCGGTGTCAGCGCACAGTACAGTGTCCGAGTCAGCAGACAGAGCAACAATCGATCCATCGTTTGCGCTGCGCGATTTGACGATGACAACAAACCAACGGCAACATTTTCACTGCCACTTGCCGACAACGTTCCAAACTACAGCAACGACGATTCACCGACGTGGACCTCTGAAATACTACGAGTTACTTGTGGGTTGTCTGTTTCATGTAGGCTATAATCATAATTATGATGAGGAAAAAAAGAAAAGAATAAACTAAATAAAACAATTAAACCGACAGTATATGACATGTTGCTAGTTACTTGTACGTTATCGTGATAATGATGATTTTTATCACTTTTAAGCATTATTATTTATTTATTTATTTTTATTTTTTGCTGTTTATTAGCTTTACTACTGTTATTATTGCTTAACTGCTAAGCGAGACTATGCTTTCTAATTTACTTTGGTTTTTTGAAACAATTTATTCCCTGACCTGCTTAGTCTTCCTATCTTTCACTATAATGTCTGGAGTGTTGTACGTGCCCATAACAGTGCAACTTTTGAGCGGAAATTAGTGGGTGGGCAGTTACGTCGTTGCCGGGGGCGGCAAAAGGCAAGGCAATTGCCCCTCCCCTGCTCTTCTTCCTAAAAAATAAACCATCACTGAAGATTATCGAAAAATCTTGCCGGAAAATTGTCGTCTAAAAATGCAAAGATTGGGGCAAAAACTTTTATTTTGGCTGCAGCTGAAAATTGGCAAAAAGTAGGCTACCAGTAGGCTACCGGTCCGTCTGCAATATTACAACACACTTAGCAAGCTAAGTGTGTTGTAATATTGCAGACGGACCGGAGAATGTGCGAATCATCAACGGAACCTCTGTCAGTGGCAGCTCTACACTCAATACGCTGAAAGACGGTGATCGGTTGACGTGTGTTGCTGAGGCCAATCCTGTGCCCGTCTATCATTGGACTGATGTTAGCAGTGGTGGACTTATTCACCGAGGTTTGGCTAACACCAGGGCTAAAGAAAACCTAGGTTTTTGAAGAAAAATTGTAGGTTTTGGGTTCTTTTAAGTTTTCAAGGTTTATTAAGTTTTCAAAAGTTTGTTTTGCTTTAATGTCCAATAAACACCGTGCATAAAAGTATGACCCAGGAAAAACATCTCACACACCTTGTCCGTCACATAATCACATTGTTACTGATTGTTTTTAAAAATAAATTATAGCAAAATAGCAAAATAAAATAATCAACAATCACAATTAAAATACAAAATAAAATATGACATCTAATAAATTTCACAACAAACAATAAAGATAAAAACTAAAATTGGACAGGTTTTGTTCGGACCAATTTTCCAGCCCTAACTAGCACGTTTTTCACCAGCGAAAAATGTACTTTCTATATATTAGCAATTAAAAAACAGCGTAAACGTTGAATAAAAACCGTGACTTTCTTCCTACTTATTGACTAAATCCGTTGTTTTAAAATATAGTTTTTTTCTTTAGCTACACGAAATTTTTGCTACTGTACATAAATTAGTAGATCTAAACACAAACATGTGCATGGCGCCCTTTGATGATGCAAAGGTGAGCAATCTGATACTAATAATCACCGCGTAATGTAATAATTTGTAGCATCTGCGTTTAACGCGGTAGTGCGCCGAGTAGAGGTGGAAAATGACACCTCACATAATTTTATTGTCTTTGCCATATTACTGCCAAAAATCATTACAGTTGGTAGAAATTTGGCAACGTTATGACGAAAACAGTTTTGCTTTTCTTTGGGACACGGTGTATATGAACTCCAGGTGCAGATTACACGGTAGACGCATGTGCACTGACGTCGAGTAGCGAGGAAACGTCATCTTCCAGATCATACGTCATACTTCAATGCACCGCGTCCGTAGTAGTAGTCAACGGCGCTACTACTAAAGATACTACTACTACTACTACTACAGTTCGTGACGTCATCAGTACGCCATCAGTCAATGTCAGCGTCACACTGCAGCTTGAATCTTGCCCTAGTAAAGGTTTGGTTATTAATACGACATTCGTCAGTCATGTAAAAGTCTCTACTGGTCGACCATGCATTACTTGGAGGGACAAATTCTGAAGAGATACCGATTTACAGAATGTCTCGAAATATCATGGGGCGACTTCTGTCTCACGGCAACAGACAGACAAGAGTAGAAGAAATGGACTGCCTGATTGTCTTGTCACAGGAAGTACTAAGGTCAAAGTCTAAGGTAAGCTTATCAGAAGTACTCTTTGATTACAAGAAACATTTTCTCCCCATTACGTCAGGCATATCACTTCTTGTTGTTGAAGTGTCGTTGATACGTCATTACCAAGATACGATACGACTTTAACCGGAAGACTTTTATTATCCGAGCTCCCAGCACAACTATAAATGGTTAGTTACATATTATTATGTCACTGGTTTTTGGGTCCATGTTTTGTTTTACTCTAAGCATGAGCGTGTGACGTGTGTTCTATAAACTGTTTACTTACTTAGCCTACTTACTTACTTACCGCCCCTCAGTCTTGACCTACTGGAAGTATTCTTTCGAAACCGGACAACAACGTTGCAAGCTATAAGCTAACAGCTGTTTATATAAAAGAAGCAACGTTTCTTATTTAGACTGCCACATGAACCATTTAAGTTGGCATCGTAATACATATCTCGTCTCCACAATGACAATCTGACATGCCTGACATCGAATGAAGTAATGCGGAGGCGGCATATATAGGCCTACGAGCATTCGGTGGCAACACTTCAGAAATATGATGCACAAATCTACCATCGTGATATAGCCTAGTTTTCTGATACTAGGTATATTTGTGTATATGTAACTGTACAGGATCTAGCAACGCAACGCAACACAACCTCACAACCAGCCATTTAGTGACGTACAGAGTCGTAATTCCTGCTGTCGTCGTCGCTGTGCTAATTACGTCCATTATACTGGCTGCGGGCTTGGCACGCAAACGCAGGCCTACGGGAGGTTGGTAAAACTGCATCCAATTGCAGTCGGTTTATTAGTTATTAATTTATTAATCATTAGTCATCATTAATGTCGTTATCGCATTAACCGTGTTAGCATAAGTGGACTTTGCAGTTTAAACTAATGCAGCCATTGAATCATAGCAGTTGTTTTAATGTAATTAGACGAGTGAATAGCACAAAATTGGGCACTGTTGTACTGTCTGTCTGTCTCTCTCCCTCCCCTTCCCCCCTCTCTCTGTATCTGTCTGTGGTTGGTGGTGCTATTCGTGTCGTGACGTGTGTTTAGTGGAAGGAGGCCAGACCGCCGAGCATGCTGCATCATCTACTGCAGTCACGGCGGCAGCAGCAGCAGGCACGAGACGCGCTGATGACGGCGAGTCTATGTCGTCTTCCTGCACCGCATCAGCGTCAGCCTCAGCAACGCGTCGTAACGACAACGACTCGCACTATGACGAGATTTATTCGCCACAAAACCTGGCAGAACAAACAAACGACAGCAGGGACGGAGACAGTCAGAGTTATGACGACATAGCTGACGTCATAACTGACGTCATTACAACTACGGAGCACGAAAATACCGCTGCTGTTACTGTCGCTGCTGCTGCTACGCTCACTGTTGGTCATACGGCAAACAACACTTACGACGGTTTGCAGGACTCAACGCGAGAAGTGATTAGAAGCCACGAGTCGTCGGTTTACCAGCAGATCATACAGGGTAGTCCAACCGCTGCAGCAGCGTCCAACTGTCATTGTCAAGTTCAACACCACGGTGATAAACAACACCTTTATATGCACGTTATCAGCGATGATGACGATGATGATGATCACGAAACATCATTCATGCTGCCAGAGCCGACTGCAGATACACTTAATGCTAAGAATAATTGTTACCGTCACAAGACTTGCGTTACCATCATCGGCCCTGAACGAGCCACAAAAGCAAGCACGCTGTAACGTAAGAAAGATGGAAATTTGGTGGAGATTTGACGAAGTACTGATAAAACAATTTTGCTTATGTTTGAGACACGGTGTAGTATACCAAGTCACTTGAAGTCACTGTCAGTCTGCGAAGTTTTGGTTTGCTATCGTACATTTACTGATTGCTATTGTAATTTTTTAACAATATGGCTGCAAGCGTAAATGTGCTGTAAAAGTGGCGTTGCCATGTATATAAAGTTTACTGCTTTGAGGCCAGTGAAAAAGTTTTAAAAATCAGTCAACATTTAATATAATTATAAATATATGGATGTTAGAAACTTAATTTTCACAGACCAATTGGCATATGAAACTCATTTCGCTGTAAACGTGACGCAACTGTATATCAACATCGATGACCTTGAATAACTTTGAACCCCCAAAATAGGGGTTTTAGTGACTTTTTGCAATTTTTGGCTGCAAAAGAGTGAATTGCAATGCATTGGATAAAGATAGACCAATATTACCTGCGAACAGGAACTGCTATAGACTCTCGAGCGTCTCCTGAGCATTAGCTCAGATTTTTTGTAATATCAACAAAACAACTCTTGTAAAGGGGTACAGTTTAACATTCAAATTTTACAAAGCAGTGTATAGCAACGAATTTCAGGTAAAGTAGCAGCGTTTTTGCTTTTCCGCAGTTATCGCGAAATGTGGAAAACTGCAAGAATGCGCCAAACCCCAGAAGAAAACGCTTAGAAGAAACGAAGATTGATAGGACATCTGATTAAAGTAGGAACAAACTACTTACAGTCTCACAGGTAGAAAATTATTAATCGCACGCTTGTTTTTTTAGCGGATAACACTTGTTATGATACAAAAGGACATATATAGTTACAAATTCGACAAAATACAAATCGTGACTAGACATTCGGAAATACTTCTTCAGCAACAGAGTGGTATCACACTAGAACTCACTGTTGTTGATCTCATATCGAGTTTTAACCTTCAAGGAGCGAGTCTCGATGTCTGTAACGAGTGGGGCATTCACAACTGGTGAAGCTTCTATGTAGGCCTAAAGTCGACAAACACAATTTAAAAGTAACAAGCAAGTAAACGTTATTAAAATGCGATTACCTTTATTAATGCTATTGTGGAAACAAGTCCGGCATCGTTTATCCGCGGTTCACGTTGTGGCAAGCACTCAGAGAGTTCAAGCTATCGCCGTGGACGCTGATTGTATTTCTGGCTGTCTGTAGAAATTGCAATAAACATCGCGATTCTTCTATAGGCTAACAGATTATGCGCAGCCCACCTCTCCAGAAATTTCATCAGACCCAGATTATAACTTTTTGTAATATCGCATAATCTTCTGCCTTCACATTCAGCTGCAGCTCCAATATCAGATTACTCGGGATGATTTTACTGCACATAAATGTTTCGGCTTTATTCTGGCATGACTTTGTATTCTTTTTATTGTTTGCTTGTGATGCGCTTTTATGTTTCTGTCCGCGTGTGCCTGAAATAGAATGCATTTATTTATTCATTTATTCATAGTCAGCCACACATCACATATACTTGGTAGGCCTACCGTTATGACGCAGTACACGTACATCATGGTTCTACGACGCTTGCATCATGCACTATCTGTAGACCATGTTGGAATGCAACCTGCAGTATTGTATTGTAGAGTGCCCTGATAAAAAAAACTTTACACATTTTGTCATAGCTGCGCCACATATTGACTAACGCAACTAGGTGGTGATTAAAATATTTTTACACTCCGATCGCGTCACGCGTCATTTTATGATATGCACACCAGGTGTGTTAATGTTCTGGGCTCGAGAACACTTAATCCGATCCGGATCCTGAACCGGATCGTCATTAATATCTGTCTGGTTTGTCCTTAACCACTCTCAATCATCAAATGCGTTCATAATGGGATATGCTGCAAATCGTCACTTTACGCCCTTTTCTTAACGGCAAAGAATCCTCGATTGTGAATTTGAGACCCAGAATCCGAAAAAGACACCGGATCGCCACCAAAATCTGATACGTTTTTTGTCCGTTGGCCACGAACAAACGATCCACAAAACATCGAAATCCGTTCAGAGCGTTTATGCAGTCAACAGAGAGAGGGACAAACGGATGGATAGAACCTGCACTCATATAACATCTTTCTTCAGCGGAAGTATAATAACATCGTTAATATTCTTCAGTATATTTAGCACTAGTTTTGTCTCGGCGCTGCGTGTACAAGAGTGTCGAGTCAATCTGTAGATGTTAGTCGTAAACCTGTTGTCGAAGACGTCTTCACTCCGCCTGTCTGTCTGTCTGTGTGGCAGGCAGGCGACTTGAGCGATCGATCTCGCGCGAGTGTCACATGAGAGTGGCGCGAGATGGTCGTCGCGTGCCTGTAATGAGTGTCTTGGGCAGAAAACAAGGCGAACGAACACACCAAGCATTGAAGTCTCCGCCGCGTAAGCTATGCAGACTGCAGCAGCAGGTTTATGCAGCGAACATCACATTCTGGTCCTTCACTGATAACCATATTCTACGTCTTCTGCGCCAGGCGGCTCTCCAATCGATATTTGCATGCACTTTACCGGCCGGCTGATCAAATTCTTTCGATTAAATGGCTGTTTGTTTAGATTTTAAGATCAACGAAAATATTGCCTTCGTGCCGACATAATATGCGGTCGTCAGCGTGTTATCTACTCGCCTATGCATGGCACAACCCTGAACCTAACCGCAGCCTTTGGGCGTTTGAGCTGAAAATTGGCGCACCGATTACTTCTGTCCGGCATGAAAAACGTTTATCTTTCACACAAATGTTGGTTTTTAATGTTTTTTTTCGTTTTCGAGTTAGGAATCCGTATGGAACAGACAAACAAACGAACGGACGGACGGACGGTCAAGACCAGTAATGCTGCCTGTTAGAACAACCGACGCTTGGCTGTAAAGCTGATTAAGAAGAATTCTGCGAAGATGGATGCTGCGACGATGCAATTAATTGATATAGTGTATAGTTGAATGTAAGCAGAAGAAGCGGCATCACGGTATACGGCGTTCATCTCAGAGGCTTTACATAGGTCAGCTTGTTATCGGCGACAGACTCATTATCAGGAAATCACGCCTAGGCCTATCCAAAAGCGCTAGAGCTAAATCACGGCATCTTGCAACAGGTAAGCGGCGTAGCCTGGCAGTGACATGCGTAGTCGGTTATGTGGCATTCCGTCGACGACTCTAGTGACTTCAGTCAGTCTCTGCGGACCGTTTTGATGACGCTGATACGTCATCGCAGACGCTGCAGTGACGTCACGCCGCAGCAGACTAATTGGAACGAATTTACGCCGTTGCCGTCACGGCTGCAGCAGCAGCGGTCTATCGAGTTTGAGTCCTCCGCTCAAGAACATCCAAGCTCCACTGCTGCGACTTGTTGTGTGTTCTTCAACAAGTCGTACAACAGGTTAGGAAAAATTTTCATTTTGGGATGTTAAGATAGGCCTACTGTGAATTTGCTACACGCTTTCGATGTGATACGGACTTGTGTGGTCGTACAATTTGTTGTGTGAATCGGTTCGTTGTGGATTAGTCGTACGGCGTAGCATGTTGCAAGCCAAATCGAAGCAAGTGGACACTGAGCCTGACTGACTGGCGTCCTCTGAGATGAAAAGCGCTGCAGACTGCATGCATACAGGCGTGTTTCGACGTTCAATCGCTAGGTGTCCTTCAACCTCCACTGAAGCGGAATACTTATTCTTGCGCCGGCGGCGGCTGCGGAGGCTGTGTACGTGGTGCTGGTAATCGATCGGTGTTGATAAGCTAAGCTGTACCGTAGTTGCAAGGTCTGGATGATTGGCAACGTCCATCATTCAGCCTTAGCTTCATGTCTTGACGTTGCCACGACACTGCCTTGCCGCCGTGCTTGCATACAGCAGGCAATATGCGACCGCGTCTTATCGTCGGCTTTATGACATCGTCTGCAGTCAGCGATTAAAGTGGAAATGCGAAGACGGCAAACTGTAATTTTCGGTTCGTTTGGTAGCTTTGGATCCACTAGGCCCATAACCTCTGTCTTTTGGTCGCGAGGCACGAGTCTACTGAATTAACCTTTATCCCTAAAATATTATTCAGGCACCTAGTTTTTCTATCAATTTAATGCACGGTTTGCCGAAATGCGGTTGCCAGCATTTTGTAGTTTCACCCTATTTTTCTTCTACGTCTTTTTGGAAATCTTTTGAAATAATATAAGACTACAAACTGGAGGTGGTGAGTTGCAGTTTACTTTATGGTACAGACTTCATCTGCTCTCTATACAGTCGACATAGGCCGGCAAATAATTGCTAGTTCATACATTATTTCGTTTAGGCCAACCAAATGACAATGAGCTTATTTCGCACACTTGCAAAGAAATATAGCCGAATAGCTAAATAACAGTGCAGTGGAAACAGTGCAACAAAATAGTAACACAGTCCGTAAACGCAAAATAACAGAGTTGTTGCTCTCCTGTAAAACATTGTCGTAATTTCGTGACAACGCAGACATGCAGCAAGCAGCTATGGTTCTATACCGCAGAAGACCATTTGCGCAGAACGCACTTTCCATTTGTCAAATTAACGAGCTGAGCTGTGACGGACTCGGACTGAGTCGGCATATTAGCCAGAGTCTACGCTCTCGTCTGCTCTGCGACCAAAGCGCACAGGTTCAAATCCCCCTCGACAAAGGCCCGCTCTGCTGGTAAAATCGCACGCGCGCAACCAAAGTCAAAACTGACTAGGGGGACAACATACTGTCAAGTGTCGCTAAGGTTTCTGTCGCGTTGGGGTTGCCTTTAGCCCGATTCTAGTGCAGTCGACAGTAAAAGCTCGTCGTCGCTGCTAACGGAAACGAGCTTACGGCTCAGCTGACAAGCGTCTAGCTGGCTACCAGTGCAGTGCGGCAAACATGATTTATCAGCCACGTGCTGACCGATCACGGTCCTGCAGGCGTCGCCATGGACAGTCCGTCGGTCCGCGATGGATGGATGGCGGTATAGTTAGTTGGACGACGACCACCGTCACCACGATGGAGGTTCCGACATCCACACCGCTGTGACAGCAGCATCAGCAGCAGCAGCAGAAACACTCAAACACCGCATGTCTTGTCTTAAGACTTGCCTGGCTACTCGACTACAACGATTCGCAATCCTTGATGTCGCAACTGATCCGCCACTGGATATGCTGACAACCTGTGACCCGCTCTGTCGGGTGATGGTGTACGCGCTGTGAGAGACCGTTCCTTCGTGACACGACACACAAGCAGCAAGCAGCAGCAGCAGCTGCAGTAGAAGCAGAAAAGCAGCAATAGTAGTACATGTAGCTGCTGTTGTTGCTGCTGCTGTAGTAGTAGTTTGGAGACAGACCGCTGTGACAGCAGCTTTATACATCTCCCGGCGTGTGTCTAAGCAGGCGTGTCGCTAGCTCGCGTGGTTGGAGAAGCTCATCTGCAGCAGACTTAAGATCGCGCCGCCAAGTCTAGGAGACGACGTCTCAGACAGATAGATGGATAGATAGGCATGGGCAATAGATCATCGCTCAAACTGGCTGTCAGTTCGCACGTCAGCACGTGACCTGGCACAGTGAGTGATCGTGTAAAGGAGACATTGAGCAAACAACACCGACTGGCGTGTTCCGACATACCCAAATGCATCATAACGAACCGATCACGTTATAGATTCGCTGCTCTTGTAGCATAATCACACATGCCGCACGACGGCGACCGTGCCTTTGCCGCTGCTGCACCGGCTATCCGTCTAAAACAGCTTGCCAGAGAACGCATCCACATTGCTGTCATGTTGCCGACGTCGTTTGAAGATGTAGCTGTTGAGACGTTTACTGGGCTTTAGACGTTCTGTGTGACTGACAATTCTACGCGAAACTGCGACGCATCCTTGTACTTAGGCTATTTCAAACTTTTCACCATGTGAAGTAAAATTCGTTTCTTTTGCTGTTATTATTATTAACGACAGACGAAGAATCAAGTCTACTCTGGTTCCATAAAGTTGGCCCGATGGTGATTGTCAGTTAGTAGACCCTTAGTTAAGCCTATAAGCCTATATGCATTAATCAGTTCATGTAGTTCAGTGAGCTCCGACCGTAAACTGTTCTATGCCGATGGACCAGCAGCTGAGAAACTTCTAGGACCGAGGTCGGCTGCAGAGGTCAACGGGAAAAGCGTCGAAGACGTCTGATGTCACAAAGTCACTGCTGCTACATGCTGCTGCCTTCGGCAAAATTTCTGCTGTTGCTTGACGTACACCGTACTGACGGGCGAATCTACACTTGACATGGCACTTCCCACCACATATCAACCCTCATTCCCACTTACCGGCGGGATAATGAGAAAAGAAAGTGGGGACAGCGAAACAGTCGGTCAGTTAGTCGATAAGTCTCTTACAGGTCCATCGCACCCGTATATATCTAGCCGCGTCAATGCGTCAACGGCTTTGATGCTGCTGCTGCTGCTGAAGTCGTCTTGGTGCGTATAGTGTACTGCATTGACGGTCTGAGTGGCGTCGCAATGGTGTCGCGTACCCCGGTAGACGGCATTCACTGCAGCTAGGCAAGTTCATTCACACAGCCGCTCGGTGTTGCCATCAACGTCGTGGCAGAAGGGGGGCAGTGGGACAACTCCTCCTAAATTTTAGCTTATCGGAAAATTTACTTTTTGTCGGAAATTTATGAGCTTGTTTTCTGCGATTGCGCTGCACTAGCAGAAGGTATACGAAAAGTAGTCAGTATAAGAGCGAGCGAGCCAAAACTGCGGTCAGTGACATATTCGTTAATGTACCGAAGGATGCAAGATTAAGAAACAATCCAGCAAAATGTCTGCGTTTTCCGACTGTTGATAGCTCGTTTCCTTCCGGATATCTGCACGATCAAATCTGACGTTATCACTGAAATTCGACGTTTTTGCCCTTTCCCAAAATTTCGCAGCGGGTGCAGCACCTGCTTTGAAATTTGGGGAAGGGGGTGCACGAATTTAGTACTAATAATGCTGTCGGAAATTTGCAGCTGCTTGTTGAAATATTTCAACGTCGTGCCTCGTACTATTTTTAAACCGGCGACGCCGCTAAGTGTCGCTAGTGTCACATCAAACGCGGTGACTGTCGGTCATTGGTGACATGTTAGACGCGGCTATCGCCTTGCCGGCTGCAGTCGTAGATGTCGGATCGAATTTGGATGCTGTAATTAAGAGGATAGTTCAATAGTCCGAAGGGACACTGGTTCGAACAGCGAGAGAGTTAATGAGAGGGTTACGGTTAGTGATGGGCTTAGAAATAGAGAGAAGTTGCATTTTTCGCTATGTTGGACGTTGGCTATTGTGGTCCTTGGATATGGAGGCCCTTTGTATTAACCATGTTTCACCTTTTGTGCGCCACCCGGATATTCCGGGTCTTCGTAGGCAGCAACGACGGCGCAAGCCTAGTAATAGCAGAAGCTGTCTGCAGCAGCAACACTTCAGTTTGCCTACAATGTGCGGGCGCACAAAGATTTATGTCGACGGCGACGATCTGTGCAAAGAATTTGCTGTGTGCACCGTCAATGTCAATGAATACGCGCAGACACTGAACCGGTCGACGACGACTAAAGTTTCGAAGTGAAAGAAGGAGTATTACGGTGGCTGATTGAGGCGGTG
>Ga0056128_1005117_pt1 | contig 16482 bp, 5 predicted proteins | sample WorMetLIZISLAND2_FD_71113 | JGI IMG/M metagenome (GOLD analysis project Ga0056128, IMG submission 71113) | Marine gutless worms symbiont microbial communities from Max Planck institute for Marine Microbiology, Germany - Olavius geniculatus... ... | reverse complement strand
AAGGGGAAGGAGAAGGAAAATGGGAAGGAAAAGGGGAAGGAAAATGGGGAAGGGGAAGGAAAGGGAATGAGAAAGAAAAGGGGAAGGAGAGGGGGAAGGGGAAAGGAAAGGGGAAGGAGGAAGGGAAAGAGAAGGAGAAGGAAAAGGGGAAGGAGAAGGGAAAGGGGAAAGGGAAGAGGAAGGAGAAGGAGAAGGAGAAGGAAAAGGGAAAGGGGAAGGGAAAGGGAAAGGAAAATGGGGAAAGGGTAAGGGGAAGAAAAATGAAGAAAGAGAAAAGGAAGGGGAAGGAGAAGGGAAAGGAGAAGGAGAAGGGAAAGGGAAGGTGAAAGGAAGATAGCCTAAGAAATGTTGGACGCACGGACGCACGCACGGACGGACACAAAGGTGATTTTATACTCTGTCCAATGCTATGCATTCCATTGGACAGACAATTATCTCGTGTAGCGTGAACACGGTTGCAGATAGGCACAGACATGCTGCTTATCGTAACAAGCACTGGTGACAGGCTTTTAAAATTTATCAACATTAACGACCTTGAATGACCTTGAACCTTCCCAAAAGGGGTTTTAATGAATTTTTGTCCGGACCCTCTAGATTCAAGCAGGCCTGCGCACGTGGGTGTCAACGAGAGATACTTCTGTAATAAGTGGTTATTTATACTCTGTTGGCTTGTCTAGCGTGTAAATGGTTGCAGATAGGCACAGCCATGCTGCTTATCAAAACAAGCACTGATGAGGAGCTTCTTACGAATGTCAACATCGATATCCTTGAATGACCTTGAAGTTTGAACCCTAAAAATATTGATTTAACGTGATTTTTTGGCGATTTTTTGGCTGCAAAAAAGTGAATTACGACGAAATGGATGGAGATAGACTAAGATTACCTGCGAACAGGAACTGCTATAGGCTTTCGCGCGTCTCGTGAGCTTTGGTCAAATTACTTGTTTGTACTCACGTAGCCCTACGCTTTTAGCAAAATACAATCCGCTCTGGTTGCAATCGAGTTGAGCCCAAACTGTTGTAGGACGTTACGCGGAGGTCAGCAATTTCTTGGATAGGTCAAAAAACATGTAAATTTTTTCGTTGGCTTTTTTTCTTTGCCTTGCATTGCCTTGGTCCTTTCTTATGATTGAGGATCGGATGTCATTGACACGGACACGAAGGCTTTTCATTTGTTTCGGCTTTTCAGTAAAAACAAAATTTTTGTACTTGAAATGAATGGCAATAATTGAGTGGCTATTTTGCGTTAAATCCTATTTTCGCCAGTTTCAAACTTTCACGTCGCCGGTGTTAATTCGTCGAAATGCAATTGACGCAATGATCATCTGTCGAGTAGTCCACACTTTACTAACTTTGATTTCTTGCATAGCTTGTTGTACTACTTGACAGTGGCTTCATAGCCGAAGGTGAAAAGAAAGGCGGGCAATTGCTTTTCCCCAAATTTTTGGTTGTCGAAAAATTGTCAAAAAATATTTTTCCTAACAAAAAATTTTCGTCCAGAAATGCGAAATTTGAGGCTTAAAATTCCCATTACAGGCAAATTTGAAGGTAAAATTAAAATTTTTATCACGCTGCCGAAAATTTGCAACTATGTGTCGCAATACTGTCTGAAATTGGTGGCGTTTGTCGGAAAATTGTAACTTATTGCCCCACCCACTTTTTTACCCACGACGCCACTGCCACTTGACGTCCAACAAGTCTTCAACGAATCGAACCAGTGGAGTGTGTGCGTAAGTGATAGCAGGAGACAGTTGATGACGATCGAGGAGCCGGCGTGAGCTGACGGGGAGGGGACTTATAAGCAGTGGCTTTTATCCCCTCAAATTTGGAGTCAAAATCGGGCGCAAGTTCCCCCACTTTCGGGCTTCTTGTTAAGGGTGCCGATTGCCCAGTGAAAAATTGAGGGAAATTTTGAGGGTGTAAATTGCCCAGTAAAAATAGGGGGGAAGTTTTGATGTACACCTTTAACAAAACTTTACTCCCTCTCTCCCCTCCCTTATTTTTCACGGGGCGCAAGCTGCGCCCACCAGGTATAGGGATAGAAGCCACTGCTTATAAGATGGCGGACGGGCGTCATGTGTTTGTGACGGGACATTCTGCCGGTGGCATGTATATTGGTTAATCAGTTGCGCCTCCCACGACGTTCTCCGGCATTATCTCGTAAACTATGCCGTCACTCATACCCTGTGACGTCACGCTCGATGATGACGTCACACTGAGGCAGGTGGCAGCATGTGTTAGACATCCGTTATGTGGACCACGGCTGACAGTGCCCACTCAAGGTCTCTCGTATTATTTGAGACCACCCACTCTGCTATCTAGTAGCCCAGTGCGGGTCCCTGAAGTCGTAGAATATACAAGGTGCGGCAAAAAGTAATTCCCTGAAGTTGTTTGTCATTTTCCGAGCAACCGCTTGGAATTTTAAAACGAAATTTTGCAGACGAGTTACCTATTCATAGTCACACATAAAAGTGACAAAAAGCATTTAGTTATTTTTAACTACGGCAAAGTTATTGAATTGTGTGCAGAACAAAAAGCGTACGATGTTTGGGCTGCAGAAAAGCATACTGTCCTTCGAACAATATATAAAACAGTTTGCCAATAACTGTGAGAAATCAGAGTGTCTACCGCCAGCTTTTATGCATGCATTTAATCTGTTATTAAAGTTTTCAGCAACTTGGAATTTTGACCACCCATAATTTTCTGTCGGAAATTTGCTTTGTCTGTTAGAAAAACCGCAACTCCCTGCCCCGCCTATCTTTTTGACCGACCACTTCGCTGCTCTTCTGGTCACTTACGATCGCCAAAAAATTTTATGACTGTTTGTCTGTTTAACCGCAAAATTTCTTACACAATTTTTGAGCCGACTTACGTCTGTCCTCTGTCCCACCGACCGTCTGATTGTGTGTAACGGATGTATTGTGGCTAAACGGTAAGTCGCACAGGGCGAAGACAAGTTTCTATAAGCTGTCAGTAGTAACTAAGTCTTCATGTGCGGCGGTTTGGCCGCAATTTTCAATGCGAAGTTTCAATCTATTAGTCGCCATTATTTTAGAAACCTAGGGCCTTTCTAGCGATAGCTGGGTTTCTTGTTGGTTAAAGCTTCTAACACTCTAACACTCGTAGTTGACTGGTGAGGACGACACACCTTACCCAGACCATACCCATCGAGTTTAGTGTGCTACTCCTAAACAATTTAACGCATCTGCGACCGTGTTGAGTCAATTACTCTGCAAATTGCGCGAGGTCGGCGTTTGTCGCCTTTCTCATTTAGCGACTGCACATCAACCACCATTGCTACCGTTATCAATAATCTCTGAGTCGTCAGTTGGCATTTTTCACTGCATAATATAACAAAACTGACATCTTTCAGTTGGCCCGGTTGTGAAAATTGACATTTGTGATAGTCAGGCACGTCGAAGTCTAGCACTAAGTTCAAGTCTAAGTCTAAGTCTAGTCCAAGATAGTCTAGCACGTTTAAACTGGTCCGATGTCAATAAATATTGTTTGAGAGTGGAGTAAATTGGCAACTCAATGTTGTCGTTTTTTATGTCAACATTAGTACCATTAGGCTTAGTAATATGTCTAATAATTTTATGAAAAATAGGATATTTTATAGCTTTATTCATTTACGATATTTTTGTTCATTTAATTTTCTTTCCCAAAATCGCCTTAGTTATAGCTGTAGTTCTCGTACATGAAAAGCCAATGTTCTTGGTCTTACTCGTCCATGGTTTGCGACGCTGCATGCTATAAGCGACCTTTATTATCTGTGGCTGTCCGTGTGCCTGCGTCTGCTGTCTGTCTGTCCGTCTGTCCGCTTGAGGCAATGGACGTGACGACGTCCGCGCTACGCTGCAAAGCTTGTAGTGTCGCGAGCCAGGTCGCCTACCGGCTTGTAATAATGTCTATCATTCTTTAACAACCTATGCTTATTGCTTACTGCTGCAAGGTTTAGTCTTCTCCATTTCATTTCCATTTCATTTTCCTCCACTAAGCTTTCTGACAATTGCCGTGTTGCCGCGGTCCACTCCACTTTGACTGCCGTGTTTTGTCTTGAGCTTTTCAGAATTATCTTCGACAAAAGAAGAAGGTAACGCAATCACACGGATCCGTTTGTTTGACCGTAAAATTACTCCAACGAATTCTCTATGGGCCTATGTGTCTAATTTTTGCACTGTGATATACCTTAGTATAGGCTACTTAAAATATTCGATTACAAAAGTATAAAGCTACCTTGTGCTTAAAAAATAATGCAATAAATGTTTAGAGATCGCATGTGCAACGTTAATTACGACTGTCCATTGATGATCTGCATGATGATGCATGATGACAACTAGTATGGCCCGGACGAAATAATACAGCAGTTATTGATTTTCCACTGGTTCAATAAGATAATTCATACAGTAGTCAGGTGCCGCGGTTGACTCACGCGTGCTGTTCGAGAAATTGTAGGAAAAAACGTCGCTTAAGCCCGAGCCTCATATACTTCGATTTGTCGTGGACGTGATCAATAGCAAGTCGCACGACAAGGCGGACAAGCCGTATGCCTACAGCATCTTGACAATGTCAATTTGCTGTATCGAATCGATTGGCAACTAACGTTACCTGTCAGTGGCGTATTTGCTCTTGGCGATTTATTTCACACGACAAGCAACGATTCTGTGGCATATTCTGTGGCATATATCTCAGCAACATTGTGAAAGAAACTCAACAGTGGAGATTCTGGACGGCGACAACTGCGTTCCGCTACAATCAACGCAGCTGTTGACGTGAGGATTCGGCCTCAGTTCGGAAAGCGCACTTTCTCTGTCTGCGGTCCGAAAATCTGGAACCAGGTTCCTTCACACATCAGAAACATTGAATCTATTCTGGCTTTTCGCAAAGCTCTCAAAAGTTACCTGTTTATTTGTTTATGACATTTTAATGCACCATCGGTTTGAATGTTTGTAGATAGGGCACTATAACATTGATTGATTGATTTGTTGCAAGCTTTTGATTGGATAAGTAATGTAGGTTTTATAGGCCTACAACTGGCTGTGAATACAGTTCAATTCACTGTAAGGAACAGCATTCACTAGTACGAAGGGGCACTAGTCCGAATAGCGCGAGGGTTAAGAATCGGGTTAGGGTTAAGGTTAATAACAATTATGGTTAAGAAAAAGGATAGATTGCATCACCGGCTTCGGCGAACCTTGGCTACAGCAGCGCCTGGCTATGGCGGAACAAATTCGGACTATGGTGCTCCTTCGGATTTGTGACCAGTCACCTCGCTAATAGGCTTTTGCTCTGTAGTGGATTTGCAGTAGACCTACAACTGTAGTAGAGATCGACATCAAATCGCAGTAAAATGGAGTTTTGGCTTAAACTGTCAAGCCAAGGAGCGTCCTGTCGTGATCCGAACGTAAGAGATACGTTTGAACTATCGACGACAGCACGCAATTACCGCCACCGGGAAGCCGCACCAAAAGACCTACATATCTCCGGCTCATCTATGGACTGCTATATATACTGCTAGGATATTATATGGTTTATCTAGGGAGTCCTTCACTAATTTAGCACTCCTTGGTTCATCGTATACCTGAGCGTTTTCTCTCCGCATTCTGGCCTGCAGGGCTTCAGAGACAGATAAACAGCAGTGATGAAGCGTGGTATGACGATAACGCTGATCGCCATCGTGAAGCGTGATGCTGCTGTTTTTTCCGCAGGCGCCTAGCCACGTAGTCAACCGCAGTAGCTCGCATATCAAAGATTCGGCACATGTAGAATACGTTACGCGTTTTACTCGACCCTCTGTTGGTCGGCTGTTTGTTCGAGAACAATAATGCGTAGAAAAACCACAATTAGAGCGAACGTGCATGTAACGGAACATGAGTAGCCAGTTTGTCACATTTTCAGTAAAAAGGGTCGAATGTCGACGTTAGCGGACAAGGACTTCAAGTACAAGAAATTTAAGCTAATGCTTACGAGACGCGCAAAAGTTTTTAGCTGTTCTTGTTTGCAAACTGCCAGTCTATCTCCAGCCATTTTGTCGCAGTTCATTCTTGGAGTGTGCGCTGCAGCCGAAGATCGCAAAAATCAATAAACCCTTTATTTTGGAAGTTCAGGGTATTTCAAAGTCGTCGATGTTGATACGACTGAAAAGCTTGTCACTAGTGCTTGTTGTGATAGGCAGCATGCCCATGGTGATCTGCAACCATTTTCACGAAAGACTCTCCAACAACGGTAAAATAACGACTTTTACGGGGGTGCCGCTTTTTGATGCCCTCGTGCGCAGGTTTCCTTGAACCTAGAAAATCGAGACTTGGACGAAGTCTACGTTTAATGCTGAAAATTCCATTTGCAGCTTGTCCTTGTCTATCTCAATTGATTTCGGCGCAATTCGCTTTTGAAATGTGTCTCACAGCCCGAACTCGCCAAAAAATCCATCGAAAACTTTATTTTGGCATTCAAGATTATCCAAGGTCATTGATTTTAATGCCAATCGAGAGCCGGTGTATGGTGATTTATAGTAACCTAGGCCCTATCTCGCACTCTTTCTGAGACATGGCGACTTATTGGCTGAAAATCGCAAATTTTCTCTACGCCCCTTTCATTTAACGCCCCTGCGTGGGGGTGACCTCTTTCGAATTTATGGAAAAGCTTTACGGATTCTAAAACTAGAGTCTTCCAGGCAGCCAAAAGTGAAGATTCGGTGATCTTAGCTTGCACCGTTTTTGACTGACCCACCCGTATAGACAGATAGACGGACAGACGAACAGACGGACGGACAGAATTGCGATGGCTAAAACGCGCTAAAGCTGTAGCTGCTTTCGCGGGTAAAAATGCCACATTTCGCGTAATCAGTGAAGTTTATTCGCAAAAAAGCTATGTCTTTTATTTTAAAGTTGCTTTTTATTAAGTCTGGTTTAACTATGTTTTGGACTTGCTCTCACATGCTGAGTTTGATAGCTTTGTCAGTTTCCTTTGCACATATTAATTATTTGATTTGATTATTTGTGTGTGTGTGCGTGCGCCTTTTCCCCTTTCTTTACTTTTCCGTTTTTTTCTTTTTTTAAATTCTATTATTTTTTGGTGTATTACGTTTTATGTGTATTTTCATGTATTTCTGTATGCGTACTGCGTGTACGATTTCATAATAAATAAATAATAATAAACATAGGCCTACCGGTAGCTTTGCATGACTTAGTATGGTATCAAGTTATATTTTTATTTTTAAAAAAATATCTCGATGGGATACTTAAACCCTAACACAGAACACGTCTGTACTCTCTGCGTATCCTACGATAGAATCAACCAGCTGCGTCTCGAGCCATCCATCGTATTAACGCCGTTACTTATCACAGCTTCGGGCTAACGGTGAAGCGTCTTTACGACTATTTGTCGGACTGCATGCCCAGTAGTGAGTACACAGTTAATGATGCCGTAGGCACGGAGATAGAAGCATTCGACCATTTCCCGTCGCAGGACCTAGAGGTCGAGAGGCATCCGTGCGCATCTTTGCAGCGTCCCACGTGACTACTTGCACGACGGACACGCGATTTACACTGACGCCGAGGCCGTAGTCACGAGCAGAGATACTAGTTATCTTTGGTCACGAAGACAGCTGCGGCATGCAGGTGATGCACCTCTCTTCAGATCCTCACACAGTAGCGTTGCCAGGACCTACAGCTACACCTAAGCTTATAGCTAGGCTTAGGTGGCTTGCAGGACCGTAGTCAGTCATCCAAATTAGCTGGGGTCAGTGACGTAACAAGAAATGCAAATTGGGGGTGGGGCTTAGCCTCCTTTTCTTTTCCTTTCCTCCTCTCCGCTGACCTTTCCCTTTCTTTCTTATTTTCCTTCTCTCTTTCACCCCTCCTTTCTTTTCCTCCTCCTCCTCCACCTTTTTCTTTCTTCAACAGTAAAACCCTTAAAAGGCTTGAATTTTAGCTAAGGGTCTGGAAAAGCGGGGTCGTGGGCGGAACCCCAACCAAAATTAAATTTGGTGCAATAAAATCCTTGTAATATGAGCCTTGGTGGCAACAATTTTAATTACTTTCCTGAATCCATAATATCTTTGTAACAAAAATTTAAAATTGGGAGGGCCTGGGCTCCCTAGGCCCCCTTGTGTACGCCAATGGCTAGGGTGGAGCCCTGGTAACGTGCGGGGAGTGGACGACACTAAACTACAATGCATACATTGTACTTTACAATGTACTTAACGCTACTGCAAAGTCGCGAAAGCCGGCCAAAATAGTAAAATCTGGTTATACCCCGTTTACACGATCAAGCAAACATCCAGTAATCATCGAGCAAACATCTAGCAAATGCATTCAAAATACACGTGCACGACGTATGCTCTAATTGCTCGATGTTTGCTTGATAAATGCTTGACGTTTGCTTGATCATGTTAACGGGGTAATGACAACAAACTGGTGGCTTTCTATTCTCAACCACTGCGCACGTCGGAAGCAAAAGTTTAGAGCCTAAACTTATAGCGTGTAAAGTGTAAATGACACACTTCCCGTATGATGGCTTTGTTGCTAAACCTAGAGTAAGGCGGAAACGTCGTGCATGCACTTTTATTTTAATATCGATTTTGCAGTAACGCGTTATAACGGTGCTGATAAATTAACGTCGAACTATAACCCACACAAAATCACGGCCTTGTTCGCATACACGGTTACCGGAGCTGAAAATCGTAGGTCAGCATATCACAGTTGCTAACATTTTTCACAATTCAGTAATACCAGAATACCAGACGCCGAAAATTTTAACGCCAAATGGCCAAAATGTGCTCCCAGAAATCTGCAACACAAATTTAGCCGCGGAACCATCCAAGAGACGCAAAGTTATTCTACCCTTGCAGATCTTCGAGTATTTCCCCAGCTAGCTTTGTTGTCTGGTTCAACTGACATAGGGCCTAAGTAAAGTGAGCCATATAAAGTCAAAAGTTAATTGTTCACCCGGTAAAAATCGTGTTTTAGTACCAACTATCAGTTCTGTAGCACAGAAATAGTCTAACACGAAGAGATCTAAACTTGAGATAATACAACAACGACCAAAGCAAAAAATATGACAACACTACTATACACAACGACAAAGAAGAAACAGTAATTAAATACAATTTTGTTTTTTTTAATTAATGAAAAGTATAAAGCATAAATATATTAAATAATTATATCACAAATCTAACTCGTAATTTTTCGAAGAAACAAAAAAAATTCGCATGTATATGCGTGCTTCGCGTGTCAAAATTGTAAGCTGTGGACGTTTAAAAACGTTTTCCATATTTCCACAAAGATCTTTTTCCAAAACGTTTTTAACGGCTGATTTTGAACGTTCGGTACATCTATGCAACAAAACACGACAAATATCATAAGTGACTGGCAGAGATAACGCAGTGTACACACCCAGATTCGAGTTTTATAAAGACCGACAATAAAAGACATTAAAATATCACCAACAAAATATAGACAACAGACAGCCACAACTTACTATAGTGATCCATAACTCAGCAAGTAAAATAATACTTAGTTTTTGAGAAACTCATTACACTTGTTTCTTACATCTCTGTCTGAAGTGGGTAAACTAGAAAATCTTTGAACAAGATTAGTCAAAATTCTATTATGAAATTTTGATAAATTTTCATGGACGTTTGGGTTCCAAAAATAACAGTGAGCTAACCAAAAATGAAAATCTGACAACCAGTTCCATATTTTGCGCCAATTTGTAGTCCTAACCCGGGTAACCCCGTAAGCTTATATTGCAATTTCAATGAAATAGCTATACTTTACTAGCTAGCAGCATTTTAATACCCTACTGATACATTTTCTGTGTGTGTCTGTATGTCTATCGCTTCATCTCTCGGTCTCTCGCTGTCTATTTGATTGTTGCTGCCATCTGGCAAAATAAATGAGTAAATATATTACAATGCTAACGAGTTTCGGCGACATTTCAGCGTACGTTTCTGTGCTCTCCGAGTGATTGCAGTTTAAACTATTAACCGATTTATGGGCGTAACAGATAACCATGGACGGCATACATAAGTTACAACATTATGCAGAATTAGCCTTCACCGTTACATTATTCTCTGTAAGCTTACTAATCAAATCAGCATGCTGCGAACTCTGCCCAGAATTCTGTCGAACTTATCTCGGCAAAAGAAGCATGTGGATATTATGCTGATAAAGGCATCTATCCATTTTCAAATTACTTAACCAAATTTTTATCCCTCCCTTCTTTCCTGTTTTCTCTTTGCCGTCCCTTTTCCTTATCTTTTCCTTTATTCCGTTTCTTTCCAGGGGGCTTTCTCCAAAAAGTATCTAGGGAATCTTGAAATAAGCTGCTTCGATGGGGTCTGGAACAAACCCCGCCCGCCATCAATTTTGAGACATTCCGGGTCTAAAAAGCAGTTTATCGAAGCAAGCTAGAGAGAAAAGTGATATGCAGTTATAATTTAGGTCTTGATTATTATATGAACTCCTCTCCCATCGCTGGAAAAACCTTTCTTTTCTTACATTTACGACAGACCACTCACTAGCTGCAAAAATGTGAATTGGAGGAAGGAGCTTGCCTCCTTTCCCTTTCCTTCTATTTTCTTTTTTCGCCTCCCTTTTTTTCCCTGTCTTTCCTTTTTTTCCCTTTCCTCCTTTCCTTCTTCTTCCTTTTTTTCTCCCCTTAAAGTAGGACCTCCTAAATTCCAGCTAGGAAGGTCTTAGGAGCGCTGTGAGCTCCCGAACAAGGTCTGGGGCGGAACCCCAGCCGAAATCGAATGTGGTGCAATTATAGCCTTAAAATATGACATCTGGTGGCAACAGTATTACTTATTTTTTGAGTCCTTATATCTATTATTTTCAACACAAATTTAAAAGTGGGGGCTTAGGCCCCCTTGTTTACGCCACTGGCTAGCTGCGAGGTTGATATGGTGTAGACACTGGTGAATCAATCGTTGAGGTGTTTCTGGCAGTGACGTTGTCAAAGACTTGGAACCAAGAACAAGGCCAAGGCCAAGGACACTGCTCTTTGAGGACGAGGACAAGTCCCCGAGGACACATCACTGGTTTCTGGACGCTGGTAGTGATGACGTGGTGGTTGTGGCAGTAGAGCTAGGAGGAGGTTGCTGCTGCTGACTGCAGACGTTGGCCAGCTCCATGTTGCTGCCGCTGCTCGTGCTGCTTTTGGTGCGCTTGCCGAACACCCTGACGCGTTGGATCTGAGGTCCGTCGGCCGACGTGCGCATCGTACCGCCGCACATGTGACTCCAGACGAACGATCCGCCGCTACGCGCTGCACACCGCCGATCAGTCTCAATATACAGCTACAACAAGAAGCCCAGCTGTCGCTAGGATAACCGACCGTACTGGTTGTCAGTGACTTTCACGGTCATCCAAAGTCAATGATCTTCATCTCATTTGACCGAGCGTATGGCATTTCTTATTAGTGATTAATATTAACCTCGGCCGTATATATCTCTTACCGGTTCCGAGATATGGCCAGTTTTCAGTTGAAAAACGTACATTTTTCCTACCTCTGTCTATTCAACCCCAAATTTGAAAATGTTTCCCTTGCATTAGATCGCTGAAATTTTTTGCATACCCGAGCTTAAGGCACATAGCTAATTATTTGTGTAAAAAGTTCCGGGATATTGTTTTTAAAAAAATAAAAAAATAGTTTTTAAACCTTAAGTTCTACAGCCATTCATTCTGATTTTACCCCCAGCTGCTGCCGCCGCTGCTGCTGTTGCTGCAGTTGATGCTAATTATCTGCCAATATTCGTTACGATTGCGCTGTAACTCCAAGTCGGTCTTTATAGTAGGCCTACAAGCTCTTCACGCAGTTGGCGAAGAAATGGTCCACTACACAACCCAAATTCCACTAGTTCGATTTCTTGTAGTGTCGATCCGTCGTCAATATTGGAGTGAAGGCGAAGCGAAAACAAGACGCCGCAGGCGTCGAGTATAGTGTAGAATCTTGAGGGGGTACAGTATTCCCTCACCAGCCGACTAGGAAGTCTACGGGAGGGGCGTAAGATGCCCCGCTGGGGTCCGGGATAAAGCCCCAGCCGATAATAATTTTGGCGCATTTTAGCCTTACAGAATATTTCCGGAACGACAGCGTAGCGAGCAGAGAAAAAATTTTCTGGCATTTTTTGTGCTTCTCCCCTGATATGATTTTCAGCGAAAGTATTGGGACATTCATGTTGCAAATACTGTGGCTACACAACAAGACATGTCGAAATATTTGGGAGGTCCCTTCCGCCTTTTCCCTCCCGCTTCAACGGGCGGAGAAGGGAAAGAGGCCTCCTCAACAATCGACGTTAAATCGAACTGAGTGTGATTTGGGCTTATCTGCAGACGGAGACCAACAGCAGCGCGGTCGAAATGAAAACGAATGATCCTACCGAGCGATACATTATTACGCATTCCTGTCAGTCAGCAGCATAATGAATTGATGAATCTCTATACGCCTCGTCCACCGCGATCTACTAGCCAATACGTTATCAAGGAAAACCGTTCCGATCAACGAAATGAATTCAAAGATTCGAAGTGAAAGAGCAAGCCTAATTCAGTCGAGCGTCAGGCATAACTTGTTTTTGTAAAGGCGCGTACCGAGCGACGTGAAGTGACGTGGTTCAGTTTTTGACGAACTGACCAATGGGCAAGCAGGGCGAGCCCACTGGTCATTGGTTGACGCGTACGTGAGCCTAACCACGTAGGCCACCGATGCCGTCAGACGGCGCCTACTGTAATGCATTACTGCTTGTTCATTAGTTAATGCGTCAAAAACCAAACCATGTCAGTTCAGTTCAGTTTGGTTATGTCACTTTGTACGCGACTTAAGACGTTATGTTTGACTGTAAAACTCCTATCCCTAATCCACGCATATCCGATTTGCTGATCTTGCTGGAAAATTTTCTGAAATATTAATAACTACACGAAACACATTTATGTCGTTCTGTAGCAGCAAATGGAAAGCCGGATTGTCAATCAGATCACGTCATAATATAGCCCATAAACCGCTTACGACCAGCAAGCTACAATGTATGGTCACCCCCAGTGGCGTAGCCGGAAATGTAAATTAAGGGGCCTCGACCCTTTCCCCTCCTTTTCCCTTCCCCATTCGTTCCCTCTCTTTTCTTCATTTCCCCCCTTCTTTCCGCCGTTCCCTTTTTCTTTTCCTCCCCTTAGTAGCAAGACACATAAAATCCAGCTAGAGGATTGGAGAAGCGCTGGGAACTCTTCCAGCGGGGTCTCCGGCAGAGCCTCATATAGGCCTATCAAATTTGGTGCATTATATTTTAAAATATGAGATTTGGTGGCAACAATTTTAAGTGTTTTTCTTGAAAATTAACAGATGAAATTTAATGCAGTTTAAACTGCTTGTCCTGTCTAGAGGATTGGGGAACTGGGCCCCCGATTCCCCTCCCCCTTTGGCTACGCCACTGGCCACTCCAGTCAATGGATGGGGTACACCCCAAATGTACGAGCTATACGGCCACCGGCTGTGCATTGTATATGATTTAACTGTCGCACTGATAAACTCTTCGTATATGTGGTCGACCGACTGGGAAAGATTTCCTCTGAGAGCAATACGACTAAGTCCATACGGTAGGTATGCCTCCTCCCGGTCAGTCAGGACACCTACGATGACTTAAGACGCGTACAGAGCGACGTAATTGAACTGAACTGAACTGACACGATTTAGTTTTTGACGAAATGACGAATGGGCAGGCAGAGCGAGACTATTGGTCATTAGTTGACGCGTACGTGAGCGTAATCACGTAAGCCACCGACGCCATTAGACGCTGCCTACTGTAATGCATTACTGCTTGCCCAATGGTCAGTTTGTCATAAACTAAACCGTGTCAGTTTAGTTTCGTTCAGTTACATCGCTATGTACGCGCCTTTGGGTACATAATAATAACGTATTGTGACGTATTGAGACTGCGTTACTGCACTGATGTCATGTTGAATCCTATCATCGTTGCGATAGGATATAAGCATGATGAAGCAATTATCATGTTATGATGTTATAACGATACAGTTTTGACGATGATCGTTAAGTTGTTTCACTGAGTAAACCCGAAATAACGTCTGTGTACGTGGTATGTTTGTGGCAAGGTTAATTCCGGATCAGTAAGTGTGCTGTAAAACTACAGACCTATTATATTCCAATCTCTATTGACTCTGCTGGCCATCGAGGCTTCTGCGCCAAATCATTTTCAATTTGACATTTGAACTTGCAGCTAGAGTGTTGATGTTTTAAGCATATTTTTAGTTTATTTACATTCTATTATGCTTTAAAAGTGTGATTTTACGTCAGTTGCGAAATCTTCAAACACAAAAACTGCGCACGTTAGACCGGTCAGCAACAGCATATTTGCAACAGCGTAATTGGCTGCTGCTACTTTACAGCATATATCTGAAAGATTTAACAGCGTTGTGGCAAAAGTATTCAAATTTAGCATTTTCAACTGTAAAATGCTTAACATAAAATTTTAATTAAAACACGATGAATTCAGTATTTCGTGTTTTCATGAAATTTTAAATTTCTCAAAGCTGCCAGAAATTATCAATCGTTTAAAAAAAACAGAAAATTGTAAGCTAAGCTTGATTTCATGCTTTTCCTACATCACTGCGCTAAGTATTGCCAACGCTGCCATTCGAATATTCGACCAAACAAAACTTCTAAGCTCGTCTAGAAGATTTATACGCCAGAATAATGCTTCAATCTGTGCGTTAGAGTGATAATACTGCTCAGAAGAAAACGCCGCATTAAATGCGCTCGTTGCGCATCAAAGATAGCAACCGATGCGTTGCTATTGACAACCGTTGTGATCAGCAGCAGCAGCAACAGATAACAAGCCATTAGGACGCACTACAAAGACGTCGTATAATGGTATACTAAGGATCACGCTATTTAGTCTGTCTACCGCGTAGGAGTCAAATTTTATCGTTTTTTTGTGGGGGGACTGGATTTGTTTATAACGGTCTACTGCAATCTATTATGAAATTAGACGCTTGTTTTAAAACGTTTTAAAACCGATTATTTAAACAGTATTTAATACCGTTGTGCATAAAGTTCTACGGTGTCTCAGAAAAAACGTCACTCTTTATTTTCGCGATATTATTGCTGTCATCCGATTTAGCTATTTTTTGGTAAAACCCTGATTCAAAAAAAAAATTAGAAGAAAACTCATACGCACAGCCCACCGCGTATCGTTTTTATGTTTGCATTTTCCTTCGTAAAAAAACTAGCTTTTCATTAGAACGCACACTGCGACGTTGGTCGCTTTCCGTTCACTTTCTCACCGAACCAGAATCTCGCAATTTTTTCAGAAGCTTATTAATTGAACTTTTGCATTCTAATCTTTATCAAAAAATTCACGAACTACTTCTTTAGCTTCAACACTTTTGTATTTATAAACAGCTTTTTTTACTAAAATGTGATCTTTAGCGGTGAGATTGCTGTGTGGTCTGATCTGCAGCAGCACGTCACTGACAAGTGGCGTGGACGGCTGCGCGCTTGTCTGAGAACTGATAGGCGATACTTCAAACATTTGCATTCAAAGTACGAATAGTCTTTTACGTGTTGCTGTTAGAGTTACTTGATAGTTATCTGATACGATCTGATATGACACTGGAGTTTTATGTGGTGAGTTTTTTCAACTCCAAATTTGAAAGTGTTTTCTTTACACCAGACTGCTAAAATTTTGCAGCCGCCGAACCGCCACACCAGGCTAATTACCCGTGTGAAAAAAGATTTCCAGTGAGACCTACCGTTTAGACACAATAAATCCGTGACACACGACAAAAGACAGACACATCGTACTATAGAACCGAACCTTTAAGCTTGCAGCTTAACGGTAGGACCAAGAATTCTGTAGGCGATCGCGCTTTACATAGCATAACTTTTTCAAAGTTTGAACTTTAAAATAATTAAATAAATCTTTGCAATTTAGAGTAGATTTGAACGCAGAGTACGCGTGCGAAATTTCACTTGAAATTTTCAAGTCTTTAAAAAATAAATGTCAGAGCACGTCAGGGGGTAAAGTTTTGTGACTCACACCGTATACTGTAAAATCGTTGCCGGTTTTTACCAAGTAGAGTACAAACATATGAAACGAGATGCGGCAGGCTGTGAATAATGTGTCGTCTCTGCATTGGCAGTCAACTTACCGATGTGTCGCGGTGTCCGACTGCCGACGTACCACAGCACGGCGAACACGAGCGCCGCCAATGCACACATCACGTCACAGAACGCCAGGAAACTCGTCGGACCCAACACCACGAACATCTGCACACAGCAAGCTGCGCAGGGACGGCCAGGCTGAGTTGGCTTAGACGACTGGTTTCGGTTCTTTTTGGCTGAGTACCGCTGATCTAATGACGGAAAAACAAGAAACATGATTGACATGATACTGATCCGAAGAAAGTGGGCAACGTCAGTGCAGCAGTGCCGCACCTTTCAGGGTGCAGACATAGATTCGGATCACAGC
>Ga0056128_1005115_pt1 | contig 16486 bp, 7 predicted proteins | sample WorMetLIZISLAND2_FD_71113 | JGI IMG/M metagenome (GOLD analysis project Ga0056128, IMG submission 71113) | Marine gutless worms symbiont microbial communities from Max Planck institute for Marine Microbiology, Germany - Olavius geniculatus... ... | reverse complement strand
CCTTCAAGGATTTAGTGAAATGACGCCACTGAACAGCAGCAGCAGCAGCAGTTTAAATTTGTTTAGCATATCGCGGCGTTTATCTGCCTTTTGGTTGGTTAGCAAGATTGCACAAAAAGTTACTGCTAGATTTGGCTCAAATTTTTAGGAAAGGTCATACCTCACCCAACATACTGGTGTGTAAATTTTTGCAGCAATTTCGATCAACCTTTGAATCCAGAATTGAAAAATTCTTTACCGTCGTCAGCTAGAGAGCAAACTTTCGTTAAACGTGGTGCTGCCATCTGGCGAAACACGGCGAAAAAATTCACATAGCGTTGGCGGAAGTTTCTGCTCTGGAATATGCTCATAAAGGTGAGCTTTGTACGTAGAGCAACCTGTACTGTACTGACTTGATCTTTAGTTAGCATCCACATTCAGCCACATTTGTACGTTTTGTGTTACAAAATAGCCTTTAATTTATCAAACTAAGATTTTCACAAGGCTAAAACGATCACAAATTAATAAATACAAGTGTAACAAAAACACCTGCATGGTAACACGCTATAATTTAGTGTAGCGCTCAAAAAAATAGAAAAAAGCATATCGATATGCTACTCAGTAACAATTTCATGTCAGGCAAAAAAAAAGAAAAAAATACTGTAATTATTGTACGAGTATAGGCTATACAGAGACATAGTGATGTGATCATCTGAGTAACCTTCGTATAGCCAGTCAGGAACTCCGTTGAAGATGTATAAAGGATCTCCAGTGGTTGTGATCTGGACCGGTAGATGAGTCGGGCTCGCTTGATAATAAAGGTTGTTGCCGTACACGAACGACTACGAAGTAACACGTCAAAAACATAGTCTAGTGCTAATAATATCGCAATATTCTATCAAAACTTCAAAAGCATCAGACTTTTGACTAAAAAGTATGTGGTCCGACACTTCACCGGTTTATTAGCGAACGACTTTAAACAAATTGTCAATCTACAAGGTGCGCGCAAAAACTCAGCCTTCTATCATTTCTAAAAAAACTGGAAATGCCTACGTAGGCCTAGTGGCATACAACAGAATAAAGTTCCGTAGCCGATCGGGGCGATAGTATGTTGGTCGGTGGCTTCACCGGTCCGTTCGTGAGTGCGACTGTTAATAACGAGACAATGGACGACCGCAAACTTTAGTTTCACAGTTGAATTGACCCAAGTTGAACCTTGATTCATCCCGCATCCACACGGACACATTGGGTCACTTTAATTGAACTGCCGTCAGCTTACAATGATGATATTCAGCTACTCGTGCTACTCAGCCGTATCTGTACATGGCCACTCGTTTTGTGTCGTAAAGCCCAAATTCCATCACGCCGACTTTGCGACAAAGTCCGGAACAAGTCGCCGACTTTCCCCGTGCATTGTAACGAACTAAATTCCATCAGAGCGACACAAACGGGTTTGTCGCGAACTTGTCCCGGACTTTGTCGCAAACATCTCGACATGTCGAAATGGTTTGTGTCCGCGACTTTCGTGATTTGTGTCCACGACTTTCCCCGCGGGGAAGTTTCGGTGAAAGTCGGCGTAATGGAATTTCGGCTTAATCAACGTTATGGTAAGTACACCGCGGGCCATAAAAAACTTGCCGCTTTTACTTTTTAAATAGCTTTGTAAAACACTGCCGGATTTTAATAATGTTTGGCACGCTAAATTATGTGAAAATTGTCGGTTGTCTTCCGACTGCTCCCGACGTACGCGTTAAATAAGATGAGCATTTAAGCTACATATTTGCGGGAAAAAAAACATCGGTGCACGAATTATACCAATCGATTGTGACGACGCACAGTGTTGTATTTGTCCTGTAGTCGCAATGATACGACGTCAGCCATCGTCAGACTTCAACAGTGCATCACTGATATTAACCATTGGATGTCTGCAAATCGGCTGAAACTAAACATGGACAAAACTGAACTTCTCTGGGCTGGTGCAAGGCACGTTCTCTCGCAGTAGGGTGTTTGTTTTCCTTCCCTGCAGCTTGCTGCTGATAGCTTACTATATTCATCCAAGTCAGCATGTCAGAGTAGCCTACTTGGAGTTGAGTTCTCAGCCGACCTCAGCCTCGAGAAACATGTCACGAAGGTCAGCGCGACCTGCTTCTACCAACTTCGTCAACTTCGACATGTCCGTCGTACACTCAGTAGGGAGTCTGCTATGACGTCACTGATGCACGCCTTTGCGATGTCTCAAGTCGACTACTGCAACGTCGTTTTCGCTGGAACTCCAAAGGCTACCACTGACAAGTTGCAGCGAGTGCTGAACACGGCAGCTCGTGTGGTTACTGGTACCCGGAAGTTCGACCGCGGTCTGAAGCAGACGATACACTCTGAGCTCCACTGGCTTGATGCACCTGAGCGCATCAAGTATAAGCTCAGTATGTTTATGCGTCGCTGTCTGGATGGAACTGCTCCATGGTATCTCGAGGCACACTGCGACTGCCTCAAGACATCATCTTCGTTCTGCTGCCAGTCATCAGTTTGTTGTGCCGTCTTACCGACTGAGTTCATACGGACGTCGGGCTTTCTCTGTCGCTGGTCCGATGACATGGAACCGATCACTACCGAGACATTTGCCTGATCCTATTCACACCATATCTGTTTTTGGACGATTACTTAAGACATTTTTCTGTTTTAGAGCACTAACGCATGCAGCGCATTAGAGGCTTTTGGCGTTGATGCGCTGTACAAATTTACGTTTTACTTTACTTTACTTACTTTAAGAAGTTATCGTAAATAAACCGTTGTGTTTTTGCGGGCCACCCACGGTGTACAATATCAATAGTTCTGTTCTAATACAGACCAGTGCGCTATTGGTCGGACTCCACATGGCGTACTGTAATTCCGAGCCTGCCAAACGACCTCGCGGAAATTCAGTCCTCCGCCTGCAAGACAAATGTTATTATGGGGCCGTCCTTCCTAGAAGGAGGCCCCATCATGTGTTGATCCTGTCCGTCTGTCTGTCTGTCTGTCTGTCTGTCTGTCTGTCCCGTGCCTCCACCTAGAGGGAAAACGAAAAAGCCTACGAATACCAAACTTGGTAGGAAGGGTTCCTGGGACACCAGCACCCCGTGGACCAATTTCAAGGTCAAGGGGTCAGAGGTCAAGGTCACGGCGGCTAATTGCGTTGTTGGCGAAAAATCCCCATAACTTCGCCGCGTGTTGTCCGATCAACTTGATATTTGGCAAGTGGCGTAAGGATCCCTTGCCGCTCTGCACAGACCTAGAAAGCCCCAAAACAGCACGCACGTACTCAACTGCAAGGACGGCCCCATAGCCGGCGGCCCCTCAACGGCCGCACTCTCTTGTTAGTTATACCGTACAACACCATGCCCAACACAATGTCCGACCGCTACTTTTACTGACGTCACGGTGTCCGTCCCACTGCGGTGCCAGATCCCCAAAACTCGTGGACTCATGGTTGCTGTTTGATTCATTAGTTACTTCGCCATTTCAGGGCTCTCCGAAATGCTCAAAACACAATACGAGCGTTTTATCAGTACAACAAAAATATACAACAATCAGGTGTTAGCTATGCTAACAGATTCTAGCTCTGTACGTCGCACGTAAGCTAATCAAAAAATGTACGCTACTTCTAAAGCATCGCTTATTGGAGTTACCACAGATTTTATAAAATTTAAATTTTTTCAAAACGTTTATGGGAGTTACAAACCCTGACGACACTGCAAGGATGGAGTATTTTGCGTTGTACGAATGTCTCCATAACTGCAACAGACACAACCTCTAGGCCTACAGTACGTAAAACTATTATTTGAAAATATTTTTAAAGTTTAAATACGACTTCTATATTAAAGTAGTTACTGCATTTTTGCATCACTTAAATTGCGGCCGATAAACGACAGTATGTGAAAATCTTGTTTATGAGTTAAAATCGAAAATTAAAAACAGGGCTCAATGCCGACATTATTGTAGGCCTTTATACTAGGCCAGATACCACTGTACCTCTACAAAAATGTTACTCGGAGTTATTAGTTTTCTGTGCGCTATGCCGACTGTCTCTGTAACTTTTTGAATCTACACTTTTTAATGTACGTTAATGTGCTTGGGGTTTAGAAAAAATGTGAATGACAATATTTTAGTTTATTTCTAAACTACAAGCACTAGCTTCATATTATAAGGCTAAGCCGACTTCATAAACTCCGTCGCCGAATAACTTTTTTTCGGTTAGCCGCCGCAAAAGAAGTTTTTGGCTAAGCCGGCTTAGCCGATATTAAATGTTACGCGTAATTGCCGTGAAAAATTTGGCTAGCCGAACTCTATCAAAATCTTAACGTGAACTAGTCGTTTATAAATGCATCTCTGTTATATCTGCAAAAAATGTAGGCCTACTATACGTATAATGAAGTCCTCGACCTAATACCGCTACAAATAGCAGACATTTCTTGAGTCTCGCATTTTTATAGGCCTATTGGTAGTTTATACGATTAGTCCCAGTCCATTTTTACGCGCCAGAGCTAGCATATTAGCTACGCGTATTAGCTACAGTTATTCTGTCCGTCTGTCTGTTCGTCCGGGTGACACGTCCCGGTACCGTTCCAAGACGAGATGAGATAGAGACTTCGAGTTTTACCGTATGATAACCTAGAGTCTAGTATTTTGAGGCAAAATTTCATGCCCCTAGGTCAAAGTGGTCCCCGCGAACGAGGGGCGAAAGAGGGGCATCCCCTCTGAAAAGACGTTATTATGCCGTTACTGACTTGTCTAACGTGAAAATGGTTGCAGATAGGCACAGACATGCTGCTTATCATAACAAGCCCTGGTGACAAGCTTTTTGGAAATGTCAACATCGATGACCTTGAATAATCTTGAACCCCCAAAATAAGGGGTTTTAGTAAATTTTTCGCGATTTTAGGCTGCGACACGCAATTCAAGAGTGAATTGCGCCGAAATGGCTGGAGATAGACCAAGACAACCTGCGTGTGAAATTTCTAGCACTGAATGTAGATTTTAGTAGTCTAAGTCCGGACACTCTAGATTCAAGGAGGCCTGCGCATGAGGGTGTCAAACAAGGGTATCCCTCTAAGAAGTGGTTATTTATTCGCTGTTGGCTTGTCCATCGTGAAACCGGTTGCAGATAGTCACAGACATGTTGCTTACCATAACAAGCACCAATGGCGTGCTTTTTTATGGTATTAACATTGATGACCTTAAACCCTAAAATAAGGGTTTTTGTGATTTTTTGCGATTTTCGGTTGCAAAAGAGTGAAATGCGACGAAACGGGTAAACATATAGACAAAGATTACCTACGAACAGGAACTACTATAGACTCCGGCGCGTTTCATGAACATTAGCTCAGATTTCTTGTTCCGTAACCACCGAATTTTTTTTGAAACCGCCGCCGCGGAAAAAAATATTCGGCTAACCGGTTTAGTCGCAGAAAATTTTTTTGTTAGCAAGCCGATAGTGCTAAAAAATCGGCTTCTGGGTTTAGCTGTATAGCAGTGTTATCAGTGGTAGTATTCACATACAGAATGCCTGTGATGCGCAAACAGCACGTGCTCTAGGTCTCCAGACACGAACCACGTGTACGACAACATTTTAGTCTAACACGAACACAACATGCATCAGCACTCTACGCTAACATGATAACAATAATAACAATACTGTTATTTAATAGTAGGGCCTAGTAATAGAAAAAAATATTGACTTCATGCCGACAGATTATGCGGTTGTCTGACCTAAAGCTACGCAATCTGATCTTAACCCGTGATGGACGCTGACCTTTGATTTTTTTTCAACTAAAAATCGGCACACCAGATAATCTGGCAATGGAAAAGATTCACACCAAATTCGTTTATTTCTACACGTTATTATTTTTTATTTACAAATCTGTATACCGGAGAGACGAACAAACAGACAGACGTATGTGCAAGACCCGTCATGGGCTTATTAGTACAGCCGCATAATAGCAATTTTGTACTGAGAAATCTAGCAATGTACATATTTCACAACATGCAAAAGTCACTATGAAAAAGCGTTGTACAACGTCAGCTATAGTCGTACAGTCGTACTTCACATTTACACTGTAAAGCGGGGTTTTCGTCTAACACAGCGTACGCAAGGTATGAAAAAAGTACGTACCAAACGCAATAATCAAACGCAACGAACGCAAAACGCTGACGCTTCTGTCGCAACGGTCAAAACGCAGTCGTTGCGTCCGTTGCGTCATTTGCGTTACGTCCGTTTCAATGAGCTTTATTGCTACTATGGGTCGTCCGCCTGTCTGTCCATTGTTGACGTAGTAGGTTTGTTTACTTCGTTTAGTTAGTTATATGGCGAAATTGTTTACCTGTCTGTAAACAGTCACCATTCAAGTAGTAACCACTTGATAACTAACCGACCCGAAGGCGAATTGACGACATTTTGATCGTAAACCCAATGTTCTAACCTTTACGTCACCGAACCAAGTGTGGAACGATGACTGTAGTGTAAACTGGTACACATGAAGTTAGTTTCCTGTTAATAATAATTGGCGTTTACCAGCCGGTTGTTGAAGACTGGCTGATTGATGTAGACTGATAGCCTACTTACGTAGTTGACGAAGACAGTTTGTTCGTTGGTGGCTGCGTTGTATCGCATGATGGAGCCAATCGCATCTTGGTATAGAAATTCACTGTCACCTGTTGAACAGCACTTTACAGCGCGTTTGCTTAAAAATGACGACGGCTGTCAATCAATCATTTGCTAATTGTAACATTAGCACACAAACAGTAGCCTAAAACACCATGCTGCCTGTGGAAAGTACAACACAGCATTGTAGGCCTATCTGCTCTTACAACTGTTCATGTGCATTGTGTATACTTTTAAATCTTTTTTACATGTAAATGTTAAATGTCAACTAATCTTAGGTATTGGTGATTAACTTTAAATAGCCTCAATCCAGTGCAGCAAAAAACAAAACAAATATGTTACTTATTCTGAAGTGGATACAACGGTTGAACAATTAACATTGTTCAGTTTGCCCACTTGGGTCGCTTGATTGAAAGGATACTAGACCTGTATTGTATTGTATTGTAATTTGCCTCGAAACACACAAGTACCAATACACAGATAACATTAAAAACAGTGAGGCTGGACAACCAGGCAGTGCACTTACGGTTGCCCATACTAAAAACTAATAAAAACACACTAGGCCTACTAAAAGATATCACAATGGTATAACACATTGAAATACACTGATGTTGAACTGTTGAAATTAAGACTAAACCTATTAAAATAGTAATAGTAACAATAACTGCAGAGGTTAGTTCTAAATAACTTACTGATCCAGCGACCACGGAAGTGGTGCGGACGTAAAGTGAATATGTCATTGAACGAGAAAGGCCAAGATTCCAATTCTTCGTTCCTCGTTGCACCTAAACAATTGAACATAAATCACTTGAATTCACTAGGCTAAAATTATTGTGCTTAAAAACAAAAATATGATCTTTTAATTAGTATTGTGCAGACTTTTAATAGATCGCGATCACTGGCGGTTGACCGTCCGTCACTGACAAGGGGCCCCACAGGCTTCTAACTCGAAAATTAAACAGTCTAATGAAACTAAAATTGTTATAGGCCTGTTATTTATGGACGTTTTCCAGCACAGGATTGAGTAATCGCTGTGCCAATTTTAGCTCAGAGTTGGAGGTCAGGGATAGAAGCAACGGTTGCGCCATTATAGGCGGCCGGCTGCATAATAATAAACAAAACAACGAAAACTCTACAAAACATGCAACTGTTGTTGATGGGTGTAGTGGTGACGATAATATTTGTGCTATGTAGCGTGAACATTTTTGTAAGTTGTATAATTCTGTAAATGATGATTATAGTAAGAATGCGTTTTATGAGCGACTTGCCAACTGCGTATCTGATGGTAAACATTTTCAACTTATTGTATATAATGTGATTAAATCTATTCACAAACAGAAAAAAGTAAAGCGGCTGGACTCGATGAAATACCTATGGAGGCTCTTATTTATGGTGGCCACAAGTTATGTGTCCACCTGTGTTTGTTATTTAATATGTTCTTGAAAACTGGTTTCTTCCCAAGAGCTTTTATGTAGGCTGCGGTGGTACCATTCGTTAAGTGTAAGACTGGTAATTTAGCAGATATTAATAACTATAAGAGCTATTGCTATATCAACTGCCTTATCAAAACTCTTTGAGTCTGTAATTGCAAAGCATTTTGTTTACATATGCTGATTGTCAAAAACACCAGTTTGGATTTAAGGCAAATCATTCTACTGGGTTGTGTACTCAAATGTTTAAACGAACAGTTGATTATTATGTTAATCGAGAAAGTCATGTATTTGCATGTTTTATTGATTATACTAAAGCTTTTGACAGTGTGAATTACTAAAAGTTATTTAATAAATTGTTAGATGATAATATTGATATAAGTAGTGTAAGCATATTATGCTACTAGTATACTAACCAGGATTGTGTATTAGGCGGTTAGCCTCAATTTCTATAGTTTTTTTACCGTAGGCAAAGGGACGCGACAAGTTGGTATTTTATCTCTTTATTTGTTCAGCCGATATATACAAAAATTGTTGTTAGAGCTAGAAACCTCATGTGTAAGCGGTAATATTGGTGGTGTATTTATTAATGTGCTGGCATATGCGGATGACATTCTGATCTTAGCACCCTCACGGAGGGGACTGCAACAGTTGCTGTCTGTACTCTACAAACATAGTATTAACATTGATATGATGTGTAATAAAAAGACAGTATGGATGGTATTTAAACCAAAGTTGCGTGCAAAGGTTGTAGCAGATATTTTTTCACAGTTTAGCATTGGTACTAACTTACTACAGTGTGTGAAAGAGTTTAAATATCCAGGTCACATGTTTACAGATAACTTAACTGATGCTGCAGATATTCAGCGAGAAGTTCATAATCTTTTTGTTAGAACTAACATACTTCGACGTCGATTTTACAAATGTGCTATGGCTGTGAAATGTGTTTTGTTTAAAACGTATTGCATATGTTTATATGATGCGGCTCTATGGAGTATGTATAATAAAGGTTCACTGCGTAAGCTGTCATCGTGTTACAATAAGTGTGTAAAACTGTTTTGGGGGTTTAAGCGTATTGACAGTCTTACAAGAGTATTGGTGGAAACAGGCATGCCGAGTTTTAATACCTAATACCAAATGCGATAATTGCTAATCGGCTATCAGACAGCACGAGCCATGGTGTCCACAAAATCACATTTTACATGTCACAACAGGTCCACAAACGACGTATTATATCTAATCAGTTTGCAATAAACTATCGCATTATCGCGTAACATGCCAGCATTGTTTTTTGCGACGTTTCCGATAAAGCAGACAAAGTCGCCTATATAGCCGCTAAGTCACTATACCTGTATAGCGCAAATGCGCAATGCGGTCTATTTCAATGACAAAGTGTCATAGCAGGCTCTGTTATGAGACACATTGGTAATAAAAATTCTTGCGCTTCCAGTTGTCATCCGTCCCCTAAAAAACTTTCGTCCTTAACTTTTTTAGCAGGTTCTTAAAATATTGGTGCAGTTTCCGGTTTGCTTTTAAACCCTTAGTGATACAAAACCTTCTGCATTTAGTTCTGGTGGATACCATCGGTGTGTCACAATGTTTTATGAGCACAAAATGGCTAAATAAAAATAAAAATTAAAAAAAAATATATTCACTTTTCTAATTTCAGACTGCAACCGAAAGCAGTTGTAACTTTGTAAAATAACCTAAATTGAAACGAACTAAATCGCCAGTCAGCATGCAAAAATTTTTCTGATCAGGTTATTTTGGAAAAATGAACCTTGGCTCTGAAAGCTTTTTATATGTGTAACGTACGTTTAAATTCAAAATGTATTCACTATTTATAATAGTGTAAAGGCATGTTCATGTTTGCTAAAATAGCGAAAATGTGGCGTCCTTTTCAGTTTCAGTCTTATAGTCGCAATACAGCAGTTATCTTGAAGCGTTAAATATAACAATAATAGCGCTTTATTAGCAACAAATGCTGATCACGAATGGAGTGCAAAAGACAAAAACATATAGGGACATAATGAAAGTTAAACAATTTCACGATCATCAAAACCAGAGTGCAACTGAGGCGAAATTATTATAAACTGCGAATGCAAAATATGAACATTCCTAGTTTTCGTACATAGTGAATCATAGTCATAACAGTTTTGGAGATTGACAAAATAGGTGTGCTTAAAATTCTGAACACTAAGGTATTTACACGTAACAGCACAAGATGACAAAAATTTCCACATAGATCATAGTAATGCTTAATATCTAAACAGAAAAAAATATTGCAAAAATTTTACTGATTCCATACGACTGTTCTTTAAAATCTAAAAAAGTAGCAAGCGTTTCGCAAAGTTATCGTTAGTTCGTCATGACCCCTTAGCATATTTTTGATGTGGTTTTAAATAGTCTTTTTGAAAATCTGGTTTTCGCGAAATAAAAAGTCACCAATTTCACTAACACATAACAGGCATGCAGATTTCTAACATAACGTATAAAAGTTTCTCTGGCCGGTAGGGCCGTTTTTTTCTGTGAAACCCTGTTCAGCCGAAAATGCTGAGAAAAGCTCAAATTCTACACTATGTAACAGTTGCTGAGATCTACTCTACAAAACGTAAAAGGCGTTATAGTCGACACTGTCGTTGACACGTTGTTCTGTACCATTTCATCGCCTCGGGCAGCGTGCAGTATACAATAATATCAGGTGGGCCAAAAAATTGGACCTGTTTGAATGTTGATAATTTTGCGACGGTTAACAATAGAAAGGCGTGCCATATGTCACAAGTTTTAAAATGTTGTATAGAAAAAAAGACCAAACTTGCACAGCAGATCATTAAAATATTCTTTGCCTAATTTGCATTAATCTTTATTACCCCCCGAAATTCTGAGAAATTTGACTGTAACACATAGGTTAAACATGGATATTTGAAATTGTATAACTTGGCGATGTTTACCGGTAAAATGCCGTGTAATGTGTCAAAATTTTCGGAATTGTCTACAAAAGAAGCGCAAAAGATAAATATTTTTGTCTGATTTGCACAAAACTGCACCACCCCTAAAATCATGCTAAATTAACAGTAAAGCATGAATTTAAGTTGATTTTCATTTAACATACAGTAAAAAACAACAAGCATTTAATTAACGCAGCCGTTTAGTTTAGCTGAAATTCGACATAGGTAGTTAGGCAACTTTTGCATTTATAATCACCATCAGTTTTTATGGCAGCTGATCGATCTCTGGAGTCGGCGTGTCCAGAATCAGCTGAGCATTTGATCAGCAAGCATTTTAACTGGTCAGTGCCTGAAATTCCGTGACCGTGTTATCTGAAACTTTGGATATATCACATCCCTTTTTACTGGTAACTGTCGTAGAGTTATCAGCGTTCAAACGGATTCAGTTTTTGGTTCAGCCTGTACATTGTACTTATCGTACTAGGCCGGATATTTGGTATTTGATATGATATTTACAATTTATTGCCATTAGCGAAGGGAATGATGCAGTATGATAGTTACATTACGAATATGATTTTTGCTTACTTTTCTATCAAAAGACTTGACTAACTTTCGACGCCTAAACGTAAATGTAGATGTCAATCTGGACATCTTTTTGGTAATGTTGGCTTTAATCTAACAACCTAAAAATTTTGACGGGTTAACCTGACTTTACACAAAAGTCAAATAAACTAATGAAGTATTTAAAGTCGTCAAATATCATAATCTTTATGTTATTTTTTAATCAAAAGCCGCCCCAACGTTCGAAACTTAATGCGATTTACATGTACGTGAGCAGTTTGACTTCGTTATGACTGCTTTAAGTTATCCTTCAAGCCGCTAAGGAGACGTGCGTCTTGAATTTTTACATATTTCTTATTGTGGCAATCATAATCGTAAATCCTCGAGTTTAAAACCCAATAAGTTCACTTTCGTGTTTTAATCCCAATGTCACGACGAATTAAATTGTTGGCGAACTTGTTTCTATTAGTTTAAAAAAATATTTTGCTAGCAAACTTTTCGGACGCTTTTGCAACAGCAACGCAACAGTCCATGTCTATCGTTGAAGACGACGACGATTCCCGTGGCATGTAACATGCAGTTCTTTCTTGGTATTCGATCAAGAAACAATCACTTCTGCCAGCAGTTCTATCTTTAGTTTCTCTAACCTAAGTTCTTGCTCGAGATGTCGCTTAACGTTTTATAAACGCTTTCGTCGTCTTCTTGCTTTAGCCGACATCCGCACTGTCGTAGATGTGATGCAACACTCACCGGCATCTTTAAGCTTATCTGCTGCTGCTGCAGCCGCATCACAGATCATCAACATGGCAACGCAAAACGCCAGAACACTTGGTTTCACCGCCATGACCTACCTACGACGTCTACTAACGATTTAAAACTATAGTGACTTAAGACCGAACTATTCTGAACGTGCAAGTAGGCTCCGTGGTCTATCAGTCGCGACGCAGGGCGTTGCGCCAGTCAACAAAGACGCGTGGCAGTGTACCGTACGAGCTGCACACTGCTACGAGGTTTGTGATAACAGCACTTCTTATCGTCGCTATGCAGCGTAGACATACGTGTGTATAATGTATGCACAGGCCGACACGGAAGCTTATAGTTAAGTTTCGGTTACACGGATGCATTTAAAGTTGAGACGGAATGCTAGACGATTGCTTTGTCTGTACGGGCTACGTGTCAGACTGAACCAAAACTGTTTAAAGTCCCCATGCACTCCCCCGCCACGTGCAGTTTACAGTTTATGTTTATGTTTAACTTATTTAATTTGGAAACAAGTAAGTGCGCTTATAACAGGCGTAGTTTGAACAAAACGTCGCAATGCGCCACAACCTCAAGCGATTAACAAGAACGTCTTCAGCAGTCGCTTGTCCCGCCGCTCCCAAATTTCGAGTGTTTAACCGGCATCACGCGGTCCAGCTACCGTGAATTAGCTTCTGTCACCGATCTGTGATTGTGTCTGTAACACTGTACACGTGTAGACGTCGGATGACCTGAGATGCCGAGGAGACGTCCTGCCTCCGTGACGAGTTGCAGTCGTCCCATATATGCAGTAGTCGTTCTGGCTTTGCTACATTTATCGGTTACGTTATGCTATTTTGCGAGGAATGCAAGTTGCAAAGAGTTACACGTAAGTTACGGTTATAAAACTGGATAAATATGTAAACTGTCAAAGCAAAACAGAAATCTTATAACTGTTGTGTTAAAACTGTAAGAAGATCAAGCTCGGATACATCGGCTATGACGAAAAACGCAGTAGTGTAGCTGGCCCGGAGGTGGCGGGTCCGGACACACTGACATGCCCAGAGACGTCCAGGTAAAACGCAAAATACGGTAAAAAATAACTTTAGATTGGGGAAGGGGTTAGGCGTCCGCTCGGTGTTTTGCACCATTGTATTGTGTTCTCTATTACTGCTATCTACGGGCGACAAAAAGTTGCTAGGTAAGTATTAAATGGGTGGTTTTGCATCGTTTTATTTTTGCTTCGGCTACTTTATCATCAGCTTCAGGGCGTTGTATAGGCCAACCCAGATACCTACGGAGACTTTGTCCTTGACCCCGCTGGGAAACACCGGTCCCCACACTCTCTGACCCGGACCCCTAAACCTTCAAACACACCTGCGCCGCTTAAAAAACTGCGTGATGTCGTCAACGTTGTAGGCACTTGCGGCTTCAATGAATCTATTACTGTCTCACATGTATACGCGTATTGTACACAGGCGTATCAAAAAAAGCAGCTGCGGTTGCTTATTGCAGTTCCAAACTGCACACTTTACAAGCTCATACTTGTATTTGATGGCAGCTGACCACTGAACTGTCTTTGTTTGTGCGATATTTTATTTTACAGCGAGTTCTGCAATTGCATCTTATCACAACATTAACTGGTACTGACAACATTTCGATAAAAATGTTTTCAAAAATTGTTTTTTTTATCTCGTCGAAACACGCGCACTTGTTCTAATGGGCTGCAGCAGAAATTTGTCACATCGCCGTACGATTCATAACCGAACCCGGCCCAGAGTAACAGTTGGTGCTTGTGATCAACGCATATTAATCACTGCAACAAACCGCCGACTTTAATGCAACAATGTCAGTAAAGTAAGCCTGTAATAAGTATAAACAGTTAATCACTTCTTTTAATAAAACGCAAGCGATGAAAGGCGCGACAGTGTAAACTTGGCACAACGATTAGCCCATCGCAGCGAAAATCGTGGACAATGTAAAAAGTAGAGATATCGGCCCTGTGTCGGCATAATTATGCGCTCTCGCCCCCTATACAGTCCACAATCCGAACCCTAATCGGATGTTCACACGATCCAGCAAACCTCCAGCTAACTTCCAGCAAATGTATTTAAAATACACGTGCTAATGCTGGACGTTTGCTGCTATATGTTACAATGGACGAGCCAGCTGGATGTTGGCTGGAGGTTTGCTGGAAGTTTGCTGGACGTTTGCTGGATCGTGTAGCTTAATCTCTGAATTTTTGCTCTGGAAACAAACACACTGGTTACTCAAACCCTGAAAAAAACATTCGCGCTAATTTCGGTGTTTGCGCGATATGATATGATGAAGGATTTGCGCTGGAAAACTAACGCGCAAGTTACCAGTTCAATTTAACACATGAACTAACAGACTAAAACTGTTTTCAAACTCAAATGAAAAAGATTAAAATAGTACCGGGTAAGTACTGTTATGCAGAACATTAAAAATTCCAGAAAAAAAGATGGTTATGATACAGATTAAGGTACGAGATCGGAATGAATTTTAAAAAAAATAACGATAAGTAAAACTAGAAAAAAAGAAAAAAACTGTAAGCAAGTCCAGATATCCATCAAGTCAGTATTTTTTGTTTTTAAAATTAAAAGCTCGTACGGTACGAACAGACAAACGGACGGGCAAGACCAGTAATACAGCGCATTGCAGCCTACAAGGACGGCCGCATAATAGTTGTCTGTCTAATGCAATACTACAAAATTATCTGAGCGTCCGTCTAACTTTTGAGGCGCTATATCTCCATAACTGTGCCAGATAGACGCATGGTCACAGTGGACCATTTTTAGTGAAGCGCTTGTGACGAATCGAATGATCACGTGACTGACAACGTGGTTTGTTTATAATAATTGCAAAAGATGGCAATAACATTGCTGCATTTGAAATTAAACTGTTTGATTTTTTTTCGCCAGTCAAAACAGCTCATTGATTATATTTATACGGACATATACTGTAAACTATCGAAATGCATTGGACAGACTTTGTGTTCGTATGAACATTATCTTGTTGTAAAAACTACTGCAAAATCAAGAGGCGGGTTGATAAACAAAGCAGGCAGGTAGGGTAAAACGGAGTAATAGCACGATAACTAAAATTGCGTGAGCATCAGTGACGTCAGAACGCTGGTGAGGGTTGCCATGGTGAGCGTTGCTACGGCAACCATAAACGCTGCAGCAGCTGCAGTGACGTGATGACGGTTTGGCCAACAGTCGTTCAGCAGAAACTCGGTCATTGCTGCGTACAGGTGCGTTGACGGTATGTTGTGGTCGTAATCTACGTATATCTAACAGACGAAACATGGAACGCCGCGTGACAAGTGTTTTCCATATTGCAGTTGTCAATGTCAACTTCGCTTAAAATTTCGTAAAAGTTTCAGCTGGCAAAACAATTTAAAGTTCAGCGTATGATGTTAAAAACATAATATATTTACAGCAAATATTGAATGGTGCCGAACATTTATTAAAACTTTCTCAATGAGCAGCTTGCTAAAAACTTTTTTTTAAAATCTCGACACTTTTATTAGGTGTTAAACAACGATTATCGCCGACATCGCCCGCATGATATTTGTGAGCTTGTGAAACTTTATCTACTGTGGATTAACCACAAATTAAGATACATTCATTTAACTTAGGCACCAAGGCTGACATGCCTTAATAGTATTTTAAAGATTTTATTTTGTTCATCTGTAGCATAATATGCTGTCGCCTAAAAACGCATCCCAAAACTGTTTACGTTTGAAACATGCCTAATCTACCGTACATAATATAGTACGTTAACACGTTACAACACTGCAAAATAACTTCATGAAAGTAGTGCTGGTAACGAATAAAAACAAGAAATTTGAGCAAAGCTCACGAGATGCGCGAAAGCCTATAGCATTTCCAGTTCAGTAGTTATAGTTTCGAAAATCGCATATCGCTTGGACTCGGCCCATCGGGACCATAATACAAATCGGCCATAGGCGCGTGTGGCGTTGGCGACGGTGGCGCCTCCTTGTGAATGATATAGACTTGCGAAGCCCGATATCGCGAAAAAAATCCGTAAAACCCCCTATTTTGGCGTTCAAGGTCATCCAAGGTCATTGAATTCGGCGCCAATCGAAAGCCAGTATACGATTTGCTATTAGTGATTAATAGTAACCTAGGCCTTATCTCGCACCGTTA
>Ga0056128_1005114_pt1 | contig 16486 bp, 10 predicted proteins | sample WorMetLIZISLAND2_FD_71113 | JGI IMG/M metagenome (GOLD analysis project Ga0056128, IMG submission 71113) | Marine gutless worms symbiont microbial communities from Max Planck institute for Marine Microbiology, Germany - Olavius geniculatus... ... | reverse complement strand
TCCTACCATTAAGAAAAGAAATAATCCACTGCAAAACAGAAGGTGGTAGCTTAAGCTGGGCAAGCTTAGCACCCAACACATCATGACGAACAACGTCAAAAGCTTTACTAAAATCAATCATTAAGCAACGCACATAGGAGTTATCCTCAAGGAGTCTAGTGACATGATGCATGAAGAAGGTCAAGGCACACGTAGTACTGCCAGTCGGCCTAAAAGCAAACTGATCAGAAACAGTGGTAGGATCTAAGGCAGGAAACAACCATCTCTTAACCACCAATTTCTCAGCAAGACGAGACAGAATTGGAGTAACTGAAATGGGCCTGAACTCAGAGATAGAGATCGGTCTAGCTACTTTGGGAACAGGGGTTACCACTGATCGCCTCCAATGTTCTGGTACCATGCCACTACTAAACGATGAATTGAAAATAAACGCTACAATGTCAGCTAGTTCGTACGAACATTTAGAGAAAAACCAACTAGGTATTGCATCCAACCCAGGAGCAGTAGGCCTAAGACGTTGCAAATAAGGTTCTAACTCAAAATCATCAATGTAAAGAGTTTTTCCTAGACCTGAACATCTTTCTTCCATTTAGCTGTTTTCACCTTTGACACCTTGTCTTGTGTTTTTTTCTTGACATTTACTCGTATTGCTGCTGTTTTTTTCTTTTACACTGCCATGTCTAAGTGACTTTGCATCAGATGCTGCCACTTCCTGGTGAAGTGTTTTCTGCTTCTTTTTTTCTTAATAATCTGACACATTGCTTATGAGATCACGTGTTAAATGGAACTGGAAAGCAGGGGCAGAACAGCGCTTTGTGCCTTTTCTTCGTCTTTTTGGAAGAGGGCACAAGTCCCAGAAGGAACAACTCTAAGTTGACTGCAACTCAAGTCACGTGGCTTTTGACTGTTGACTGACTTCATTGATGCCGTGCCGGTCTCTGGGTTGACTTCTGTCGTATTTGCGTTGCTACAAAGTGGAACAACACAATGTCAATAAGTTCACACAAACAAACAAGCATCACCCTGTCATATGAAGTCTGAAAGTAGGCTATACGTAGGCTACCAGACTAACAGCTTGTCGCTGATTCAGATTTTAATGGAAGGAGGCTAGTGGCTTATATACCCCGCCGTACAATGGAGAATCGAGACATAATGATGTTTCGGTCAATGTAAAGAGTGTTTCGGTTTAAAATCAACGTTTCGCTCAGTGTCTCAGTGCTGTTTCACTCTCCCTAAATGACACCCGTTGCAACAATAGGCCTATGCGACTTTGGTAAAGATATGTTCCATGACATTTAAAACAAATCTCGAAATCTGCACAAGTAATGATGTGCTAAAGTATACATACAGCACCAGTCGTGAACAACGTACCGTTTGAGTACAGAACTGCTATTAACCGAAATCAGCAACACACAGTGCACCGCCAAAACTAAAGCTAAGGAAACACAAACATACTTTCGGTTTCTATTTTTATTAGCAACTGAGGTCAGCGAGTCAGGTCAAGGGTCATTATCGGACGATAAATAAGTAAGGATTGAATGTACACACGCGAAAATAGCGTGGTTGAATGTATACGTCCATACGATTGTAAAATTTTAACCTACTCATTGTTCTGTTTCGCTCTGTGTACTGTTTCGGTTTATCACACTTCACCCTACGTGCGTGCTGTTTTGGGGCTTTCTAGGTCTGTGCGTTCCTGCGGCAGAGGGCACGAAACCGAGGTCTAGTTCATGACCCAGCGACCCTTCATATACCGTGTTTGGTCTTCTTAGGCCTTTCCGTTTTTACTCCAAGTGCAGCGCCGCGAGGGGCAGACGGACGGAACGGCCGATGCCATGGCAACGAGGTCACCTGGTGCAAGGCGACGAGGGGTCCTTATGACACCTGCCAAATATGAAGTTGATCGGACAATCGGCGGCGAAGTTATTGGGATTTTCTGCCAACTGCGCAATTAGTCACCGTGACCTTGACCTATGACCCTTTGACCTCGAAATTGGTCCACGGGGTGCTTGTGTCCCAGGGACCCTTTCTACCAAATATCAAGTTGATCGGACAACAAGCGGCGAAGTTATGGGGATTTTTCGCCAACAACGCAATTAGCCGCCGTGACCTTGACCTCTGACCCTTTGACCTTGAAATTGGTCCGCGGGGTGCTCGTGTCCCAGGGACCCTTCCTACCAAGTTTGGTCTTCCTAGGCCTTTTCGTTTTCGCTTTAGGTGGAGGCACGGGACAGACGGACGGACGGACGGACAGCATCGATACATGATGGGGCCTACTTCTAGGAAGGACGGCCCCATAATAACACAGAAAAGAACAACAGCACGATAAATAGCTTACCGCTCGCAAGCGGCTGTATAGACGTGATTCGACAAAAAAGCAACACGACCGGTTGGTTAAAATCGCCCAAACTGGCGTCAAACGATCGGCCTAGAAGTAGGGGTCTGCTCACACCCGTCCCGCAGGAAACTACTTCTTCGGCTGGCCAAAATCTTCACTTGACAATACAGTGAACCTATCCTTATCGACTCACAGATCAGAATGCCGCGTTAAATCAAACACGGGTAGCAGAAGTATTCATACTTGCACCTAATTGGCCGCGCCTGCGCCGCTCAGGTGAGGTGGCAACTCATAACGGATGATAACACCAATCCATGTAATACGAACAAATAAGGCCTAGATACACAGGGAATGTGACAAACAACACAGGCGGCAACACAATAAACCTGCCGCGTTATAATAACGAACGGGTGCACAAAATAGAATGACCACACGGCAAGATTAACTGAAAACGCTCAAAATAACTTATATTAATTACAAGTGCTATATGTATGACACTGAGGGCATAGACCGACCGTACGACACCGCACTACTGAAGCGGATAAGCGATTACGCAGTACAAGCTTATATCACTGCGGCCAGTGCAGTGGCGTAATTAAACCACGCCTAGATGATCGCATCTAGGCTACATCGTGCTTCACAACGCACGACTGCGGTCGAAAATGATGTGAAAAGTACAATGCTGTTAGAAGCTGAGTGTGCTTTAATACACCGTGCGTCCGCTGAAAATAATAGCCCATAACTACTGCCCGCGGAAGCAACGGCAGTGTTGTTTACAGCGTCATCGCTAAGTTTTTCTCTCTCTTGTTTCTCTGCTAACGCGATAATTCATGAACCATTGCACCCAGCTGGATGAAATTTTGCAAGAACGTGTCTCGGCAATCTCTAAAATCTTGTTGAATATTAAGGTCATAGGTTAAAGGTTAAAGTTACGCGGGTTATTATGTTTTCTTGCCTGCTTGAACGAGTTGAGCTGAATTCACGCAACGCTATTCGTTAGAAGACTTCACTTTATTACTGTCTGTGAAAACGACTAGCGCTAACCGCGGGCAGTATTTAGGCTTGAGCAACTAACGTGCGGACTGCAGACGTCTAACCAGTGAGAATTGATTGACTGGCGAAATCAAATAAACATTCATTTTTTGCTCAATGCAGCGATGTTAGGCTTAAGCGTTTAACTTTATGTTTGACTTTATACGGTACTCAAAACCTGAAACTACAAGCAATTTGAGTAAAGCTCATAAGACGCGCGACGCGACAACCGTAGCAGTTCCTTTTCGCAGATTGTCTTGGTCCATCTCCAGCCATTTCGTTGCAATCCACTTTTGAAGTGTGCGCCCCAGCTGAAAATCGCCAAAAATCACCAAAACTCTGATTTCGGGGGTTCAAGGTCGTTCAAGGTCATCGATGTTGGCACTACTAAAAAGCTCGTCACTAGTGCTTGTGATAATAAGCAGCATGTCTGTGCCTATCTGCAACTTTACGCTAGACGAGCCAATAACGGTAAAATAACCACTTTTTAGGAGGATCCCCTCTTTAACGCCCGCGTGCGCAGATTTTCTTGAGCCTAGAAGGTCGGCACTTGGACTGCTAAAATCTATGTTTAATGCTGAAAAATTTCTGTGCAGGTCGTGTTATTCTATCTCAAGCCATATCGGTGCAATTTTCTGTTAAAATGTGTGTCGCAGCCCAAAATCGCGAAAAGTTTACTAAAACCCCCCATTTTAGAAGTTCAAGTTCATTCAAAGCCATCGATGTTGATAACCATAAAAAGCTCGTCATCAGTGTTTGTTATGTATGATAGGCAGTAAGTTTGAGTCTATCTGTAACCTTTTTCACGCTAGAGAAGCCAATAGCGATAAAATAGACTTTTTAGCGAAAGCTCCTCTTTCACGCTCTCGTTCGATAAGAACCCTTTTACCCAGGAGCAAGAAATTTTGTCACGAAAAACTAAGAGTCCTTGTGGTAACCTGTACAGTAAAAATTTCATCATTCTAGCTTGCGCCGTTTTGATAGGGCTTAAGAGTGCGACAGACAGACACCTCGGCGATGGCTAAGACGCGCGAAGGATTACATGCTGTCGTGCGTAAAAACGATGGCATCTGTAAGTCTTATATCACATAATTGCAATTGCTGCGCAGGTGGAGCATTAGAGTGCATTATAAAGTGGGTTTATCTTCTGCAGAAAATTGATAAATAACCGCTGAAGAAATCAGCCAAACACACACTGAGTAAGATTTGGATAAGATCGTTTTACATTCCGACATAAATTTTGATGTCAGTGGAAAACGATGCTCGTGGAATTTTGATTTAAATGAACTTAGTTCTGAAGCTTCTAAAGGTAAACTGTAAGTTGTCTGCTATAGCTCAAAACCACATTTTTGCGATTTAGCTTCTTGTCGCGGTGGTAGTTTTGTTTAAACAAGAGGGTGCGGCCGTTGATGTTGAAATCGCGGGAGTGGACATTGCGGCACCAAGTAGTCACATTAATTCGGTATTAAGCCCTAACACTTAGTTTCCTACTCGTTGACATTAATCTCCCACTTTGTAGCACGTGGCGAAGGAGCAAAGGGTAGTTGTTTGTATACGTTCACGTTCACAGTTTACGTTCGCGCATGGCACTCGGTGTTAAAGAACTAGCATACCTGTAATGAGTGCTGCACTGTTAAAGCGTGTAATATAAAAGTATACGCTGCACATTTGTTAGTCGTGGAGACTCCAACAGCTCCTGTTCCAACAGCGACGGCTACAACGTCGTCAGCGTCGGCCGTGACAGATTCACAATTCTGCGAGGTGTGTCTGATTGCACCGCGCGAGGGGTTCGCATTGGTGCCGTGTGGGCACGCACGCTTTTGTGAACACTGTGCAATGCGAGTTGCTGAGATGGATGCAGGGTGTCCGGTGTGTCGTGGTATGATCACGTTGGCGATGCGTATTTTTCAGTAGAGACAGTGCTTATAGGCTACACGTACACGAGACTGACTGCGAGCTAGGATCTCGTAATTTTCACTAGAGACAGTGTGAACTTTGCTATCAATGTAACTGTTTGAGTGCTTTATTTCACACGTTTGCGATGCGTATTTTTTATTGCATTTGACTTTTTCAGTATTTAGTAGCATCATAAATATCCAAAAATCTGCACTATTCACATTCTTTGAGTTGAAATGTCCAAAAAATTGGGGGTTCCGTTTCATGGTTATAGGCTACATGAGAGCGTTCGTTTTATGCAGCATTTGCCAAAAATAACTGCAACACATAGGCGTACTAAGTGTATAACTGAGACTTTTCTGTGCGCACATACTTTTTTTACTACTAATCACTCCCGCAATGTCCACTCCCGCGTTGTCCACTCCCGCGATTTCAGTCGCCCCGTTGATGGGCCGCCCGCTATGGGGCCGTCCTTGCAGTTGAGTACGTGCGTGCTGTTTTGGGGCTTTCTATGTCTGTGCGTTCCTGCGGTAGAGAGCACGAAACCGAGGTCTAGTTCAGTCAGTAGTCAGGCGAATGCGATACTTAATCGTAACAATGTAACACTACTGGGTTTGTTAGATATTTTTCGGCGCAAAGTAAAGCGACTGGTTGAGGATTTTTCGCCAACAACGCAATTAGCCGCCGTGACCTTGACCTCCGAAACTTTGACCTTGGAATTGGTCCACGGGGTGCTCGTGTCCCAGGGACTCTTCCTACCAAGTTTGGTCTTCCTAGGCCTTTTCGTTTTCGCTCTAGGTGGAGGCACGGGACAGACGGACGGACGGACGGACAGCATCGATACATGATGGGGCCTCCTTCTAGGAAGGACAGCCGCATAATAACTGAAGATAGATGTATGCCACCTGTCCACGTATGGGTAAAGAGGAGTCGTGACTTTTCTGTGAGGAGTCGGAGACTGTAAACTCGTCGCGAGCCACTACATAAGTCACGACACTTCATGGCGGCAACATGATAGCAAATACTAATAATTATATTTGCGTAATATTGTCTATTTGTGCTTGTATCTGGAGCAAGTTGACGACCCTCGTAGGATCCTGTACTAAATAGGATTTCCGACTAACCACGATTGCGCAGTTACAGTTATTGAACTGGCAAGCATGAGTTTCCCCATCTGTTTGGCTCCGGTTTTTTTCTAGTCGTTTATTTACGCCAACGATGTTTGTTTGAGTGTTATCTAAGTCAACGACTCATATCAAGATCGTTGCATTTTTGCCGATTTTTTAAGCGGAATCGCTTTTTGCAGCGCAAACGATTCCGTTTTTTTGTTACATATTTTTTCGTAGCGTGGTCTGTCTGTCTGTCGTTTGTCACATTCCTGCACCTTGTTTAAACCGTTTGTTTGACCAATTTAAATGCCATTTGGTAGGTACATTTGTGGGCCAAAAAGACATGTTGTGTCAGATTGGGTCATAACCCCCAAAGGAAGAGCAAATTTTGGGATCGAATGCCCAGCCAAAACTTGTCGTTGTATTTAAGATTCACGTGGTGGCGGTGGCAGCATCGATCAGCGATTCCGCATTTTACTGAATTACTACGTTTTTAATGCGTTGCAGAAGCTCGTAAAGAGGCAAAACGACGCAGGTGGTATGTACTGCTCAGATCATACGGCGCAGAAACGACGCTGCACGGAATACGCTACATCACTGAACCAAGCAGTCTCTTATGCCGCAGGTAACACTAAGTAATGCAAATAAAAATCGTTAATAAGGCAAATAAGTAATCCTGCGAAATAAAAATCACTGATGCTTACTAAATAATAGAACTGAATGTACAGACAGCTTATTTACAGGGTGGACCAATAAAAAAACGTGGCACTTTGCTTTTGTCCATATGTTTGCCAATTACTGACCGATTAGGCCTATTAAAATTCTTTTACTGGCACACTCTGCAGACAATCTGCAACGGTGTGATTACCATATTTTTTACCACACCATAGATGTGTCTCCACACTACCTTGTAAAATATAAATGAAATATGAATGAACAAGCAACCATTTTGACAAAATTGATAAAAAAACACTTCAGATGAACATAGCGGTAAATGATTTGTATGACACTAGACTGTATGGGTATAACACAGTCTAGTGTCACACATATCATTCATTGCAATGTTGGTCTGAAGTTGCTATCTTTATGTATCTAAATGTTTGTTATTATCGTTAGTTTTTACTTACATTTATATTTTACAAGGTAGTGTAGAGACGCATTTACGTTGTGGTGGGATATATAATAGTTACATTATTGCAAATTGTTCGAAGTGTGTGCCAGTAAAACAAATTTAAAATCAGTCAATAATTGGCGAAGACATGGACAAAAGTAAAGTGCCACGTTTTTATGGCCCACGGTGTAGATAGCTGCGGTGCAGTTTTCATAGTAGGCCTTAATACCTTACAACGTAGGTCTAGCTACTGTATAGGTACCATTTTTACTCCACGCATCTACGTTTCCTAACGTACGAAGCAGAGTATACTATGACATTTTAGTGTAATGAATATTGAGGACAGACCGACCGCAGACCACGTGTTGGCGATCGGCGCACGTGTTGCAAAGTTTCAAATAGACGGTCTGAGCAACAGGTTGTCCAATTTGATCATTCTGTGTTTCTTTTTAGTTCACAGATTTGGGGTCCCCAGATCCGTTGGCGTTGCTTACTGCAATCATGTTAAAACATTTTAAATGAATTTTAGCTACGGGCCATTAGGTTTACTTCATATTTGTTTGTGTTTTGGGTCGTAACCAGATCAAAATAATTGAACCAGCGTAAGGTCAACGCGAGAGGTAAGATCGTTATCTGCGAGAGGTAGCTTGATTAAACACTTCGAGTAGACTTTATTTATCAGATTTCACAGCGTGGACATGATCAATCGAAAGCGACCATTTACAGCTTCACTATACAGTTATGCGACGGTTTTTATACGAACTGCGTACTTCTCAACGTTCAGAACTCAAGACGGTCCAAAATCAACTGCGCAGTACCTTCTACTGTACAGCTCTCAGCCTACAATGACGTCACTAGAGCTAAGCAGCGTTAGACGCAGCTAAGCAACCCTAGCTACGAAACTTCCCCCCAAAAGGGAGCGGAAGTGAGCAAGGAACTGACCCCCGCGCTTACCTACAGCTACTGGCAAAACTTCCTAGATTAGGAAGTTCCAGGCAATCTACTGCATTCCTCTGGCTTTGCTAGACAGCTATCCAGCCAAACCTACTGTAGCTAAGTTTTCTAAGCTGAACTCTCTATTTTCAGAGGCCTCTCTTCTGCTGCTAGCCAACCACACCTAAGCAACAGCTTTTTATTTTTTGCCATAATTCATGCACATTTACTCAGCTCTGCTCCATAATAGCTCTTGTTAGGGTTTTCAGTATCGGCAGAGGCTAATGTGCGCGGTGTAGGGCCGATACATTAGTTTGGCTACAATCTAAAATACTTCTTGTTAAAGCAGAGTTCCAGATACGAAACCATCGGTAGCACTGAAATTGCGTACACAGATGATATTTCACGAAGTGTAATACAGCAGCAGCAATACAGATGAGAAAACTGCAAAAGCTAATATAAAACTAGAAAGTTAGGGCAAAGCTCAACGTGAGTCCGCCCGGCGCCCTAAGTCCGATTGGGGGGATTTAGAAATTTTCCCGGTAGCAAAGTCACGTAGCCCGCACTCAGATGCATTAGCATACGCTGAACGCGCACCGTCGACGTAGGGTGGGTAAACATTGGCCGCGTAATTACTAGTATTAGTGGACCAAAGTTCACCAGTTTTTTTTATTTAACGCGGGATTAATTGTACTTGATAACGCTTTTTACCGCTTGTCGATATCTCTATTCGTTCCAGAGATATTTGCGGTCAAACTCGAAAGTTGTCGTAAATCGCGCCGATTTTTGAACGTTTTTCCCCTCCCAAATTTTAAGGGGGCGGTGCCCCTTGAAGTTGTACCCGCGTTATTACCCCCATCCAGATGCACGTCACGTGGCAAAGTTTCATGAAGTTACGCCCCCGGGCTTCAAAGTTCTTGCGGCTAATACGCTGCATTTTAAGCCAATTTTAGACCCCCCTTTGAAAAAAATTGTAAGGGGGACCGCAGTTTCCGGTGGGGAGTGCGCTAGTAAGACTTGGTCATTCTCTAGCGCGTATAAAAATTTTGGGGCGCAGCACCCCGTAGGGGCCGAAATATGGTCTTTCAAAAAATTCGATTTGGGTGGGTACGATCTCACCGGTTAATCTCCGTAACTAGTGGACCAAAGTTCACCGAGCTTTTTTCACCGAACACGGGAGGAATCGCGGTACAAAATGTTAAATATCTTTATCCGTTCCGAAGATATTCGCCGTCGAACTTTGAAGTCGTCCGAAATCGGTCCAAATTTCGCATGTTTTCGGCCCCTAATTTTTTTGGGGGGAGAGACCCCCTCTAAATTTTAGACCGGGATTACAAAAGTGAGACAGCTCCGAGCATCGTGCAAAATTTCGCGGCGATCGGCCGACGGAGCTCGGAGATTACGCGATGCATGAAAAAACATAGATGCAAAACATAAGCCCGCTCCGCAAGCTATCGCTTCCGGGCGGACTAACTAGGAATTTGGTTTAAAGCGCAACGTTATATATAAGGCTGCCCCGGTGCCATAAGACCGACCGGGAGGGGGCGACAATTAAAGGGTTGAAATTCCGCTCCTAGCAACGTCACGTGCTCTGAACACAATTGCACTGGACTACAGAGCAGGCGCATAGGGTAATATGGATTTATGGTAAATTGAAATTAGACAACGGAACTTTGTTGTTAGTGGACCGAATTTCACCAGTATTTAGCCAAATGCAGAAGGGATCGCAGTTGCTCAGGTTTGTTTCCGACTGTTGATATCATCATCATCATCATTTATTTCGTTCATAGGCACAGAGCATGACATTTTCAAGGTCACAAGTAATGAACAGGAACGACAAGGTTGAAACAACACTGACAGCCGCCCATGAAACTAAATAATACAAAACACATGCAAAAATAAACGAGCAATTTAAAAACACTTCAAAAATACGGTAAAATCAACAGAGCCTATAGACTGTTTAAAGGTATTGATACTTCTGAAATTAACACTACTCGGTAGTGAATTCCAAACGTTTTAATGCGCTCACAGAAGAACGACGAGCGTGCACTATGATTTGTACGACGCTTGTAGAGTTTAAACTGATGTCCGCGTGTTGACACAGCAGAACAGAACTCAAACAAATTTACATCTAGATCCACATGACCAAAAAGAATCTTGTAAGTTAATATTAAATCAGCATGTAGTAGACGAAGCTCTAGGCTGGAAATGCTTAGGCGTTTTAGACGTTCTTGGTAAGTATAACATTTTAATCCATGTAATCGCTTAGTGAAACGCCTCTGTACGTTTTCTATGGCCAGAATATTCTTTATAGTACAGGGTGACCAGATTACAGAATTATATTCTAGAAGTGGTCTGACGTACACTAAAAAGCATGTAAAAGGAGACAAACGTCACGTGACTCAAAAGCCCGCAGTATTAAATTAACACGCCTATGAACCTTAACAACAATGTCATTGATATGGTGAATGGGCGATAAATCCCCAGACACAATAACATCAAGATCACGCTGAGACTGCACAACCGGAAGAGCTGCACCATGAACTGACAATATAGTATCAAACTTTAATATACCAATATTTAGAACACAGCATTTGTCAACAGATAAACTAAGCTGCCACCTATCAGCCCACTGTACTAGGTCACTTAAATGCACCTTGCAACTGCACAATGTCGATAACGTTCAGAATTTTTAGATATAACTTGATATCATCGGCAAATAACTGCACAGAAATACCATGTTTACGAAGAATAGCAGCAAGTTCATTTACATAGGCTAGGAACATCATAGGTCCTAAAACACTACCTTGCACAATACCACTAACAAGCTCAGCCACATCAGACAACTCTGAACCAAACTTAGTACACATTTTGCGACCACAGAAATAACTTTTTAGCCAAAGTAGTACATTATCTCGAATACCATAACTGTGTAGTCTGTAAAATAACTTGGCATGTGAGACAACATCAAAGGCTTTAGAAAAGTCAACATAAATGACTGTAGTCTGTTCACGAGATTGGATAGACAACGACCAATCATTATAGCACTTTAACAGGTTAGTACAGGTTGATCGCTTGTTCAAAAAACCATGTTGGTCAGGACTTAGTATATTATTTAGCCGTAAATGATCACATACTTTTCTAGACACAATCCTCTCCATAACCTTGCTCAAAACGCAAGTTAAAGATATCGGTCTATAATTAGAAAGTGATCCCGTTGCACCCTTCTTAAATACAGGTATAACAACAGCCCTACGCCAAAAGTCTGGAAAAAAACCAATAGAGATAAACTGGTTAAAAAGCAATGATAACGGCCTGCACAACGAATTACACAACTTCTTAATTAGCATAGGAGGAATACCATCTGGCCCTGATGACAATTTGCGCTTGAGTTTGCGAATAGAGTTAAACACATCAGAATCGCTGATACTAATGGAATCAAGAACGGTATCAAAAAAGACAATGTCAACATACGGAGTAACTCCATCATCAACTACACCGACAGAAGGAAAGTATTTGTTAAATGCATTAGCTTTATCGATAGTTTCAGTAAACAAATCTCCACAGTCTCCAACAATTGCAGCAATGGAACTTTTGTTAGATATCAGCTTGTTTATGAACCGATAAAACTGCCCAAGGCTATCCGCTTCAATGATACGTTCTTCTTTACACATGTCCCTTTCGCGAACCAACTTTCTCCAATAACAAACAAGCTCACGGTATTTACCACAGAGTTGCAGATCATTTGGACACGATTTTAACTGACTCCATATCACCTTTCTTTTGTCGGCCATACACTTACGAAGTTTAAGAGGGAGAGCACGTGATGTGTCGCCAGTGTTATTGTTAACACGCACATTACGGGATGGAACAAACATGTCAATTGCATTCCACAGTATAGTAACAAAGGCATCCCACATTTGTTCAGCGCAAGGATTGAGACAGATAACATTTGACCAATCAACTGATTTGTCTTGATTTGTTTCGAAGAACGACGGAGATTGCGATCACTTGCTGCCATTTATCTAATTTTTTGAAACCCAAAACGACAAGCATTGTTATACCCATCACTTAGCTGCTGCAATCTACGCTTTTTTCCCATTAATGTACAGATTCTCTTGCGAGTAATGACGTACATGTCTAATGTCGCTCATGACTGCAGTTAACTTGTTTTCTTTCTTCATAATAGAACACGGGCTACTTATACGGTTCTGTGTTATATTATGTTGGTTGTGCGTTTGCTGTGCTCTTAGACTTATCTGGTTGCTGATAATCTTGTTTGCAAGTGGATTCATGGTATATCTGATAGCTGTGAAGTTGAATTACCTGCTTTCTAATCCGAAGAGTGTCAACGTCGACTTTAACTTTAACGCATCTCTGCCTTTTCCTGCAGTCACTATTTGCAACGAGAGCCCGTACAGGTAGGCCACCATTTCCACCAATGTCTATATTATTCGCAAGAACATATCAGGATTGCAGAAAGTATAAGTCTAAGCGTGCGCACAAGGTTGGTGGGTTAAAACCCCCTACTGAGAATAATTGTTAGAAAAAAACATAGACTAGTATTGTACTATAATGTATGCATATTTATGTCTTTCCTACCGTTGTAGTGCTTTTACCTTATTTGCAGTTAGAAAAGGTTTGCATGTGTAACAAAAACCACTTATATTGAATTTACTCGTAACTTTGCTAACTAGAAGATAATGTCAGCTCAGTGCCAATATAATTATTAATATTATTTAGCCGTCCGCCTACAGCTGCACAACGTAAACCGTAACCCTAACGCTAACCCTGACCTTTGACTTTCTGAAATGAAAACTAGCAAATCGGCTAATCCTGTCCTGGGAAATTTTTACATTAATTTTGGTTTTAGTTCTTGAGTTATGTGCTAGTACAGGGCAGACGAATGGACTGTCAGTAGGCGTCACATAGACGGAAGGGCAAAATCTGTAATGTGTCTTATTTCGATGACCTAATAATAGGTTTACGTTAATGTTGACAGCCAAACTTTTTGTATTTCACTATTGCCTAGAGTTTTTAAAAAATACTTTTGTGTCGAAAATTGTATTACAATGCAAACTATGCAACTTGCACAATGGTACGAGTAAAAGTTGTTCTTCGTACTTTCGGTTACATTTGGCAACTAAACTTACTAGTTTGTGGTTACCGGTAAGTCAAAGTAGAATGCATTTTATGCACTTAGGCTATCAGTGAATTCATGTTGTCCTATGTTGTTCCTGTCAGACTGACGGCAATTCAAAACAACGATCTACATGACTTGATGGTAACGGATAGAAAAATTGCAGAACGGCAGAGTTACGGTAACAATTCTTTGATAATACGTATGTTTGAGAGACGTTCAAGAAGTTATGCAACTCGAATATAGGCTAGCCTAATAGACTAAAATACCAAAAAAACGTTTCAGGATCTACGCACCGATAAAACGCCTATTTCTGCCATACTTAGGCCTATATAAGCTTAAAGCGGATAGTCGGCTCGCCAAAGATCACAGCCAAGCTGCAACGCAGCTGCGCGAGTCGTGTCAAACTGCGGCAAGTGCGATCCTGCACTGGCAGGATGTCACCATATTTGATTCCAGCTGTGCATTTAGGTGTACAGATGTCAACCCAGCATGGCTCCTGATCGATCTCTGCCAGTCGCCAGCATTGACGGCCGTGGACATCTGCGATCTGCAAGCCGTGGTCAGCTGCAGGTTGCACGGATCAAAATGGCAACCTACGGAAGTCTTGCTTTTGGACATGCCGGTCCATCTACTTGGAACACTCTGCCAAACACTCTCAAATGCAGTTCATACTGTTCACCTACTTTCAGGCCTCATCTAAAACATTTTACTTCTCGCATTACTAGCACATCGAGCGCGTTCGAGGTTGCTACAGTTAACGCGGTGTATAAATTACTTACTTACTTACTTACATTAGCCCACCCAGCCTTTGCACTTCAGATGGAGCTGGTTTTGCGGTACAGATGTACCTGGCTTGCCGTGGATATGGATATCCATGGATATATCCATGGATATTATGCTGGCGCACCTGCTAATTAAACTGAATACTAATATGCCTTGTCTCTCTATAGGCCTAATATTTTCCTGTCTGTCGTTCTTACTCTTCATTTTTTTCTTTACTTATGCCTGTGAGTCAAGTGACATCAGCATGTCATTATTTCATTAGCCTAAATTAATTTATTGGCACTATAGCATCAACAGATCTTAATCTTCGGTGCTTTAATGTTGTTAGTTGGGCCATTTGTGAGTTCATTTGTTTATTTTTGTATCAAGTGGTAACAAAATTACAAACGTTTTTTGCTTACTAACCTATATAATGCTAATAGAAAGTGCAAACCTAGTGTCCTTCAAAAGAATCCACTCTACCCTATACTTGTGGGCATACATGAATGCAACCTGCGTCTTGGAAAACTAGGATCCCAGCTGTTGCTGGTGTAGGCCGACCGTACTGTCCATATCCGAAGACGAGCGTCCTACTTCGGGTTGCGGAAAAAACGATTTCCCAGAGTAAATGCAATTCCATACGCACTATTGTAACGCTGCTATCGAACGCTAGAGTCAACACCAAAACACGATACGGTAAATTCGGCGCACGCGGGTGACGGCTGCAGGCAACAACATTGCATTCTACATTGCGGCCAAACCGCTGCAGATAGAGACATGGTTACTTTTGACAGCCCATAGGACATAGGAAGTCGCCATCATCCTATCCAACGATGCCATCGTTGACCCTATGACCTACCGTTTAGCCACCGACATATCGTACCCAAGGCTCGACCTAACCGTCGGCCAAATCAGGGGAATAATATTATGTAGAGTTTTACGACAGTTAGTAAATACTCAAATAAGATTACATTTCAGTATGTGTTTATTTTTTTTACTGTTATTTATTTTTTAAAATTTCAAGAAAAAATATATGCGTCATTTTTTTTGGGGGGGGGGATTGGACGCTTTTGCACTTTTGTATTTTACGAAAATTTTGGGGTTATATGTACGCTAGATAGGCGTATGTGGATATGGATATATCCGTGGATATCCACGGAAAATCTGTGGATATGGATATGGATATGGATGGGAAATTTTATATTCACGGCAAACCTGAGATTTACTTACCGTTACTTACCGCTTACGTTCGCTAGTATAAGTATAAATGTTACTAGCTAATAGCTAGGCGCCTATTACTCAATTTTAATGCACAAAATTTCGCAGTGATTTGTTTAACGGTTATCGATGTATAGCATGAAAAATAAACAATTTTTCGCTCCATTTCTTTTTTAAATTTCTGTGGAAATTCATCCAGTTTCAAACAGATTGTTAGGGAAATAATGTGTTTTCCGACGAACTTGTAGTATGTTCGTGAAGCTTTTCGTGGACAATGGCGACTCGTTTAGATTAGCATCACGTGCAGTTGATATTGTGTCGCAGACGCAGTTGAACACGCGGAGAACGTAGAAAAATATCTGCTCTTCTCGGGTATCTGTTCAATTCCGGATACGTTTTCGAAGCGCCGTGATCTGGTCAGCGTGACGCGCGCCGTTTGTCGATCAGTTTGCTCGAATATTTTCGACAACGACTGCAGCGGGTTTCTGTACAACCGTCGTACACAAACGTGCACACTTTCTCCGTACATCGGAGAATGGCTGCCAGCTTCAGCCGACAACTGCGATCCGCGGACTGGACTCGAATTCTACCGCAGAATTCGCTTATCCGGTGAAATTATTTACAGTTACTACGAACAGAAATGTGAAACAAAAAATATTATTAAATTGTGACCAAGCTGATGTACTCCTCGCGCGCATCATTTTATTTTGTATTCTTTTAAGTGCCTTTTCGTTCCCTTTGGCTTGTATTAGAAACCCGGCGTCTATTTGCGACCCGTTTAATATTATACTAATAGTGACTGTCGATCAGTGACTGTCGATCATCGGCGGGGCGCTAGTCCTTCACTAGTCCTCACCCAGGCATAAAGGTAGCGGTCAACGGCTTCTTCTTCGAAGAAGGCGGATGAACTGCGCCTCGTTGGTGCGATGGTCGAACACCAGCGG
>Ga0056128_1005113_pt1 | contig 16487 bp, 9 predicted proteins | sample WorMetLIZISLAND2_FD_71113 | JGI IMG/M metagenome (GOLD analysis project Ga0056128, IMG submission 71113) | Marine gutless worms symbiont microbial communities from Max Planck institute for Marine Microbiology, Germany - Olavius geniculatus... ... | reverse complement strand
GTGCGAGATAGGGCCTAGGTTACTGTTAATCACTAATAGGAAGTCGTACACTGGCTCTCGATTGGCGCCGAATTCAATGACCTTGAATGACCTTGAACGCTAAAATTGGGGGTTTTATGGATTTTTTTGGCGATTTCGGGCTGCCACACAAGTCTATATCATTCACAAGTTGGCGCCACGCTACTATCGTTATGCGATCCAGATAGAAAATTTGGAATTTGTATATTAACTTAGCGTAAACCGAAACTGCTATAAGCTTTCGCGCGTCTCGTGAGCATTAGCTCAAATTTTTTGTTTATTTGTATATCAGAATATGCGAGAGCCTAAATTTGTGTTAGTCGCAATTGAGAGCATTTGAGTTAATAAAGACTTCATGCAAATACGACGGGCAGTCAAAAAATTTTTAGCTTCATTATATTAGACTTAAACTTTTTATTGTCTATTTATCAGTAAAAGGTACTTTCCTTGCGTATTAGTGTGAGCAGCATGTGGAAGTGACGTTATTGTAATTTATGACGTCATAGAGCATTAAGCCGAAATGATTTGGTGCGCTAACGCAAGCAGCATTTGAATCTGGCTGATTGTTACATAAAACTTTTTTTCAGTTTGTAGCTGAATTTGCCAAACTGGGGCTTTGTGGCGTCCGATTTTATGAGAGCCTCGACAAATACGTTTATGAATTTCTCATTTGCATTTGTGAATGTATGACAGCCTAATCTGTAGTAGCCGCAAATTAGGGCATTGCAGTCAATTACTATGTTGTGTCAATATTTGACGGTATCAGAAAAATCTTATTAAAATGTACTAACAGTTAATTATATCAGTTGTGTTGAAGAAAGACTAATCAATCTCTTACATGCTGCCTCTTGATGAGCAAAGGGCTGGCAACAAGCCCCGTGCACTTTTCCCAGAATTTGGCACTGCAGTCCAGTCCTAACGTCTACTGTTACCCAGCCGGCTGTTCATGAGTATATTTTCGTATATCAAGACCACTCTGCAAAAAGTAATGATCAGACCCCCAGTGACCATTACCTGTTTTGGAATTTAAAATCTGATCATTGTGGTTTCCGCTAAGCACGATAATGAATGACTGGAGACGTTTTTGTTGATGCTTTAAATTGTTTCCATTTAATGCCCTGTGACGTCATAACTTACAATGACGTCATGTTCGCAGAGACTCATGGAAATCAGTAAAGGACACACTTTTCACTGATATATAGATTGTAAAAAAATTGTAGTCTAATATGTTCGGGCTCAAAACTTTTTGCCCGCCCCTCGTAGTTTTTATGCTGCACTCTGCTAATGGAAAAAATAGCCTAAATGTCAAATTTTCGTCTGTTTCGTGTGTCACGTCTTTTGTATGAATATATCATATCGTTAGACTTTAGTATTGTGTTAGTTGTAAGCAGACGTGTTACAAATAATTTAAGCAAAGCTCACGTGACGCGCGACAGCATCAGTCCTGCCACCTGGGCAATCAGTGTATAGCGTGCAATAAAATAACAATACGTCTTAAAAGAGTACCCAATTTTGACGGTTATGTACGGGAGACTCATTCAACCTAAAAGATCGAAACTCAGATGGTTAAAATATGCATTTAATGATAAAACTTTCGTATGCAGGATGTCCGAGACTAGGCTATCTTTACTATTTTTGGCGCAATTCACTCTTGAGATGTTCGCCGCAGCCGAAAATTGCAAAAAAAAACTTTAAAACCTTTTATTTCTGGGGTTTAAGAAGGTCACTTAAGTCATCGATGTTGACACCGCTAAAAAACTTGTCATTAGTGCTTTTTACGTCTGTACCTATATGCAACAGTTTTCACGCTAAACGGACAATAGCGGTAAAATAACGACTTTTTAAAAAGTACGCCTTTTTGACGCTCGCCTGCGCAGGCCTTCTTGAACATAAGGGGTTAAAACTTAAACTGCTAAAATTTACGTTTAATGCTAAAAATTTTAAATGCAGATTGTCTTGGTCAATCTCCAGCCATTTCGGCGCAATTCTCTCTTTAAATGTGTGTCGCAGCCCGAAATTGCAAAAAAAATCTTTACTAAAACCTTTTATTTTGGGGTTCAAGGTCGTTCATGTTTATCGATGTTGATGCCACTAAAAAGCCCGTTACTAGTGCTTGTTGTGATAAACAGCATGTCTGTGCCTATGCAACTGTTTTTACGATAGACGAGGAAATAGCGGTAAAATAAACACTTAGGAGGTATCCTCGCCATCGTTCGAAAGGAGCCCTTCACCCAGAGGGTAGAAGTTTCGTCACAAAAACTAGAATTTTTTAAGGGGGGGAGCCTACAGTAAAGATTTCGTGATTTTAGCTTGTGCCGTTTTGATAGGGCTGCAGAGTGTGACCGACGGACAGACAGGCAGACGGACGCTATAGGCCACAGCTAGGACGCGCGTAGCATTCTGCTGTCACGCGTAAAAATACTAAGTTGCGAGAAGTACCGGGCATCTAATGTTTTGCAGCTAAATCTATTCCTTGATCGTCTGCATGGAGATCGAATTGGTTTCAGCGTTCTTGGCATCTTTGTCATCGAGAAGAACACAATCTTGACGGTACGTTGCCTCAGGCTTACAGTATATGCACATAATTTCGTTGTCTTTTTAGCACGTAAACTACGTAGCGGACAATACAGAACAAAATTCTAGGCTTTCTCTATGGGGTAAGTTAACTGTCAGGGCGAAAATTTGTAAGTTGTCATTTTTGAAGTAAATTATTAGACAATCATGTAAGGTGCCACTTTTACTACTAATACGTAGCACACTGCTAGGCCTACTAAGTCTATACGACGTAAATCTCGTCTGGAGATTACATCTGAACATTTGTCACAACTTATTTGAAGTTATCGACCCGTTACACGAGTCTAGGCACAGCGGTACAGAGACAGGACAGGCAATGTGAGTGGGATCGTGATTTGTCAGTAAATTTCAATACGTCGTGTTTGTGGCAGATTCTCGGCTTGTTGGTGACCTATTTTTTGCTCGTGGTTCAGTTCGGAATTCCGTTCGACAACTCTGGAGTGCGGTTTGACCAGCACAACGGCACGTCGTCGTTTGCGACCGCTCTACCATGAGTTGACTGACTGCAGTGGCTATCGATGACTCTCAAGTCTTCTGTATCTGCGTCAAAGTCTGTTTCCACTGCACTGCAACCAACGCTGTAGCATTCGCTCACCCGATGTTATAGACAAGATTCGCCATTTGACGCTCAGTCAGTCGCAAACATGCAGTTGAACTCTGGAAAGTGCGCTAAGCCTACAGGATGCGTCAAAAAGTAGCCCCCCAAAGTGTTTCGCTGTTTCCTCAGCAACCGTTTAGAATTTTAATTTAAAACTTTACAGCTTTATTTAGTAAAACATTAAACATTTAATTGAAGTAAAATATGATTCCGTCGAAAAGCGACGAAGTTATAGACTTTTTAACACGACCGCCTACTGATTTTTCAGCATTATAAATGTTCAAGCTACAACAACAATCCAGTAACATTGTTAAAAGAACACAGTTAACTAATGATCAGATGCCAGAATTTCATTGTCATTGTAAATGTTCGAAATGTCTACCGCCAGCTCCAAGCTCCAATACAAGCTTTCAGTCGAGCTGTGTATGCTGGCGCGCCGTCCTGATGGAAGATGAACCCGATGGGCAGCCGGCGATTGCTTTAAAACAACGATAGAACTAATTAAATGATAATTTATAAAGAAAATAAATTACTGTTTGTTAAAGCGGACGTCGTCGGCAGTAACTTAGTAACCGGTTTTTGAAAATTAAATAGCATTTTTAGCATGAACGTTGTTTAACGCTGAAAAATCGGCAGGCGGTCATATTAAAAAATCTATAGCTTTGTCGTTTATTAACAGAATCGCATTTTATTAAGCAGTTGAATGTAGAAAGTTTTGGTAAATAAAGCTGTAAAATTTCATATTAAAATTTCAAACCGTTGCTGAAAAAAACAACGAAAAACTTTAGGGAGCCACTTTTTTGCCGCACTCTGTACATCAGTTGAATATTCCAGTTCATGTGTAGGCCTACATCTAGCCTAAACCACATATAAACGATATTCTGTAAATGAAACTTGGTGTTTCAGGCACCGAAATTTAGTTTAGTTTTAAACCGCAGTTTCGGGGGTTTAATAAGCAAACCATTTAGCTGTATTTGTTGCGAATTTCGATTTACGTGGAACTTTTTTAATTAAAGGCGCATTAGGGGCCTACAGTCGCATAGAATAATTATTATGAACAGCTGGCATAAGCGAGATAATCTGATGACGAAGCTTAAAGGCCAAATCGCATCATTTTACGTAATTATTATAAAGCGCTAAGTGGCTTTATCGAATGCTAATTTGTCAATATTTATTAATATTCTGGTTGCTAATACATCTTAATACCCTAAAATAGGGTTCAAACTACTCAACTTTCCGTTTCCACGGCTTCGGCTATTTTCGGAACTGTGCGGAAGCGTTGCTAACTATTTCTTTATTGCGTAATAGCTTAATTTACGGCCAAATGGCTTTAATAATTTAATTTTACTAATCAAACACCTTTTGTAGTGAACAGATCAACGATGATGTAACTATGATATCACATGCGTCATTACTTGTGCTATAAATCCGACATTATTCTGAGTAAAACTGACGGATTTAGTATGTGTTCAAATGTGAATGTCAGTTTGGCAACCAAGCGTACTGAAAGTGACGTCATCAGTTATTGTGGCAGGTTCGGGTGCATTCGGCTGGCACAACATATTTTTCTTCAAAGTACTTCAAAGTGATGTTTTTGTTACAGTTGATCAGGGTATTATTAATTAGTGTTACATTCTACAGTACACATAATATTTAGCCAATATCGTTTTTTCATGCGACTTGGCCTTTAATAATGTAATGTGTGCCATAAACAAGTTAAGGGTTATAAATCATCAGAGTTTGAACAAGTCGTTTTATGTCTTAAAAACGTTCTGCAATGATATTAGGTTTATTGTTGTACGCTGAGGGCACCGCGCGTGGCAAAAGAGGCCACGACCCCGTGTATATGGAGGCCTATAGTGTCAGTGACCCCTTTGCAAGAGTCGCGCAGCAAGCCCGTGACACCGCCGTCAACAGAATCGTAAATGTCATTTTTGCTAATCACGCGACGCACAAGCATAGCCGGCATTTAGCATAGGCATTCTCTCTTTCTAGTTTTTAGATTGGAGGTAGGGTCAGGGTTGGTATAAAACTCCTGCACTGAGAAAACATTGTGAAAATACGATGGTGAAATATCAAAAATGCCTACGAAACAGTTTTTATGCATACGGTTGCCGTGTATGTGTGGCATCCTGAAAAGGTAAAAACATGATAATTAAGTTTGTCAACATTTTTAATCAACCAAAGAAAAAACTTTAACCAAATCACTAAAAAACAGAACTCAAAATTGTATAAAAAATTATGTTCATTGAGAAAATTCTCTATGTAAAACAGTGTTGAAAACTGTAAACATTTAATGTGTTATTAAATTGGTTTGTGTGACAATAGCTAATTAGGCCTAGCGTAGTTAAGTTTAGTTAAGCTTCAATTTCAAACATTGTTTCTGTTTTCTGCTACCATTTATGGTGAAATAAAGCTTAGGACCTATAAATGACAAAGACCAAAATAATTTGGTGAAAGGCAAAATCGTTGATCGGTGCTACCATCTGGTGAATGATAAATCATCTTTTTTCGTAAGTCGAAAGCAATTGCATGTTTTGGCTGAAAGGTCAACCTTTCAAATCTTTCTTTTCGCTATTAGTTAAATGTCATTGTACCCCACAGGTATACTTGGCAACTGACATCTAAATCCGTCGAAGGGTTTAAGCAGAGTGCACGAACGTGACAGACAGACGACGGACGACGGACCACTGACATCGACTAGTCCTCACTAATAATCTGTTTTGCGCTCTCTGAATTTTTCTCATCTCATCTCATCTCTTTTTTGTAACCGAAGACCAGAGTGTAATATTTGCATTGAAAAGTCATATCGTGTTCGATGTGGCGTTTATTTACAATATTAAGACACGTAGAACATGCTCGACAAACTGAACGCACCACGATTCAGAAAAAAAGACGACAATATTCACTGTGAAGCCACAATGACTGCATTACGAACTCGATCACAGAACTCCGTTAGAGTAAAGTCATAGGCCGCGGAGTCGCAGCGGGGTTCAAAATCAGAACCCCTAACGGGAGATCAGAGGAAAAAGCTGAAATCGTCAGTAAGTAAAAAAATCGGCTTAAATATTCGCATTTCGTCCGTACTTTGCTGCCGTATACTTTTATGTTTTTTTTGTTTAAGAGGATCTAACCAGTAGCAAAAACTTATTTAAGCACGAAAAAAGTAGGGGACAAACAACGCTGCGACGACCCCCCTTCTTCGAAAAATTGGGGACACGTGGTTCCGCGGTCTATAGGCAATATAAATAGATAATCACAGCGTACAGTTTTTAGCGTATGAGATCAAAAATTACCGTTGCGATAGTGACTAATCACAATCGCAAAATCAATAATAGTCGGCGACAAATACCGATATGATACGTCATAGCTTTCCATACTTTGCCACAGCAGTAGGCCTAAGCTTTTTGACGTGTGCAATTTTATGTCGCCATAGATTAAATATTTTTATTTCTGCTGAAATTCCGTTTAATTTGTAGTGCGACCAGCTGCCATGACGCCTTCACCAAAATAGACAATAGTAGGCCTATCATGCGATACTATAACAATAATATTACCGGTATGTTTAGACCATTTGCAACAAAAGACGTTTAATAGCGAAACGTATAAATAAAAAAGAACAACAAGCATCGCATGCCACTCTGTGTGCTATATCTACACTGATATAATACTTTACGTTTTGCTTTAAAAACACGAATAATTTACCGTTTGCTTTCATACATGGGTACCGTATGCTACCTTAGTTGTAACGCTATCGAGTCAAATATGTTTAGGCATATGTTGCTTTGCTAACAACATTTCTGTACACTAATCACCAAACTAAACCTAGTTCTGTGCCTGTCTTATTACACTAAGTCTCAGAATACCATTACGCCGAGACACCATACCCTTCGAACTGCAGTAAGAACAGTCAGTCGATACTCTCAAAATAACAGAGCCTCTGTCACGTCCTCAGCAAAAGGTCAATAAGAATAACATTTTCATTATATAAAAACTATTGGCAAATAGTAGCCTAAAACAAATACAAAGTTACGTTTACTGAATGAATGAAAGTCCACAGGTGTGTTTTATACCGCAAAATGTGATCACCTAAAATTGATCCAAAAATTTGGCGGTCGGGCTCCGCCAAGATCCCGAAGGAAGACAAAAGTCTTGAAACTTTTTATGCAAAATCCTACGCGTGCGATACCGCCGTCTGCAGCGCGAAATAAAATAAATAGTATGAAAATACAAAACTGGACAGAATCGCAGTGTACAGCTAGCAGTATCGTAGCACGTTCGGTAAAAGTGAAACAGTCACGCATGGAAATATCCTGCTCAGTTGCACTGCTGTGCATTGCTAAAACTGTGTGCACTGTACGACACTTGGGTGCATTTGGGCCTTAGTGACAGAAACAGCTTGGTGACGTTTGTTTCTAGTGCACCCTTGATCTCTGTGACGTAACGGGGGCACTCACTGCACTGTATAAGTTTTCCACAAAGGATAAGACATGATAGGCCCTACAGCCGGTTGATCACGACAGAAGGCGTTCGCAGTAGCGCACGACGGCACGGTGTTGGTGACAACAGCTGTGGTAGATGCGAACTTCATTCGCCAAGCGGCCACAGATGAAACAGTCGGCGAACACGCGATCGTCATCCGCACACAGACCCATGCGCTTCACGTGGTAACTGTAGGTCGCCGGGTAGGCCGCCAGATGACGTATTCGACGACTGCCGCTAGGCCGACATGACGTCATATCCGGTGACGTCATCAGCAGCATCAGAGCCAGCGCCATGACGCAGACTCGGCGTACAGACCAGCTTGGACTCATATCTGCAACCAGCACATACAAAACACACACACGTTAAACTATAAAGTCTTTCCTGATCCATAACGCACATAAGACGGCGATGATTTTCGTTTACTTAGCCCTCATCCAGACATCAATTTACACTGTCAGACGATAAATACGGGGCTAGTGCATCGATCGGTGTGCCAGCTTTCGCTCGTACTCAATGGCACTACCCACTCAGGGATGGCCAGGCTGAGTTAACCATCACGATCATATATAAATGCCGTTATCATCGTGGTATACAATTTCTCAAGGTAGTGTAGCGACACGCTTGAGATGCAATGGCATAACGATAACTTTGCTGCAAGCTTAATAAAGATTCTTCTAGTAAAAGAAATTTCGAAAATTTATATGTTTAGATCGATAGTTTAATTGACTGATTGATAATCACGTTATTACAATCAAGCGGTTAGTGATATCTCTGTTGACTAAAACTAGCATTCAGTTACCAAGCTAATTAGCCAAGGAAAACTAAAAAAAACAGTAATTAAGCCTACAGAATAAGTACAGGTTTCAGTACCATTTATGCAGTGTATAACGCGGGTGTAACGATGGGTAATACACAGTATACCGTGTTGAAAAGTACTTATTTCATGGCCGTGATCGACGACGTGTTCTGCCTAGACGCACGTGTAATATACAAATGCGAGACGCTATCAGTCGTCACGCTTGAGTGGAGTTATATTATGGGTGAGATTATGGACATTTGTACCACTTCAGACACTGGGCTCACAGTGAGAGATAGGAGGATTAAGTGGGTGACGAAATAAACACAGATATTCGGCCTATTTTTTCACGCTGCTCAACGCGGCGGTCGCCTACGCAGCTAGACGCACGCACCAAGAAAAAACGTGTCGGTTCTGCGAAGCTCGCAGAGACAGCAGAATGCGGAGCATGATGAGCATGTAAACAAAATGTCAGTAGGTAGCATGCATCACTCGTGGTCAGGATGGGCACGTTTCACATTCCGACTCGCCCCAAATACTGCATGCATTACACCATGTAATACGCGTGGAGGCGGTGTAATAGACTATGCACCGGGCATCTGTTTTGTCATGCCGTGGGCACGTCGTGGTCGTCAGATTGTGCATAATATCATAACTATGGCGTTAGCTGCAAATAGGTCTAATCGAACTGAACTAGGCGAAAACAAGTGCATAAGTCAGAATTGAGCCCCTACATGTATTTTCCACAGAGGAGTGAGCACACTGTCATTACAATAATCCGTTTGAAAGACGCCGTTGAAGCGACTGCGGCAGAGGACAACTTCTAGCTTCCACGTTATTTTGTAAAGGAATCGTCAAAAACACCAGCACGTGTTACGAAACGTTTGTCGTCTTAAGTCGGCCGCATCCAGTCGCACATAGAGGAGAGGTCACTCAACTCAGTGGACTTCTGGACACACGGTCGGTCGCCAGTAGGCCCTTATGTGTCGCACCTAACCGACCCTGAGTTTTACTTCGTCACCAGTGACTTGCATTATTTTACTGATGCTACGTGACTCCAAGCTCGTATCTACTCGCTAACATGTGACCGACTCATGACCGCCGGTGACTTTTCGCGTAATTTGCAAAATGTCACTTCGGCGCCTGCAATCTCATAATCCGGCAATCAGTCCAGAAATGCGGTTACACCGAACTTGTGCAGCTTCCAATGATTTTCACACCAGCTATTGGGGTGGCCAGAATATTTTTTTTCGCGATGGGAACGCTAATTGGGTGGTCTAGAGAGCATCGTAAGCTCAACCATTAATTGCAGCTGACCGAGAACTCTGACGTGAAAGTTTATCGGCTTTAGCAAACGCTTCTAAAAACAGCTGTGGCAAGATACGGGCTCACAGAGAAATAATTTCTAACCTTTAATAGCTGTTATTGTTCTATAATAAATTTAATTACTTAATTTATGTTAGTTGAAATCAATTAAGGCCTACTGCGATAGTACTAGGTTGAAAACTGAGACGATGGTGCTTCTTTAGTGGTCGACGACGTTACTTCTGCAACTGGGAGCGACTCGGCGAAAGGATTTTTTTCGGTTTATTTAATACACTGGCGAAACGTCACCCAAAGTCATTATTTGTAGTGGCGCTATTCGATAAACATAAATGACCTTATTATTATCATCGTTCTACAGTAGGCTAAGTGTCTGCCGCAGCTTCCAACATACCGAAGTTAGCACAGGCCTATTCCGAAGTATAAGAAGAAGACTCGTAAAATAAGCCTATCGTAAAATTTTATTACAGTTGAGTAGCCTACATTTATCGCACGTATTTCTTTGTTCGTGGTATTTATAGTCAAAACACTAGAATATTGGTAGTGGGGCAACTATACAGTGAAAAGCAATACGCATGCCGTTTCAACGAACAGACAAACTGAACAAGCATACCGCAACTGACATGAGGTAAAAAAACTTTTTAAAATTTTTTTTAAGTACGCTTTTTTTAAAGTGAGTACCAAATAACACTAGTCCTAGGCTTATATCAGATCGGCGTCTAGCGATGCGGAAACAGTAAAAAAACAATTAAAAACAGTCGCTTGTAGGCCTACAAAAATGTCAGCACAACTGTATATGCGAACCTCGTAATTCAGTCGATCGTATTCAGACAGCTTGCTCGAGACTCTCGTTTGTAAGCTAATTTCGTCGATCTGTAGCAGAAAAGAAAATGCCAATTAGTTATTCGCTGTGCAGTCTTTCTGTAAAAACTTGCTTTCTTTTTCTGTCTTTGCTCGCTTCAAGAATAGATGCGGTATTTCAACGGCACCGTGTTGCAGTGAACGCGACTGTGGAATGCTAAGCGCGATTCACGGCCGGCCATTATATACTCACAGGATTAGTCGCTCACGCGCTTTTCTGCGTTTGCCTAGTTCTACTAGTGATGCACGGTAGGCTACATATCGTCAAACACCGACATAGCGGTATAACGGTGTCTTCTCAAGTAACTGCATAAGTATTTGGTATGCAAAACAATGAAGAAACGCCTCTATATTATAAACAGACCATTTCGGCTTGCAATTGCCATAACCAAACTACACGCTTCTTAATTGATGCATATAACAACAGTACTGGTTCATAAAATTTATCAATAAAAATTTATTGCACATTTATGACATCCGGTTTTACCGTTTGCGTTGTAAAACTAAAATCATTTTTTGCAATAAAAGTCTATGTCTCGCTTAAATAGGCGTCAATTATTACACGTCGCTGGTCAACAAACCGGCTGTCTGTAAACCGTGGTATTTGACACGGAAGACGGAATACTGCAGGGTCGTTATCCCTGTTCAATCGACCGATCGTTCGATCAATCAATTTATCAATCGCTTATTACGCCAAAAGCAGGACATAAAGTACATTCATAATAACATTTTTGATGAAAACATAAAACACGATAAAAAGTTAAACACACAAAACTATAAAAAAAGTATAAACAACCAAGCTAAGATTTAAGAAACAAATCAGTAGCAACACGACAAAAATTTCACAGTATGGAACATGCATTTGTGCACTGTTTTTTTTTCACAAACACTGTCAACGAAGTGATTCCACAATCCACACGTTTTTGGATCTGTAAAATTGAGTCTTAGCCAGACAAGTGGCTTCATCAAGTAGATTGCCATCAACGAATTATTTATGCACAGATTCATCGGTTTCAATACGGTCTACAATTTATTATGCAAATGTAACGTGTTGAGTGTTAAAACGTATGCCTACTTATTTCATGGCCGTAATCGACGGCGTGTTCTACCTGAACGCACGTGTGATATACAAACGCGAGACGCTATTAGTCGTCACGCTTGAATGGAGTGAAATTACGGGCACTCCAGACTTTATACAGCGAGAGACATAAAAACTAATACCCCGTTTACACGATCAAGCTAACAACGTGCTGGCTCGTGCAGCTAACTAGAGCCACCTCGTCGAGCAAGCTTCATCGGGTAAACGGGGTATAAGAAGGTCACGAAATAAAACACATTTTAGTGCAGTAATATGTCGCATGCATGAGAATCAGAGATCGTCAGGCCTAGTAACTGTGACCAGACCAATGTTAAATTTCAAACAGCTCTTACCGCAACGGTTATCGTCTCTTTCATCCTTGACCACGTGTTCACAGTAAATCTAATCACCAAGTCCTGCATTACACCTGTACCGTTACGGTACGCCGTAGCCTACAATGACGCAGTTCCGCGCCATTAACACCATTAGCAACGCTCCAGGAATATTCCTCGGCGATCGTCCTGATATGCAGTTCGGTGCCTGGCTTTGACTTAGGTCCTGGTCCTATTATTAGCCAGAAGCGCAAATTGGTTGCTTGCGACGCGATCTTAGCGCATGACGCACTTCCTGCTTCCTGCTCGAGCGATGTAAACAGTAAAACGTGTGTCGCTTTAACGCAAGCGCATACAAATGTGAACTAAAAAAGGCTCGGCTTTTGGATCTATATGACGACTTTGCAATAGGCCTAGGCTACTGCACGTACAACTTGGAATGAATAGCGAGTTTGTCGCTATGAACAGGCAAAAAACTCAACTCAACTTAACTCAACTGGAGTGACTCACACTGGACCAATGGCAGCGGCCTCCATTTTCGGCCCTTCGGGCCTCAACTCGGGCTGCGGCCTTGATTTTCGGTCTTTCGGGCCTCAACTCGATCTAGGTTTTTCAGCAGCATGGACGCTCCAGCAGGGTTCTCAATAGCGGACGTCTGGGCGTAAACGCACCCTAAAATTAAAGTCCGTACGCCCAAATTTTTAAAATTTGGACGTCACAACGTCCAAATCAAACTGCCTTTTCATATTTATTTTTTAATAATTTAATTTTTTAATAATAAACTGCGAACTGACATCAGAATCTGTATTCGAATGTTTTTTAGTCGAATGACATCCGCTGACTGTCGTGTTTCTGCATACTTCGTTTCATGTTTTGCATTATGTCAGTTTTTTGCTTGAGTTTTCTTGTAGATCTACTGCATGACTTCCAAATTTTGTACACTGACGTCCAAATTTTTTGGCTTGGAAGTCATGACGTCTTAAAAATTTAGGTCTATCGAGAACCCGGCGCTCTAGTTTCTTCACGTTGTATGCGTTGCAGCGCGCCGCTGATGATGCGTCACCATGGTGACGACGTCTATAATTTTTTATGACCTCACAGCTCTGCTGCGGCTTAAGAGGTGTGGCTGCAAAATTTTAGAAAAGGTGAAATTTTCTGAAAGGTACGACACCTCAGCGACATCTCATCTAGCCCCTGTGTAGGCCACGTACGACCGTCGTGTTTGCAAGCAAAATTTCGCCGACGTCTACGTCGTGCCGTTACAAAGTTATTGGCGATGCTAACTCTCAAATATAGTATATAGACTAAGATAACCGCTTTTTAGAGTAGTATCCTTCTTTGACGCTCGCGTGCCAGGCATCCTTAAATCTATAGGGTCGGGACTTGGACTACTAAAATCTGCGTTTGATGCTGAAAATTTCATGCGCCGTTTGTTTTGGTTTATTTCCAGTTATTTTGACGCAATTCACTCTTAAAAGGTGTGTCGCAGCGCAAAATCGCAAAAAGTCATTAAAAACCCTTATTTTAGGGGTTCAAGGTCGATCAAGGTGATTAAAATTGATACGCCTAAAACGTTGGATCATGCCAAAAGAAATTTCTATCGTTCATCTAACTCGATATTTGGCAAGGTTGGTAGAGCCGCTTCCGAGGAAGTGGTTCTTCACCTAATTAAAACAAAGTGCTTACCTGTGTTACTGTACACACTCGAAGTCTGCTTTCTAACAAAAGCTAAGCGCTCACTTGACTTAGCAGTCATACGTTTTTAATGAAACTATTCTGCACTTCGAACATGCTAATAATTACCTCCGCCAAGGAGGCAATTGGCAGAGGTAATGTCTTTGCCGGTTTTTGTTTGTCTGTCTGTTTGTCTGTGTGTGTTAACAAGATAAATCAAAAAGTTATGGATGGATCTTTCTCAAATTTTTGTATGTCGGGCATGGCATAAACTACAAGTGATTCAATTTTTGGCGCGATCCGGCAGGAATCCTGGGTTCTGGATTACTTTGAAATTTTCGTTACCATTACGTTAAAAGGGGCATACGGGAACCGCTGCAAAACCGAAGATGGTGACGCCACCTGGCGAATAGCATTGCCTTGGCAAAGGTACCTGCGAGCTATGATTGCTTTCTAGTTAATGCATGTTTAAGTTACTTGGACTTTAAACTTCCAAGTAAGTTGTTGCTCAAAAGGTACGAGGAATACTTAGTAAAAAGGGTTTGTCATAGTTGTTGCTGTCGATGCGTGTCGCTGTCGGTGGGCTTATTATGTTCTGTGTGAAAGTACAAACTATTCAGCTATATATGAACTGCATGAACTTTAATTATTTAAGTTCTTTCTTTTATTTTGTATTTGTTTGCTACCTTTCATGGTGAATAAAGATGCATAAAAACCTTGTTACAAATGCTTGTTATGATAAGCAGCATGCCTGCGAAGATCTACAACCGTTTTTATGCTGGGCGAGCCGATAGCGATAAAATACAGACATTTAAGGAGGAGGTACCCCTGTTTGACGCCCTCGTTCGAAGGGAAAGTTCGGAAATCCCCACACAGGGGCAAGAAATTTTGTCCCAAAAAACAGAGTCCTTTGGACAGCCACAGTAAAGATTACATGATCCTAGCTTGTGCCGTTTTGATACGATTGTGTCGAGCGTAAAAATTTTGTATGAAACCCTGGACAGCTGCATACCGGTAGCTGTTTATGTCACTGAAAAACAAACCAGGCTCTATTCATCAAACAATGTTGCTAAGTTGCTGTGCGTCTGTTTTGTCATTAGAGACACCTTTAGAAGCTGTACATAGTGCCTGCATGAGTTACGGGCTCACATTAGCCTGAGAAGAGGCCTGGACGCGGAAATCACGTCGACCCTACGAGTACGACTAATCACACCGGAGCATCGTCGGACAATTCCTTGCACGTCCACGAAGGTCTATCTAGTGGCACAACCCCGTGCATCAACGTGGGGACGGGTGAGACATGGCCCCATTGGTCCCAAACTTTTATTACAGCTGACTGACGCCTACTCCAACTTTTTCACCCATTACTGGAGTCGGAGCCTGGATTGTAGAATTTGTCGCCCCAATGGTATCGACTAAAAAAGCAACTGCGGGTGAGCGTACATAGTTTACTTTTTAAGTTCGCGTCTAAGCAAGCTAAATGCGACCAACAGCAATCTATTGAACATTTGTTGACAAACTTCTTGTTGATTATATCCACCAAAGAAAAACGTTAGGCCTATGCTAGCTATACGATAGAGTCCGTCCGTTATGCTGTCTTTTTAAGCCTATCTATGTGTGTAACCAGTAATACAATAAATCAATTTAAAAATTGTTTGAAATGGGAACTGCAACCGGAAACACATAGTTAACCTTAGTTATTAGGATAGTAAGCGACATATGGCTTTTGCCTGTGCTTACTTAGGCCACCAGTAATTCTGGTGGCTTCGGTGAATTCGGTGAAAAAATACTTGATTGTCGGCCGAATAATCCAGAAGTGAAATGAAATTAAGATACCTGCAATTTTATCTTCACAAGACGTCAATGTCATCGCTTCGGCAATTCGCTTCGGCAATCAGGAGCATCCAGAAATTTGTTACGGACAGGCCCGTCTTTTAGGGGGTGGCACTTTGGCACTGTGCCAAGCGCTCCGCGCCCCACAAAGGGGCCCCGCGCTACGGTGGTAACCGCTGCAACGGACGATGAATCAATCTAACATTCTAACTAATTCTCATCGCCTTAATTAGGGGATAAATTATTGTCAAAACTTGAACTCAATCAGGTCCAAAAAGTCTAGAAAATGTTGGGGGGAGGAAGTTAAAGTATTGGGTCCAAAAATTTTTCCCTCGCTCCGCTCGCGAAATTGTACGCTTAAAAGCACAGAAGTAGGCCTACAGGCCTACATCACAGACTTATGTCTATTAATCACACAGTTTGTGGTGTAATGTGGTCACAGTTAGTCATGTGGTATCAGGGGCCCCGCAAAGTAGCCTAGCCTAAGTCAGTGCCAAGTGCCCCTCGCTGTCAAAAGACGGTCCTGGTTAGGCCTACAGATCGCAATCGATCTATGAGGTCTGGGGCCTCATGGGCCTAACGTGGTCTAACGGCAGCGCTTTTCGTCGGGCCTTGGTGCCCGGAAAATGGATACACAACAGTGGCGTAGCCAAGGGGGGGCCAGCGGGCCCAGCCTCTCCAATCCTCCAGACAAAACATAAGCATATGTAGAAACTGCACAAAATTTGTCAATTTGGTCAGTTTATCTTCGGGAAAATAATTAAAATTGTTGCCACCAGATCTCATCTTTTAAAGCTAAAGTGCACCAAATTCGATTTCGGCTGGGTGGCTTCGCCCCAGACCCCGCTCGGGGAGCTGACAGCGCTCCCCCAGACCCCGTGGCTGGATTTTAGGGGGTCCTGCTTCTAAGGAAAG
>Ga0056128_1005111_pt1 | contig 16489 bp, 11 predicted proteins | sample WorMetLIZISLAND2_FD_71113 | JGI IMG/M metagenome (GOLD analysis project Ga0056128, IMG submission 71113) | Marine gutless worms symbiont microbial communities from Max Planck institute for Marine Microbiology, Germany - Olavius geniculatus... ... | reverse complement strand
GTAATAAAACAGCAAATATAAATGTACAAAACATTAGTTTATACACTTGTTAACGGCAACATTTAAGGACTTGCACATCGAAAACAGCAAAAATTACAAAAGCTGATATTATTCAGCAGCGCACTGACACGCAGTCAGTGTGATGCGGGCAATATCACCTTTTGTAATTTTTGCTGTTTTCGATGTGCAAGTTTTTAAATGTTGCCGTTAACAAGTGTATAAACTAATGTTTTGTACATTTATAACAAGCAATGCTGCCTTGAAAGGGTACCAACGTTGATAACCTTAAAAAACTTTCAAGTCAAATAACCGGGTTTTAGTGATGTTTTCGCGATTTTAGACTGCGACGGATAGGCCTACGGTATTTCAACAGTGAATTGCACCGAAATTACTCGAGATAGATTAGAACAAACTGCATAGGACATTTTTGGCATAGGCCTAGAACATAGATTTTAACCGTTTCTGTTTCGATTTCCTATGTTCAAGTTCTCCGTACGGAGGCCTCAAATTTGGGTGTTCGTTCAAAACGCATTACTATCTTATTCTACGATGTACACTGATTCCTCGGTTCACAGGGTGGCAGCACCGAAGATGTCGCGCGTCACATGAGCTTTGCTCAAACTCCTTGTTATGATATTATCACCGACCAGACTCCCGGTCATGAAGAATAAATGACTGCTACACTATTAGGCCTATTTGTCACTGTAGCCTAGGCAAATTCGTCATAATAAACAGAGAGCATGCTTTGCTTTGCCTATAACGCCCACACATAGCTGGGATATCACTATAGAGGAGCGATCGTACTCGCAAGGCTATAGGCCAACCTGGCGAAATAAATAAGCTGGCCAAACCTACGCACTTTTATTCAGCAGACATGCAGACTGTACCGATGTTTGCTGTTTAGTCACCAAACCGCGGCAGCCTAAAGTAAAATTGTACTGTTTTTCACTGTATAAGGTTTCGTTTTCAGGCTAGTAGTGATTTTGCTTCGAACTAGGCCTAAATCGTATAGCCATGAAGTGTGTTCTGGCTGTCCTCTTCTTCACCTCAAGTTTGTGCCCGCATTACATCATCGAAGGAATCATGGATGACGTCAATTTAGCGGCAAACGGCCCGTCCAATGGTGGGAGAAACTTGGACCTTGTGAGAGGTCTTTTTCCTCCCACGCGCGGTGAGAAGAACACAGATTTCGATGACGTCATCAGATGCGCAACTATTGATGACGTAGTTCGGCTTCGGGCGTCCTTGTGCCCGACCGGATGTAGTTGCAGTCCCGCGAGCGGGCAGGAAGTGTGGATGAGGTTGGCAATCGACTGTAGCGGCACTCGGTTCAACCAGTCAACCACGTCGCAACTGACTCGGGATATCACCCAGTTACTGTCCGATCAGTGTGTCTCCGAACTGCAGGAGCTAATCGTCACAAACACCCCGTTGACTGGAATACCGGCAGCCGTGTGTAATCTGACGAGAATCAGGACGCTGAATTTCGAGCGCAATCGCTTGGCGTCGTTGCCTAGCAACTGCTTCACGCGCATGCGCAATCTGACGTTCTTCACGGCCACCTACAACCGCCTGACGTCACTACAGGTGCGTGATGACGTAACAGGGTGGGCCAAAAAACTTTTCTCTTTGGCAAAAATTGACCGACTTTCAAAATTCTTTTATCGGCACATTTTGTAGACAATTTGCAATAAAGTAGTTATTAAATATCCCACAGTACCTTTGCCGTCTTCTCCATTCGTCGCATTGCTTTGCAACCACGTAGAAGACATTGTTAAGACTAATATAAAGAAGACGTCTCCGGGCTTTTGTGATGCTATCGTAGGCCTAGCTTACATTATGTAGACCTATATCTACTTTACGATGTTTTACTGGCGTGAATTTTGATCCAAATTTTAACGCCCAGAATCTTCTTAATCAATAACAATTTTTAACGACTTGATCGTTTGATTAATCTTTAATTTTCGCAGGGCTATTGACGTGGAACGTGCAAACCACAAGTTGTACGGCTTCGATTGGAAAACTATCGTAAAATATCGCATCTCGTTGTACACGTACATGCTTGCTTACGGATGGCGTATCGCATGCTGGCATTTAAGCACCCACAGCATACTGATGTGTATTTATATATTGCACAGACGGACGGTCGGCCGCATACATGTCGGCACACGGACGGCCTGCCGACATTTTCGCTCGTTCAAACTCAAGCCTAGTTTACGTTCAACCCAACGCACACAACAAATATGCAACGCAAAGTCTCAATTGCGTACATTTTGAAGCAACTGACTAATGCAGGCCACGAAGGTAATAGGGTGTTTACGCGATCGAGCAAACATAGAGCAGCTAGTTCGACGTTCTATGGTAATTAGCACGCTAATTAGGAGGGCGGGCGTGTTGTAATTGGAAGGCCTATATAACACGTAATCAGCTGTGGGCTAAGAGCCTAAGCCTAGGCCTACATTTGAGCCAGGAGGCGGGTTCCAATAGGCCTGCTTGAGCCAGCTCGATGTTTGCTCGATCGTGTAAACACCCTATAAAGTACGCACAAACGCAACGCACGCAGCTAACGCAAGAGACGCAACGGCCAAAAAGGGATAGAGGTGTTGTCTATTCTTGTGCTGTGTTGGATAAGCTTAAGCACGTACATAGCAACGTAACTAAATTGAATGGAACTGACACGGTTTATGGCGTGTTTACACTATTCAGCAAACGTCCAGCAAACTACCAGCGAATGTATTCAAAATACACGTGCTAATGCTGGACGTTTGCTGAAAGTTTGCCGGAAGTTTGCTGGACGTTTGTTGGATCGTGTAAACACCCTATTACTTTTCGACGAACTGACCAGTGGACAAACAGGGCGAGCTTACTGTTCATTGGTTGACGCGTACGTGAGCGTAGTCACGTAGGCCACCGACGTTGTTAGACTTTGCCTACTGTAATGCATTACTGCTTCAGTGCTTGCCCATTGGTCAGTTCGCCAAAAACTAAACTAAACCACGTCAGTTCAGTTCAGTTCAGTTACGTCGCTCTGTACGCGTCTCAACGCGGAGTGTTTTGGCGTCGCAGGAAGGCGTGTTTGTCAACCTGCACCAGCTGCAGAAGCTGTGGCTTTATCACAACACGATATCTTCCGTCGAGCCACGGGTGTTCGACGAGTCGGCCAATCTGACATCGCTCTCAATCATAGATCTGTCGAGCAACTTGCTGACGGAACTAGAGCCCTGGCCGCTGATACGCGGACAACACCGGCCTACGACTGTCTTTATACAGCATAATTACATCACTAGGTCAGTGCTGATGATGACTGCATGCATGGTTAGTTATTGGGGGCTCAAGGTCGTTTGAGGTCATCGATGTTGATAAAACTAAAAAGCCCGTGACCAGTGCTTGTTATAATAAGCAACATGTCTGTACCTATCTGCAACCGTTTACACACTAGGCGAGCCAATAGCAGCAAAATAAGTTTTTTCTATGGGGTACCCCCTATTTGACGCTTTCGTTCGAGGGGAACCCCTTCACCCAGGGGCACAAAATTTTCATCACAAAATAACTAGAGTCCTTGTGGTAGCACACAGGGAAGATTTCGTGATCCTAGCTTGCACCGTTTAGATAGGGCTCAGGGGTGTGACAGATGGACAGACGGACACCTCGACGATGGCTAAGACGCGCGGAGCATTACATGCTGTCGCGCGTAATTACTATCCGTTTTACTTAGCGTGATAAAATTTTGCACGGAACATATATGTCTCATCGACCGTAAGAACCCTCTTGAATTTCAACGTCATAGGTCAACGGTCAAGGTCACGGGACCAGATTTTCTGACACTTTACCGTTGCGAGATAGGACCATGCTGCTACCGCTGCTGCTAGGCAGGACTAGTGAGTAAATAAGTAAATGAAACGTAAATTTAACGCCAAAAAGCCCCTTAATGCGCTGCATATTTGTACTCAGAAAAGAAAAGTGTAATCGTCCAAAACAGAGATAGTGTGAATAGGATCGGATAGCTAGGCATTTGGCCGACGCTAACGTCATTGCTTAAATATCGAAGCATGCATGCCGCGGCTGTCACCGCGGCCAGATTTAAGGTGCGTTCTCACTGCGTTAACGCGCGCAGTGAGAACGCACCTTTAGTTTTGCAGTCTAGTTAGTCTTATCGTTGGCATTTAGGTTCACCAACGTGTTGCGGTGGAGTTTCGTATGCGACCCTGCGGTCTCTCCAAGACTTTATGATACCACACTGGACATCCACGATAACGCCATCAGACACATTACCGATGCCATCTACGGTTGGAACATTAACGGTCAGCTGTCTATATTTACCTCACATCATTATTAGTTATACGCAATGTTAGGCGGCATCATCTGTAATGCAGATTATTGCGACATTATGTTATGGTAGCGTGGTCTGCCGTATTATACACGTCTGTCACGCTTGTGCGCCAGTCTATGGGAGTGCATACATGTGCGATAAAACCTCGCTTGCGACAAAAACAAGGCAACGCTAATCACAGTGCAGCTGTCTGTCAACTCGGGGGGTTTGGCAGCGCCATCGCGCCGTCGCACGAGACAACGCTGCCAAACCCGAGTCGATTGACAACTGTACTATAGATAGCCTCACCCTGTTTTTATCGCATGCGACCTTTTGTCAAACACGTAATAGACGCCATATAAACGTGGGTGGCAGTCCTTGCGACTTTGACGCGCACGTGCGCGTAGTCACGTAAACGGTGCATGTAGTTGCGCAACAGTTGCGCAACAGTTGTGCAACAGTTTAGCTGCATTATAGCCACCCTCTTATCCACTACGCTACAGAATGTGATGTATGTCTACGCATAATTTCACTCCAGTCAAGCGCGAGGGTTGAAACGCGTCTTGCGTCTTTTTATCACACGCACGTCCAACGCAGAACAATCACTCTCATGAAATAAGCACGTTTCAACATGGTCTACAGTGTGTACTCCAAGTCGTTACACTCGCCCCTAGATTGCGACGGCTTACATTTTATGAACTAGTAGCGTTTCTGCGCAACGTGTAGAAGGAATGTAGCCGGTGTTTGTGCGCACCGTGTATACTAGGAACGACGGGCTACATCTGTCTGCTGAACGTGGCTGAAGGTAAACCAAAGCTGGACTTTAGCATCGACAATAATCCGTTCACCTGTGACTGCCGGGATTATAAGATTATGTCAAAGAGCCGGTGGTACCCACGCTCGCACTGGTTGGATCGGACGAACTGTGAGGCACCGCCCGAACACTACAACACCAAAGTATGATGACTTCTTTGAACCTCAACGCCGCTGGATCTTTTATAGCTATCATATACAGGACCTGTATTAAGTATCGTCGTTGCTGCAGAGACAAAGACAAAAAATTGGAGCTGAAAGTCTCCTTAATTTTTGTGAATTTTGCGGCAATATATTAATTTGGAGCACCCGTGCTTTCTCTGTCGAAAATTTGCAGCTCTATGTCGGAGTGTTGCAATTTCTTACCCAAACGTTTTTAACCCACGACCCCGCTGTACGGGATAATACAAGAAATTTGAGCTAATGCTTACAAGACGCGCGAAAGCCTATAGCAGTTCCGGTTCAGTAGTTTATCTGAAAATTGGGGTGTTCACGCCAAGTTAATATACAAATACCAAATTCTCTATCTGGATCGCATAACGATAGTTCCGTGGCGCCACCTTGTGAATGATATAGACTTAAGTCGCAGCCCGAAATCGTTAAAAAATCCATAAAACCCTTTATTTTGGCGTTCAAGGTTATTCAAGGTCATTGAATTTGGCGTCAATCGAGAGCCAGTGTACGACTTCCTATTAGTCATTAATAGTAACCTAGGCCCTATCTCGCACTGTTACGGAAATACAGCCAAAAATCGCAAATTTTGCCCACCCCCTCTCATTTAGCGCCCTTGTTCGGGGTGACCCCCTTCGAATTTATGGAAACGCTTTACGGCTCCTGAAACTAGAGTCTTCCGACGGTGAAGATGTGGTGATTCTAGCTTGCACCACTGTTGACTGATCCACCCGTGTGTCAGACAGACGGACAGACAGACGGACGGACAGACAGAATTGCGGTGGCTAAGACGCGCTGAAAGCAGTAGCTGCTTTCGCGCGTAAAAAACGTGTAACCATATTCATCGTCATCGTCATCTGAGCGATAGAATCTTATGGCCAGTTCACATCAACGACTCCGACTCAACTCAACTCAACTTTAGTTCAGTTGATTCGCGTCGGCGTCGCCTAGGTGTAAATTGGGCGTTATTCTTCGTACGGCATGCAGCGCAGCGCACTTTCAGACTGGTGCAATGTACGCGTGCTTCGAATGTATGAAAACTAACGATTAAAGCCGACGTTAAACCGCCGATAGACCAGAAACGGTTGCCTAAAAATGTCACTGGACAAATTGCGTTTTTATTTACGAAAGTTTCTGTAGTTATATTAATCCGCGTGTGGGTGTTTGCACTTGGCAGCTGTTGAACGTGCCTTTGAATGAGCTCGTGTGTCACGTGACCGACGACTGTCCGTCAAACTGTTCGTGCGTCAAGCGTCCATTCAACAAGTCCTTCGAAGTCACGTGTCCGATCTCCACCCTGACCAGTCTGCCATATCACCTCCCTGACCCGGACCAACCGCCGCCCAGGAAGGCACGATTTGATCTCGGGTAAGTTATTTAGCCTATAATTATACGGTGTAGGTGTTGTGGAATTATTTTTTGCTCATTACTGTCCATCTTCATTCATTCATTTATTCATTCGTTCATAATGCATGCACTCGTTATTAGTCATTCATTTGTAGGCTAATTTTAAGCCCTATTTATAGTTTCTGCCATATCGATAGGAGACACGGGTCCGCGTCCCCCTTTAAGACCACAATTGACAACACGTGTAAGCTAATTTTTCACAAAACAATGCAAATGCACCCATCGAAACACGCAAATTTCACGTTTAAAAATTTTAAAACTTCCTGCAGAGGGACACTCGTTTTATCGCCAGATCTTTTTTCAAAGGGGAGGAAACACCCTTCCCACACCCCATCTTTTTGAGTGCCTTTCTACCCGTGGATCCCGTCTATGCCAGTGTTCATAGCAAACTGAACTGGACTGGACTAGTTATACTCCGTTTACACGATAAAGCAAACTTAGAGCACACGTCGTGCACATGTATATTGAATAAGTTTGCTTAATGTTTGCTTCATCGTGTAAACAGGGCATTAGGCAGCTCTAAACTAACATTTCAGTTCGGCTAGTTCAGTTCAGTCGGTGTGTACACTTCCTATCAGGTTCGGCGGCAGCGCGATGCGATATCTGGAGTCACGTGACTACTTTGGCGCCACCTACCGACTGGACGTGAGTCGGTCTCGCATTGAGACAGTCACCGATGACGCTTGGAGGTCGCTTCAGAACACTGATCGTATCGACCTCTCCAACAATCTGCTCGAAACGCTGCCGCTCTTTCTGCACTCCGAAAACATTACTTTCCGGTGCATATGTAGGCCTAGTTGACGTTGTATGTGTACCGCCCTTTATGGAAAACCTATTTTAGAGCTGCGGAGCGTCACCTGCCATATGGGATCACAGTCACAGTGTTATTTGCAACCCAGACATGGGTGAACGCGCCCCGCTTTAATCCCAGCCAGACAGGCTGATACTCGATTTACTTACCCCGAAGGGATGAATGGCTGAGTTGACCTTGGTAGACCTAACTACCAGTAATTGGTTTTCCTGTTCGCAGACAGTCACGAATCGAAGTAGTTTTGTTAAACGTTTATGGAAGTTGGTGTCTAAGTAACGTTTTATAAAATTTTCGGCAGTTTTTTTTCAAATTTTTAATAGACGCTAAATGTCAAAATGACGGTGATTCAATAGAAAAAAATGTCTGTACTGCGCCGACGTCCTCGTGCGGCCGTCCGCTTCATCTGTGAGATTATGAGCTAGAAAATTGGCACACACGTCACTCCGGTTCTGGGTAACGTTCAAACTTTTATTTCATTTTGCTTTCATTTTATTTCCATTTTAAACATTCAAAAAGTTTCTTTTTTGAAGTTTATGCTTGTGTGCTAGATTAAACTGACAGGTTACCTTTGATATCTTCTGAGTTTTTTAGTGAGATCGCTTTGCTTGCCCATTAGTCAGTTCGTCAAAAACTCAACCGTGTCAGTTCAGCTCAGTTCAGTAATACCCCGTTTACACGATCCAGCAAACGTCCAGCAAACTTCTAGCGAATGTATTCGAAGTACACGTGTTAATTGTTCGACGTTTTTGCTGGACGTTTGCTGGATCGTGTAAACGGGGTATTATACGTCGCTCGTTAATTTAATGTTTTAGCCATGAAGAATTCATTACTTTGGGCGCTAAAAATGAGTGAATGAAATTGAATGATCAGGTGGCTGGCTCTGCATGGCAATCCGCTGAGCTGCGAGTGCGGCCAGGGTTGGTTATCAACGTGGTTGAAGTCACTGCGAGCCACGGGTTCTCTCTACCTGCCCGACTCCGTGCAATGTCAGTCGCCCACCTGGCTGCGGAACAAAGGCATCTGGCAGCTTGACGAACACGACTTTTGTCGTAACCCGGATCGAGAAAAACTCTTCTACTCTCTGCAGGTGCGTCATCAACATTTTGTTTATTTTACCTATGCGTAAAAACACGTACAGAGCGACGAAAATGAAATAAACCCGAAAGAAATGAAATAAACTTAACTGAAAAAGAGATAAACTGAAATAAATAAATAAAAATAAAATAAAAGCCGGAACGTGCGGCTTTATTTTATTTCCTTTCATTTTGTCGCTCTGCACTGTACGTACCTTTAGTCAACACACCTTTTTGTCATTTTCGTTGTTTCTCAATCTTATGCAAGATAATTCAATATTTGCTTTAAATTAGCGCTGTTTCTTGTATGCTACATTGTGACTTGACTGGAAATTGTTTTCAGCCGACAGCAGGTCTACTAACAATCATATTTGTGGTAAGATGTGTCAACCGTTTTGCCTGTAGTCGTTTGTTATCCGTAACGAAATGTATTGTGTATAAACGATACCGCCGCCGCTGGATGTCATGCCCTCCTTGCCGCACATCACGTGGCAAAGTTTCGTGGGGCTACTCCCTCAACCGCCAAAGTTATAGGCGCGGATACGCTAAATTTTGAACCAATTTTTGACCCTACCCCTTGGTAAAAACATTGTTGGGGACCGCCGTCCCCGGTGGGGTGGGCGCTAGCAAGACTTGGTCATTCAGTCTATAGCGCACGTAGAAATTATTTTAGGGCGCAGCAGGGGCCGAAAAATGTGGTCTTCCGAAACGATCGCGTGGACGATGGTATCGTGGATAGGGCGTTGGTAAGTTCCGGTATGCTGTCAATAGTAACGATGTGGTTATCTCCAGCGGTTTGGCCGCAATTTTCAACGCAAAGTTTCTGCCTGCATCCATCACTCACGTGCGCCAAATTACCGTATTGTATCCTGACGTGTAGCGTTTGATATAGCAGCGTCACCACAGCGTGTACGGGACTGCAGTCACTCTGGGAAATCGTTTTTTTCCGCGACCGGAAGTTGAACGCTGGTTCTAGGATATAAACGGCCGACCCGAGCGACAACTGGGCTTCTTGTTTCGTGTTCGTCGTGACACTAGTCTGATGTGGTGTGCAGATAGTAGTACCGACAGTGGCTGGTGCGGTGCTCCTAGTCTGTGCTGGTCTGTTGCTGTTGTACCGCTATCGTGTCGCGGTGTTCGCCAAGCTAAACCTTCACCCGTTCGATGTCGACGAATGTGACAATGAAGATATGGCTTTCGACGCTTTCGTCTCGTGCGCCTGGCCCGACGACGCACAGGTTTATTATCCCAACAATATTTAACTACTAAGGCTGCAGAAATTAATGACTAATTAATCAACTAATCGATCAAAAAGGTTAGCCGATTGTAATTATTGTTTTAATCGACTGAAATTTAATTAAAATTTTACACTTGTTAGCAGCCTAAATCGACTGATGATGGACGTTTGTAATCTAATATTTTATTTCGCATACTACACGTTATCAATTAAGTTTTTCACTTGTTTACTGTTAATTCAGTAGTCTGCACTTTGTGAGCTTTGCGCACTGAGTCTATAGGCTACTGCTATCATACCATAATCATATCATGTTGAAGATTTTCGAGTGCGCCCGTTAGGCCTACCGGTACATGATATAAGACCATGGATCAGTTGCGTAGCCAGGATATGGGTGTATAGGGGGCACTTAGGGGATGAGGTGTGAGGAGGGGTGTTCTTTCCCCACCAGGGAAGGGTCTGGAGAGTTGGCTGTGTCGGATTCTTTTTGTGTAAACGTTAAGTGTCTTGGTGCACTTTTGGCGCTGTTTTGAATGAGTCAGCTCTTAGATAGGTCACGTGCCTTCAGTGCCTTTCCCCCTCAATGGCTTCGCCAGTGCCATGGGTGCTTTACAAAGTTTGAAGTTAATTAACAATTTAACATCACTCTCTGGAGTCGATGTTGCTTTAGTTTGCAAAAAAAATAACGACAGCCAGTAGTTGAATGCTGCAGTTTTTGCCGTGATTCTTGACCATACAAATGCTATTCGAAGTAAAGCGATCTTCGTCGATTAAGCTTAATTTTTGGAGAAAATTAATGGATTAATGAAATAATAAAGATGCTTCAATTCATCTATTCATTAATAATTCATAGTGATTCATTTACGTGATTTCGCTGAACGTATGTCAATGCAGGCACACGCGATCGTGGACCGTCTGGAACGCGGAAACCCCGAGGAGGACGGCGCAGAACGTGGTGGCTTTCGAGTGTGCTATCACACGCGCGACTTCCCGCTGGGCGGAGTGATCTTGCGCAGCATTCAGCAGTCGATTGAACACAGCAAGCGAGTCATCTGTCTGCTGAGTGCCGACTTCCTGGCCAGCCAGTTCTGCATGCTGGAGTTTCGTACCGCCTGGCAGTGGAACATTCAACACAAAAGGTAGAGTAAACACCACTTGTTTGTAGGCGTGGCTGGAGAGAGTTTAAGAAAGCTAACCCTGTTTACTCGATCAAGCAGACATCGAGTAATTATCGAGCAAACATCCAGCAAATGTATTCAAAATACACGTGCACGACGTGTGTTCTAATTGTTCGAGTTTTGCTCGATGTATGTTCGATGTTTGCTGGATGTTTGCTTGATGATTGCTTGATCGTGTAAACGGGATATTAGAAAACTTTGAAAGATTGCCCTGGGCGTCATTTACGGGGTGGGGCCGAGCGGGGTTTATGGACACCCAAGGATTTTTTATTTTAATTTTTTTTCGTGTAAATCGTACCTTTGAAACAGTAATGCTGCTGCGAGAATAATACGTTACGTAGACTGAGACCACCAAAGATTACCTTCAATGATTTATTGAAATCATGCCACTAAAAGACTATGAAAAAGTCAGCAAGTGTATCATCGGATAGGGCAACCAGATTTGTTTCTTCAGGCAGTTTTCCGGTAAAACTTACAATACGCGTTTTACAGACGATGATAGATGAAAGATAGGGGCCTACAACATCGTGTCATATTAAGCGGTGATAGTGTGTAAATTGATTTATTGAGTTGGTGACATGGCGTGGCGTAGCGGTATAATGCGTAGTGTCCGATCAACGAAGTTAACCTACGCCGGGCCTTGTTAGTACTTGGATGGGTGACTAATACCCCGTTTTACACGATCAAGCTGGCTCGACGAGCTGCTATATGTTAGCTGGACGAGCCAGCTCGATGTTTGCTTGATGATTGCATCATGTAGGCTATGCTTTATGCATGCTTCATAATGCTCGATGTTTGCTCGATCGTGTATACGGGGTATAAGTGTGGGCAGGTAAATCATCTCAGTATGTAACCAGCCACCTCGGTCAACTCAGCCTTTCATCCCTTCGGGGTAGGTAAATCGAGTACCGGCCTATCTGGTTGGGGTTAAGGCGGGGCGCGTTCACTTGTGTCTGGTGGCAGGTAACAGTGTGTGATCCCATGCGGCGTGTGACGCTCCGTAGCTCTAAAATGGGCTTCCTGTGAAAAGGTAGAGCTATAGCATTCATTGATTTGCGTGCGTGTAGACACCGGTTGATCGTGGTGAAGTGCGCTGGAGTGGACGAGGCGTTGAATGCGGCGACTGAGTGTGACTCTGAAGCGGCGTCGGGTGTCGACGACGTGCGCCTTTTCCTGTCCACCTACACGTACATCGACCTCGAGGCAGCCGACTGCTGGCAGAAGTTGCTCTACGCCATGCCCATCAACCGTCTGCCGCGCGTCGACGCGGACTTTCATCAACAATTCTTTGCCGCACCAGACGACAACGTCTGCAACGACGACGACCGCGACGACGAAGTTCTACTGGCTGACGTCTAGCACATGGCGGGCAGTCTCGAGACGTACAGGGGCGTCACTTACGGAGGGGTGAAAGGGTTTCTACGTATCCCGTTAATGATTCTATTTTTTCCCTGTAAATTGTACCGTTGAAACAGTGTTACTGCTGCATAAACAATAGGCCCTACGTTACATAGACAGAGACTTCCAAAAGACTATTGAGACCCCCCGCAATGATTTACTGAAATGAAGCCACTGTCTCGAGACCAGGCTCTTGATCCCGGGACGCAGCGAACACAAAATGTTCCAGAAAAAAATGTTTAAAAGACGTTAAAAACTTAAGACACATGGCAGAAATAAAAAAACGTTTACAAACGTTGAATTTAAAAAAAAACGTTAGCCCAGATTAGTTAAACCATCTAATGTTGTACGTGCAGTATAGGTGGAACTAGAGAAACATAAAACTTTGTTGAATTGAAATAATTTTCACACTGATAAATTGAATTTGAACAGTCTTCAAGTTTAGTTCAACAGTCATAAGATCAAGTATCATCAACTTACAAAGTACCATCTTTATGGCTTTTTAATTCGTTTCTGTGGTTTCAAAAGTGATTCTCCATGTTCTTGATAAAATTTTCTATAAATGTTTTTAAAAAAAACAAAACAAGAAGCTCAGCTATCGCTAGGGAAGATACGCTACAGCCAATACAGTTCCTGTTTCAGTAAGGACCTCGAAGGTCATCCAAGGTCGATAACTTTAATTTAATCAGAAAAGGCGTATACAATTTCCTTTAGAGATCAATAACAACCTTGGCCCTATCTCTTACCGTTTAGCCACAATAGCGCATGCATTTTTATGCCAAAAAATTTCACCATTTTAAGATGCATCCAGTCAATAAAGGGTGGGGACGGCCGCTCCCGCCCCCCCCCCCTTGAATCTGCCACTGACGGTAAGGTACGAATTAACGTAGCCTAATAGGCCTAAGTGTGACGTTAAGCAGTGCTAAGATATAGTGAGGTGCACGATTCTGGACCAAGCTGGAGGCTTCCCTCCTTAAACCCTGTTATAGACTAACGAAGTGACGTAACGGCGTTGCCTAGCAACCCGTGTGCTGATTCTACACCCAAAACGGTAATGGCAACGTGTACGAGTTTCAGCATAGCATTACTCACTGGATTTCTTGTTAAATAAAGCAATGTGTTTTGTGCTGTTGTTATGTATGATCTTATTATATATTTTATTGGCTACACATAGGCCTAGGCTTAACGGCTATGTAGGCCTAGTTTTTTTTATAACCTTGTGTTGTCCATTTGGCCAGTATTCCCATATTATTTGTTACTCACGTGTCATGCCGCTTTTACTGGCTGATGAATTAAAATAAAATAAAAAAAAAATTATTCACGCGGTGAAAACCATGATTAAAAAATAATCGTGGTGAAAACCAAATAAATCGAACCATGTGGAAGAGTGTAGGTTTGATGTCACGATGTGTCACGGTGTCAATGGTCGAAAGAGTTCAAAGCAGCCTAAATAAACAAATCGTATCTATGCCGCAAAGGTAAGGGTAGCGTCTTGACTTTTTAAAGAATATGATTTTATTCTTGTTTTACAAATATTGCCAATCTGTCAGTTTGTGATATTGGCGATTTTCATTTTTTTCACGAAGTTTCGGCTTTGATTCTCCGCGCCGCGCATCCCTAATAACAAATAATTATGTATTCACTATTCTATGCTTTACCAAGACAGCGGATTGTAAACAAAGTTTTATTTATGAGAAAAGCAATCGTTGTATTATAGTTTGCTAGGCGGAAGTGATATAATAATGGCAGCGTCGTTTACGGACGAAACATTGGAGCCCGTGGAGTTCAAGTCGACATGGAAAAGAGAACGGTACGGTCACAAATACGCTGCTATTTAGGCCACAATATTGAAACGGACGAGTCGACTATTCTAACCAGAATCGCAGTTTGTCCACGTCCGAAAGTCGGACGGCTATTCCCCGAGACTCCACGTCCGAAAGCGTTAATCTTAACTAAGTAATCTAGTTGTTATTGCTGCCTATTCTGTTACACTGTCCCCGAGTCCCCGTATCAGCTATTCTACCTTTTGATGCATTGCTGTTGCATATTATGCTAATGTTATTGTTCCTGCTAATTCATTCAAATGTTGATCTTAACTAAGTAATCATTGCTTTGTCATAGTTGTCTATTGTTATACTGTGAGATTCGTTTGGTTTCAATGATGTACATTTATATAACTCTATTGTCCATCTGATTGCATGATTTTATAACTATTATACTGGACTAGGGGCAAGTATATCAGCTATTCTAGTTTTTGATGCATTTATGTTGCATATTATTCTCATGTTGTTCTTACCAATTCACTCATGTAATAAAATACTGCTGCCGATGGTGTTTTGGTATGCATTTTTCGAAGTGTAATAATGAAACTACTCGCGTAGGCCTACTGAGTTAACTTACTTATCTTTATTAAAATACTGTAAAACTTCGGCGAAATCACATGGTTACTTACCTGCAAATTTCCGATTTTACTCACGTTAATCAATTGCCAAAGATGTCTAAAGTAAGAAAATGAAGAAATATTTTGGATCGTTTCACGCTTTTCTAACTATTTTGCAACAAATTGTACATGTGCACGCAATGCGATTTCCACGTCATAGATGTTTACTTCAAGCATCTATCAACCGAGAATGATTGTGACACTGATCCTACGGGATTTTAGTTAATTTTAATTGCAGCTGAATGTGACTACAAACCCTAAACCTAACTCCTAACCCTAACCCTGACCCTATTTTTAACCTTAACCTTAAAACTAACCCTAATTCTTCACTTAAGTCTGAAGATCTAAACATGGTCATTCTCGGTTTTTAGATTCCCGCATGTTTACTTCTAATGTGTATATGTTTGAAGTTACGTTACGTTTTATTAGCGGAAATTTATGACTGCCATGACGGTGCAGTGCGATGTTTGTGTTGATTTTGTGCGAAGTTATGTTGAAGTTGTTAGAAGTATGTCTTACTGTTCCAGAAAGTTAATTGTTTCCTCCGCTCAAACGAAATCTCTGACGACAAACATTCATAAAATGTGCAATAAGGTGTGATTACTACAACATTTGTGGGTAAGTAACCATGTTATTTCGCCAAACTTCTAACAGAAGCAGAATGGTGCCACCATTGCATTGGGTAGGGATAGGAGGCTAAGTAATAGTTAGTGGGGTGGATGTAGTTGGTATAGCTAAGGAAGAATTTGGTGAAGAATTTCCGAAAGGCTAAAATTGGTGAGGTGAGGGATAGAATTAAGATAAAAATTTAGGAATAATTTTGGACAGAAGTTTATGGAAAAATTTTTTAAGAACGTTGTTTGACTAAAATTTACAGAAAGTATTAATCGGAAACATAATTTCGAAGAATTTTGGATGTGGAGTCTCAGTAAATTGCTGTCCGACTTTTGGACATTCAGCCTCAAAAAATAGCCATCCGAGTTTCGTACATGGAGACACTGCGAACAAAGATAACAATTTCAGAGTCTTTTTTTTACTTTTTCGTCAGGATTACGACTTTTGCATCAGATTCTCTCCCAGTAACTAAACACTGTCAGCGTGAGGTGGTTCAATATCCATTGTTAGTATTACCAGATTTTTACAGTGTACATTTACTGTAAACTCCAGTTTTGTTTAAGTTAGTACATGAAAATGCAGCATAAATTCTGTTACAGTAAATCTGTCTATCAGTGGCATGACGTGTGTGTAGTTTGATGATTTGGGTTCGCTGTTTCGAAGGTTTGCTATTCCTAAGGTCCGCTATTTCGAAAGTCTACTATTCTCACTAACCCTAATCTTGACGCTAACTCTAACCCTAACCCTAATCTTAGCCTTAATCCTAACCTTAACCCAAACTCTAGCATTGTAAGTAAGTAAGTAAAGTAAGTAACATTATTTACAAAGGTGCAAATTAACAATGCGCTGTGCTCTCAATGCCTAGGGACCAACCGAATTCACGGGAAAAAATGCATGATTTCACGGCAGAATTTTAAAAATGTGTCAAATTTCACGGAAAATTCACGGAAAGAGTTTCAGAAATTCGCGGGAAATTCACGGGCCCCACAGACGTTATTTCGAGGTGCTGCGCTAAAGCAAACGAAGAAATTTCAGAACAA
>Ga0056128_1005110_pt1 | contig 16490 bp, 6 predicted proteins | sample WorMetLIZISLAND2_FD_71113 | JGI IMG/M metagenome (GOLD analysis project Ga0056128, IMG submission 71113) | Marine gutless worms symbiont microbial communities from Max Planck institute for Marine Microbiology, Germany - Olavius geniculatus... ... | reverse complement strand
CTTATCGATATTGTAACGATTATGGTCTGTTATGTTCTGTTTTTGCAATGGCGTTTGACCGTTGTTTAATAAAAGATTACTTACTTAGTAAGTAAGTAATCTTTTATTAAACAAAAGATTACTTACTTACTTACTTAATTTATCTTATAGTACATACTACATAGTTTTTCGACTTGAGTTATATGTTCGAAAGAATGTGCACTTTATTTGGACGAAGAAGTCTAAAAACCAGCTTGGTGATCTTTTGTCCGTACACCCCACACAGCATCCATGCTCTGCAACATCAACTATACGCGATTATCATTTATCTTCGCGCAGTGCGGCCTGGGCTGGCACCGAGCCGGCGAATAATTCTTTACATTGGCCACCGGCTTTCACTCGTTTCGTCTTCAATCGATAGATGTCGCGCCGCGTTCGATCGCGTTCGATCGGCATATGCCAGGCGTCGTCCCGCTGCAGACGCCGATAAACTGCACATCAGATCAAATATTCAGTCGAATGTTTGACATTCGTATAGATCTTACGTCCCTGCGTCGATCGTTATGCCACAACATCGGCATAAAATTATGAAATATTACCACAGGCGTGCAGCGGCGGTCGCGTGTACAATTACAACGACGGTGATCGGTTTTAGCAAACAATAAATTTACAAAAACAGCGAAAGTTTGTCTTCTTTCGCCTTCAGATGCTTTGAGTCCCCCTTCGACAACGTTACTGCTGAATGGATATTTGGTCTTAATGCTGCTCTATGGTCTGCTATGGTTAGGCTCAATCTACTGACATTTTTATGCTGCAACTTTGGCATACGCGCTTTAGATTTGTAGACTTTGTATCGAAATCGACCTTATATGACCTTGAACGGCTATTATGCACTGTATTTCGAAATATTTATGTTTTTCCGGAATCCACCACGAAAATTCGAATGGATATAGGTTCAAACTCACACTGTTTTCAGCATAAAGATTAAGCATATTTTGGCAGTATAAGGTTTTGAGGCATAGTCGCGGGGATTCCCTTTATAGGAGGCGAGTGGTTAAAACGGCTATTTTCAGTGCTTTCGATCGCAGTATCTTCGAAACCTCTTAAGATAAAGTCAACATCGTCGCGGTTTTTCAGTGACTCTAGACTACAGTAAATCTACCATTATGCGTTCAATTTTTTCTGCTCTGGTATATCTAAAATATGAATTTCAAAGACAACTGGTCCGGATAAAAGTCCAGCCGAAGCTAACGGATGCTTACACATTCCGGCAAAATGCATCGTGCGCTGTCTTGCGATAGTTGTGCTTTCTTGTATGTCGATCTTGGAGCTCCTCTGACGGATAGGCTACAGCTCAGTCCAAAGCGGTGCGAGATACTGCGCATAGCCATGCATGGATTATACTGGCACGCTGCTAGGATAGGATATTCTATATCGCTGTGTGCAGATTGTTTAGCTTGGTGCCGCCGGTGTCGGCTATACCGCAGTCACTTCCAGTTCTAGTCTCTGCCAGTCTCGAGTAGCAGCCGCTGCTGTTCGGATGCCTCGAAGTTGACTGACGCCCAGCTGCCAGATAACGTAGGCGGAGGAAGATTCTAGGAGGAGCGGAGCTCGCTTAATTGGACGTAAATCGACGGCCGGCGACGACTTCTGGCCGACCGACGACCGACCCCGATTAGATCCCGGACGAGGTCCGACTGCATGATGGATTGCGTGCGCTGCGCGGAACTTACTCGTACAAAAACAACAGTGGCGGGTCCAGGGGACAGGGTGTGCCATGGCTTCCTCGTAATGAGTAGATACTCACACATAAACAAGCCTCGCGATGTTCACCCCTGCTATATGGTCTCGCGACGTCAGGTCTCGCGTTATCAGTTGTCCCAAATCATTACTAATGACTGGTCAAAACGCACTGCACGCAGACTATTGAAATACTGAGATTGTTCTGACACAGCAGAAACATTTCATTTAAAGTAATCAGAAACGCCATCCTGGCTGCTGAAATGCAGATAACCCCTATGATTTCTGGGGCTTCGCCCAGGACCCAACTACAGGAATTTGCAGCGATTTCCCAAACTCCCTGGCTGGCTGCCCATCCCGAAAAACATCTCCCCGTCTCAGCTCTTCGGGCTTAGATTTTCGGCCTTTCGGATCACGTTGGCCCTTTTCGCAATTTCTAGATACGCCAGTTCAGAGCGCTGACGCTGAGCGGCTGCTGGAGAAGCATTGCTGAGGTGAATAGGACTGATGCGGGTTGGCTGCTGATGAACGACACGGCGTTTGGCATTGTTTTGACGGCGACCAATGATAACCCCGCCAATTGCCGACCGCTGCAGCCCCCGCGCCCTAGTAATACACCGACATTATGACTCTCACATCGTTCCACTGAAGCGGAGGCGACTTCTACAAAATACTGCAGTACGAAGCGCTCGAACGCCAGGCTACTCTGTACTAACCGCGAATATCTTCCATCTTTACTTTCGAGTTTCGAGGACTTTTATTCAATACAATTTTTCTAAATATTTGTGATAAAGTATCGTAATAAACCAAAATGTCAACCTAAGTAAATCTCTTTTCTGCAGTAGGTTTTATAGGTAATCGTTTTATTTTGCTACTAACGAAAGCAAAACATGGATTATAGACAGTTTTTTTACCGTGGCACTCATTCATCACTCATCTCCAGAAGGAAGTTACGACTCAGACAGAAATCCTTTAGTGAGAGAGCAGTGAACGATTGTAAACGACTTTCGCAGTCACAGTTAGACCTGGATCCGTCAACTCGTTTAAAAATCGTCTAAGCGCATTCTGGAAAAATGTCGGCATTTAAAACTTTGACTTGAACGGCTTCGCAGACTCATTATCCTACAAGTACATGTACAAGAATTGTGACGGAAGTTTCGTGATGGATCTGACGACCACCGCGCACGCAGAGGTACCTGTTGCGACGTGCTGAGAATGACGTCAGCTGCGGCGTGTAGTCGGTCGAATGAGATCGATCAAGTTTCGTTTGCAGATCACGTCTCAGTGGACGCAGGCTGCAGAGCAGAACGGTGCGAGCTTTCTATTGCGATCGGTCAAGCGTGACGGCTTAATGCAGACAAACGATCGACTCACCTTTGTCACCGCCAGCGTATCGATTACATACCACTGACTAGTGTCACCGACACCTGTAGTGTATACAGCAGCTACCTGCCTCCGTGCTCACGTCAATGAAATCAATATTACCTGTCGCTCCCATACGCTTCCTGTCTACGAGACTACACGAGCGAGGCATTTGCAGCCACAACTATATACTGCATATATACTGTCATGAGCAGTAATAGATAATTTTAGAAGCTTTAAACTTTAAAACCATGGTTACAAAAAAAAACAACGGGCATTTTCATAGAAATATTTTACAAATGCTTCAGCGTAAAACAGTGTTTGTTAATTTTTAAAGAAGCGGTTACATGCCCATTTATAGCGATCCAGTAAGCAAGTATGTAATAACACAAAACGGACGCAGGCGATACGATAGTCGGTTGACTGAGCGGAGCTGTATTATGCTGATAATGCCGTTGGTCTGTTTGTTTCGGTATTTATTATTGATAATAAACGATGAGCGGGTAATTTATCACACAGAGCGACATCACAAATTGACTTGCAACATCGACATAAGCTACAGGAGTCGACTTGTTTATGTCAACTAGCCGATCACGTGAATAATTAAACGTCTCCATTGAAACACAATATTCACGACAAACCGCAAGGGAATGGCCAATTGGCATGCAAGCATCCATGCACCATTGCTCTTTTGTATACAGCAGGAACTTGCTTTGTAGTCACGTTCCGCGTTGCATGCCCTTGAGCTTATTATTTGGTGTTGTATGGTATTGATTAATGTTTTTATTGGCTTCTTTTATTTTTTATTCATCTCGCTGCTTGTTCCTTCAATTTGTGTGCAGACGTCATCTATAGTCCTCACACTAACTGCCTAGTGTTACTTTGTGGCTAATTCAATCCAATAAGTAAACTAACATGTTTTACTTATTTTTAAGTATGAAATAAACATCAGGTTGTATCTTACTAATTTGCTTTTTTAAAATTTATTCTAAAATCAACATCTGCAATATTTTCCGAAGTAGAAAAATCTTGTAAAAACCCTGGAGAATAAACGACATAATGTTTCATGGCGACAAAATTTCTAATAAACGGCAGAGCATAGCTTAACGTCTCTGTACTAACTCCGTGATGAGTTATAGGTATAAGATATCAGACAATACTACATACACTCATGTTTGTGCGCAAGTCTACGAGAGTGCAAGCGTGAGCGACAATGATGTAGCGCAGAAGTGATTATTGGCGCCAGGAACAATTCATCCGTGCACTGCTATCATCAGATGTCTTCTGCCTGCCTTCTGCATAGCAAGCGTCGTCGCTCATCTAGTCCAGTGCAGTCCATCCGTCCACCAATCGCTACCATCCGTCTGTCTGTCCGTCTGTCTGGAAGGTCATCACGTCATTTCGGGTGCCCGGATATAACCCCTCAGACGTAACCCACGAGATCAGGGTAGGACAACGCCCCCTGTTACAACCCCACGATTGGGCTACTAACCGTATGTACAGCTACAAGAAATCTAAATTAATGCTCACGAGACGCGCGAGAGCCTATAGAAGTTTCTGTTCGCATGTAGTCTAATCTTGGTCTATCTCCATCCATTTCGTCGCAATTCACTCTTTTGCAGCCAAAATCGCCAAAACATCACTAAAAAGCAATATTTGTTAGGGTTCAAGGTCATTCAAGGTCATCGATATTTACATTCCTAAGAAGCTGGTCGCCAGTGCCTGTTATGCTTATGTATGTCTATGCCTATCTGCAACCATTTTCACGCTAGACAAGCCGACAGCGGACAAATAATCACTTTTAGAGAGGTACCACTCTCTGACACCCGCGTGCGCCGGCCTCCTTGAACCTAGAGGGTTCAAACTTAGATTACTAAAATCTACATTCAATGCTAAAATTTCATATACAGGCTGTCTTGGTCTATCTTCAGCCATTTCGGCGCAATTTACTCTTGAAATGCGTGTCGCAGCCCAAAATCGCGAAAAAAATTACTAAAACGTCTTATTCTGGGGGTTTAGGGTCATTTAAAGTCATCGATGTTGACATTAATAAAAAGCTCGTCGCCAATGCTTGTTATAATAAGCAGCGTGTCTGTGCCTATCTGCAACCATTTTCACGTTAGACGAGCCAATAGCTGTAAAATAACGCCTTTTAAAGAGGAGTGTCCCTATTTCAGCCCCTCGTTCTTGGGAACCCCCTTACCCAGCAGCATGAAATTTTGTCACGAAATACTGGAGGCTCTTTGCTACCATATGGTGAAAACCCGAATCTTTATCTCGCCTGGTTATGGAACTGTACCGGGACGTGACGGACACCAAGACAGACGGACAGAATTACCGTAGCTAATACGCGCTATAGCTATGCTCTCGCGCGTAAAAATTACCAAGTTAATTTATTCAGCGGGCTTCTATCCTACCTTCGTCATTTAGCCCCGCGGCTTGCAATTAATGAGTATTTGCAGCATAGCACGTGCTGCTGCAGCTGCTGCGGCACGCTAGAGGCGCCGTGCATGATGCGCTGCGATGATGATACCGATTATCTCTCTTCATCATCTTGTCAGCTGCTGCAGCCGCAGGAACCTGGAATTATTGTCTTCCTTCCGCGCAACATGTTGTCTGCTGTCGTCTCTATCATAGCTTGACGATAGCTCTGCGCCTAATGGAAAACGCTCGCGGAAACGCCTAAAGCCACGCACGCCGAAATTGTATTTTTTGAAGTATTAGCATAGACGTTCCTCTTGATAGCACGTACAGCCATGTCGGCGGTACGACTGCGGTGTTGCTAATGCCTCTGAACTGGCAGATAATCAGAAAGTTTCCAGACTTATCATCTCTTTGTAAGACAAGTGGCAGTGCATAATAATATACCGGTAAGCAGAGTGAAATAATTTGAAAGAAAGCAAAAAGCTACGAAAAAATAGTACGTGGATGGCGTTTCACACTTTTAAGCTAGAACATAAGACAAAAAAGACGACAAAAGACGCAACCTTGTGCCCTCAATTTGATGATTTTAGTAGATCTGACCAAGACAACGCAAAACCGCGGATAATGTATTTTTGTGAGCTAAAGACGAAAAAATACGCACGTCTAAAACAAATCGCACGATACTAAGCACACGTAAAAGATAATTAGCAAAAACTGTAGGCGAACTAAAAACCGAAATGTACCAAACATGAACCTGACTCTTCCAGGGATAGGCCCTACGTGCGTGTATGTGAAATCCTCGCAATCCTCGCATGTTATAGGCCTATGTTAGTTTTGCGTTGCTTCAAGTTATCTGATATCGACAAGATGCCTCGGTGTTTGTGATAGTTCGGTTCGTCGCCTCAGTGCGAGCTTCGGCCGAACAACGAAGGCTGTAACATACGTAAGTAAATAAGTAAGCAATTCTGTATTTCTCAGTGGTCAAACGTCATTGGCAATACCGGTAAACAAAAAAATACAACACAGCAAATTGCAAAATGGCAAGTTAATAATATAAAAATAACGAAAAGAAGTTACATCCATTGTTCCCACTGCAGGTCGCTGTAATAGATCTAATGTCTTAAAGCAGTCGCGTGCATGCATGCAGTAGGCTAAGCCGACGCGACTGCACGGAACGTGTGCATCTCAGAGGATTCTCAGCAGAGTCTCGAATGTACGGTGTCCCGTTACGTCAGAAGCCGCACATGCCAAGCTAACACCTGCTTCAGTCACTACTGTATACTGATGGACAGATGAACACACCTGCCGGCGGGTTCACGCCATCCTGGAGCCTTCCACAGACAGACATCTCACTCATCTTGCGATATCCACACGCACAGTCCTACATTACTTCATCATTCATCATCATCATCATTTAACTTCGCCAACGCAAGTACAAATGACATAGCAATGTAACAGCAATACGTCAGGAACAGTTAGACATAGACTACATTCATAGTTAAGCACTGCCTGCGAGTAGCCGCAGTATCATGCACACACAAAAAACACACAAAAGCAGGTGAGTTTGACGTTTAAAAACAGCGACGACGCTGAAACGATACTGCCGTCGCTTCCGCGTTCAGTAACAATAAATTACATGGATTTGGTAAGTATAACGAAAACTAGATGAAAAGTGATGCATCTAATGATGCCGCAGTATTAGTTGCAGCAGCAGCAGCAGCAGCCAGTGGCTGTCCATCAGCCTTGACACTGACTTAATCGAAGGACGATGTCACTCATTTCCGATGCAAGAAATCAACGATCATCGTCTGCAGCGATGAAAACAACGTATTTCTAAACGGCAGGTGCCTGCACGTGCACCGTAATTCCGTGTCGTGGTCATCATTGTCGACAGCAGACGCTCTTCAGTTCAGTGTCGCCTGCATGGTGGTCCAAACTTCACTTGTGCGATCTGTTGCAGATTTGTTGTCGATGTGTATTTGCTGCATGACTACGACTAGTTACTGTCCGCGATGGCAGTATTGTTTCTGTCACGAGTTTTTTTTTTATGTCTGTGAACAAGATAACTCACGACCCGCTGCATTTAACCTTTTAAAATTTTGCACGCACGTGTAACTTGACAATGTCTAAAAGAAACTACTGAGTTTCAAAGTAATAGGTCAAAGGTAAAAGCCACATGGTTTTTTTGTATGCATGATACTGCAGATTGACTATTTTGTTGTGGTTTTGCTGTTGACCCTCAATCTGTTTTGAACTTGCTGTAGCCCACAACTTGTACAGTTTGTTGTAGCCTACAACAAATCCACAACAAATCGAAGCAAGTGGAATTTGAGTCTATCTCCACAGCCGTCGTGATCATTCCTGCAGCACTGCCTACCTCTTAACACACCAGCCAGACATTCCAGCGCACCTCTCAGCGTGTCGTCACTTCTCTGCTGACGAGGTTCGTGCCGTAATAGCATTGCTAATGGCAGGGCGCCATTACAACAAGCACACGTGTCCTCCCTCGACCGCCATCATCTATAGTTTGCACATTTACCACCCTACAGCTACAGAACGTTCGATTGTGCACCACTAATCGTCGAAATAGTAAAAAAATACATGTACTAAACACGCAGAATAAAATATACACAAAGCTACTATGCTTATGAAATTATTGTTGTTGCTATTATCAGTATTATGATTAATGCAGCAAAAGCGCCAAGTCAACTGTTACAGGCTCTCAGTAGCTTCTGTCATGAAGAATGTTTTCAGCCGCCTACGAAATACTGACAGTGACATGTCTAGTCGAAGTGCAGATGGCAGACTGTTCCACACGACCAGACCGCTAACAGCAAAGCTGCGGTCATCGTATATAAAGTAGTTCGTCGGCGTGCGTAAAACAAAGTGTTGTCCAGATAGCCTATGGCAGAGAGCGAAGGTGACACCACCGTCGTGTGATAACGTTGGAACCCGACGTTGGGATGCAGTATGTCGACAGGTAAGACGGAGCCATACCGTGCCGACACTTGTACACGAACACGGCCGTCTTGAAAAGAATACGCTGCCGTATTGATTAGGCGAAATCGCATTTGTAAGGCAGTCGATTACGGAGAAATGTATAGGAATATGTGGAATCACTTACGCTGCAAGAAGCGCTTCGTCTAAAAAGTAAGAAAGATTTTGTTAGAGGATAAAAATCCGAAAACCTCTTCCCATGTTTTGCAATTTTCGCTTACGTAATGCGTTTTCAATACTTCAGTATTATTTGCTATTCACAATAAAACAGGCAACCCGGCGGTCGGTGGACATTTGTAGGCCTATTGTCTGCGTAATTCTACTATTATCAATATGAACATCAGCCATTATAACGGTTACGTGTTCTAGGACCTCGCGAAACTAACGTACTAATAAACGTGTGTGCATTCGTAGAAGATTCGGGTTCATTTCTGTGTTCCATCGTGCAGTCTTCGCTGATTACTTGGTTAGGCATATACACAACTCCAGGAAATGCACACCCGCTGATAAAGCGAGTGCCGGTCGGTGTCAGCAAGCCGTGTATGAAGGCTGCTGACATTTAAATGTCGGTGCGCGGTGGTATAGATCGTTCAGATCGTTCACCGAACGGTAAACACGCGGCCAAGCACATGCTGAAAAGTCTGTGTTTAGGCCCGAACTCTGCTTGCTTCAATTTCTTGTGGATTTGTTGTACAGCATGCTGTATAACAAAGTGTACGACAATTCGAAATAGTGGAGTTCGGGCCTTACTAACGGTAAATGCATCGTGGGTGATCACTAGCACACTAAAAACCTTAGGTCTACATCACAGAAAAAAGACTTCTCCTTTGACCTTAAAATTAAAAATCGGCACAATGCAGAAACATCCACATCAATTTTTGGCTTTTCTATGTGCTTTTTACGCGCGATAGCAGCTTCGCGCGTCATGCCATGGCCTGGGCGTCTGTATGTCAGTCTGTCCGTCTGTCACACTCTAGATCTGTATCAAAACGGTATAAGCTAGAATCACAAAATCTTGGGCTGCCCCAAGGACTCTAGCTTTTGTAACAAAATTTCGTGACCCTGTGTAAAGGGGTTCCCTTCGAACGAAAACGTCAAAGAGGGGTACCCCTTAAAAGACATTGGCTCGTTATTGGCTATAATCTAGTGTGAAAACGAATGCAGATAGGTACAGAAATGTTGCTTATCATAACAAGCACTGGTGACAGGCTTTTTACTTCTATCAACATCGATGACCTTGAACGACCCTGAACCCCCAAAATTAGAGGTTTTCGTGATTTTTTTCGTGATTTCGGGCTGCAACACACATTTTAAGAGTGAATTGCGCCAAAATGGCTAGAGATAGACCCAGACAACATGCAAACGAAATTTTCAGCATTAAACTTAGCAGTTCCGACCCGCTAAGTTTAAGGAGACCTGCGCACGCAGGCGTCAAATTGAAGTACAGCTGTACCCCCTAAAAGTGGTTATTTTGCTGATATTGGCTATAGTGTAGCACGAAAACAGTTGCAGATAGGTGCACATGCTGCTTATCATATAACAAGCACTAGCGACGGGCTTTTAGATTTATTAACATCGACGACCTTGAACGACCTTAAACCCCGCAAAAATGATCCTTGACTTGACTTGACTTATTTGCTTTCGAGGTTCCGGTCTTTGTCCGTTTAACTGTTTATGCGGTTCATGATTTGTTGAACAATGCGGCAATAATGGACGTTCAGTGTGTACAATAATCACTTTTCTATTCGGCTTCGTGTACGCTACGCCTGCTTTTTAATGTCTGTTATTTATGCAGTGTATGCTCTATAGCGTAGTTGGCCTTAATGGATACCTTTCATTTACCATAATGAATGGGAAGCACAGGACAAAATCAGCACAAAGAAAGCGAAAGTAAACCAGCATAATGGCTGCATTATCAACATCTTATTACACACAACTTTTTACAGCATTTGTTCGTATATTAATATAAAATACAAATTATAACTGTGCCATCATTTTAACAATGCTAACATCGACGCCAATAAAACTGAATAGAAAACTGTTAAAGTGAAATATATAGGTTCTATGCATAGCATAATATTCTGTCGTATTCGTGAAAAATCGTTTGTGTCTAATTTTGTTATATATGTAAAAAAAAACTTACCAGTTTAAGACTGTGTATAAGGACGATGTGATGATATTAGTCCTGTAAAACAGCAAAAATCATTTGGGTAACCTTGGATGGGGCTATGCATATGGCGTCCTTACAAGCTGACTCTACACGGTGTTTCATAAAGGGACCCTCTTTTTCTTTCTTTCATAATTCACTCAAATGATAATCAATTTACACGAAAGTTTTATCAGTTGTAGCCGAAGAAATACTAATTCAAAATATTTCAGCAAAATGTGGCTGTTGATTAAATATCCTTTGCTAATCGTAAGATAAACCTGGACAACCTGCGTAGGCCTATGGCATTTTTAGCATATAACGTCTAATTTATCAATCTAAATTTTGACCTTTTACATTTAAGGAGTCTTCCGTACGGAGGCCTCAAATTTGGATACTCCTTCAAAATGCACTATTATTTTATTGTATGCTGTACACGTTTGCCCAGGTGGCAGGACCGCTGCTATCGCGCGTCACGTGAGCTTTGCTCTAATTAATTGTTAGTTTTTGACTTATAAGCCCGTGCGTGACAAACGGACAGACAGACAAGCAAGACTCGCATTGCGGCCTATTAGGACGGCGATACAATAGCGTACACGATAGTTGATCTTGTTGGTCGCAGTCAGAAGCGACATTTGTCTGCAGTTTTACGTAGACAGTATCAGTCGGACACAATTAGGCAGAAATGCCTTCATCGCAGTCATCGATTGTTTTAAATATTAACCGTAATGTCACATTGACTGTTGGCCCAGGACAACAACGCAACGCCTTGCTGCTGCAGCTGAGCAGTCGAGCACCGTGTGCAAGGCATTGAGACGATCCGTGTACCTCCTTACTTTGGTGCTGTATCAGGACGATTCGTTCACTGTTTCGATCTAGCGCCGTCTTGTGCGAAAAAAAACATAAACATGTAGGCCTACATGACTTGGTTTTTGTGATATACGTCTTCAGTCAGTTCTGACGTTGTCTGCACAGGCCCATGTACACTGCAGTGGCGGTTTTAAGCCCAGGCCGAGGGGGGCACAGTCCCCCCCAGTTTTGCTCTGGGCCCCCTTCCCCAGTTTCGTAGCCGCCCATGATTTCTTGCAAAGATAACACAAATATCTGATTTTTTTGCGTTTCCAAATTTTAGAACAGTAAGCAAGTTTGAGGCTTCCGTTGAACGTCCAAAAGCTAAAAGTGTTTTAGCTTTAGCCCCCTGACTCCCTAACCAGGGGCTCTGCCCCTGGACCCCGCTGGGGTCTCCGCCCCAGACCCCCGTTATAGACTTACGCTACTGCGCTCGCCATGGCATCATTGGCATGGGCCGGGCCTCCCAGATGTTGCCGGCTGGAACCGCCACTGGTACACTGTGTTCGGAAAAAGTAACCCCCTAAACATCGTACAATAAAAATGTCAAAACTAAGCCAATATAAATAAAATTTCGTACGATTAATCCGCAATAAATTGCTAGAGAGATCATCAAATTTTGGTCAAGAATATTATTTTGTAGCAGAGTGATTAATTGTTGAATATCGATAACAAAATATCTCCGTTACCAATATGAAGTTACATATGTGAACCCGGCGGTTACTGTACATTTTCGTAACTCTAACAAAAAACATTTGATTCCGGCAAAATTTTGCGTCAACAATGCATCATCCATTGGCAATTAAAATGCCAAATTTCAAATAAATCAATCGAAGCAAACAGTACAGCAATTTTAGTGCGATGATTTCAAAACACTTCAGTTTCAAGTTTTTCTAGATTACTTCAGACACAAAGACGACTTGAAACTGAATTGTTGTGGGGTCACCTCTCTAAAACCACTGTAACTATTGTTTGCTTTGGCAGATTCAACTGAAATTTGTAACTTGGATTGCCTATGGATAATGCATTGTTGATGCAGAATTTTGCAAAAATCGAATATTTTTTGTTGGAATTACGAAAATGTATATTAACCGCGGGGTTTACTTATGTAACGCCACATTGGGGGGAATTGTTGGCAACAGAGATATTTTGTTATCGATATTCAACAGTTAATAACTCCGCTCAAAATAATATTTTTGAACAAAATTTAATAAGCTTTTTCGAAATTTATTGAGAATTAAATGCGCAAAATTTTATTCAAATTTGTTTAACATTTTTGTTGTACGATGTTTATAAGGCTACTTTTTTCGGACACAGTGTAGTTAGTTTACTTTGCGCTTCTGGTCATCCATTGACTGCATGAATAAACCAGTAAAACAGCACTGGTGGCATTCATTGTACTGTCCTACCCGCGCCCAGTGCACGAATCGTTGTGACACACCCATTAAAGACGAATCGTCACACAATCGTTTACAAGTCTTTCGTCGACTGCATAAGCGCCACCTCTCCAGCGAGCTGCAGCGTCGCTGCGTCACGGTGGGCTCTACGACGCCGTTTACTGTGCAGCAAGCGCGCACGCATTATAGGTGCTGCAGCAGCGCTAGTCGCCACTTCTGCTGCTGAACAGGCGTGACTTCTGCAAAGTGCTAAACAGACAGAGCCAACGACCGACGGAGAGATCTGTCGTACACTAAAACTTTCTCACACGTCGAAGAGTTGCTGTTCGCTCGCTGGCATTCACACTAGCCAGGCGACTCTATCGCCATTATTATATCGGTCAGTTTCATGTTCCACGTGACGTCATCACGTGACACGATGACGTCATACTGGCGCTGGCAGTTGATGACATCAGTCGCACTGTCGATGAGTCTTGTGGTCTCCTGCGTTTCGTCGTCAAATGTTGAACCGACTGCATCCGGTAAGTATACATGTGTTGAATTCGACGATATTTTGTCAGTTTGTTGTATAATTGGCTACCGTGCCGCCTTGCTTGTGTAGGCCTACGGGATATACTGACACTTTGTGGGTAGTTTTTGCTGACGAAACTCTCTACAGTAACCGTGACGACGCTGTGCTATGTGAGGTATATGTGAGAAATAATACCCGTTGCAGCGGGATGGATTCTGAACTGATTTGGCGAGAATGTTTTTGCCTTAGCTATATCTTATAATCGTATGTCACAAAGTGCACGGAACACGCTATTTTAAGGCAAGATTTCGCACTTCTAAAATTGTTGGATTTTTAAGTTTTACCACCTTTTCGGCAATACGACTTTAGTGTCGGTACAGTGTGTGGGCCACCTATTGGCGAGGCAAAGTGAACGGTCGGTAACCAAATCATTTTTGCACCCTCTTTATTGATAGAAGAAATATATAACCTTAGTTGACGGAAGTAGACGATCTTCATGCGTTGTTTTAAAGTTAGTTTAGACACACTTTGTACAAAATAGCAGATTTATCAGTGATCTTGAAGACGCATTTATTGCAGTAAATGTAGTTAGAATAACGAAAGTTAGTCGAAAAGACAAACCGACGTGAAGTGACATAACTTTTCAGCTAACTTTACGATCAGTCATGTTTTTCGTAGTTATTCTTTCGCTTTCTATTTCCGATCAAAAATCGAAAAGAGGAGGCGAAAAAATTGCTACGAAAAAAACGTGATGGTAGAGTTAGTCAAAAGGTCACGTCGCAGCGATTTAACGATCAGAACTGTAATTCATACTTCTCGACATGCGACGTCAATACAGCGTGACGTTATCGAGCGATGACAATGCGTCCTGTGTTCGTTGGCTCGTATGCTATAAAATGCACGCTAATACGGGAGCAAGTACTGTGTGTTCGCAATAATAATTATCTCCGCCAGTGGAACGTAGTGAACATTGGAGGAGATTATGAAGTTGGTCGATCTGTCCGTCGTTGTATGTGTGTGTGTGTGTGTGTGTGTGTGTGTCTGTCTGTCTGTGTACACGAATTGGAGGAAATGCACTCTCACGAGCGCCTTTTACACTGTGTCTCAAAAAAAACATCCCCGACATTTTCGACTGTAACTTGAAAACCAATTATCAGATTTTAATAGTTTTTGATACAAATATTCTTGACACAACTTGCCATCAAATGACCGTTCAGTTTCCCACCTCACCCAGTGTATGTTTCTGCACTACCTAGGGAAAGCAGATCAAGCGAAATATGCGTTAACAGGAACAGAAAACCTGAAAAAAACATCCTCAACTTTATCCATCGTAACTAGAATAAAGACCAGCAAACTCTAATAATATTTGGCAGAAATATTTCTGACACAACTGGTTATTAAATAAGTGTTTTAGTTTTCACCTCACCCAACGTCTGCTTTTGCACTACCTGGGAAAAGCAGACCAGGCATAATACGCGTTAAAATGAATGGAAAAAAACGTCAGTAAATTTTATCTGTCCTAATTTGTGGGCCCCAACAGCAGGTCTATTACAAGGTTTGACTGTCTTGCAGCAGTGTGTCTATTAGATGAAGTTTAGGAATGTTTGTAAAGTCAGAAGTGACTGGTAGAGCCTGTATTGGTCTGGAGCAGAACATTATCGATACTACTGTCAAGTGAATGGAGAAAGCGTCTTTTTGCCTGTGTTCGTACAGTGGGCCAACACTTCAAGCAATTTTAATGTAGGCAATTGAAAAATGAACAACTGAATGAATTGTCAGCCACAGTGTCAGAAATGTAAACAAAATGTGTTTTTACGCGTTATGTTAATTAAGCAATCATATCGCATTGGATAAGAAATTGATATTTCGCTGGTTGTGGTTTCCCCGGGTAGTGCAAAAACAAACGCTGGGTGAGGTGGGAAACTAAATGGGCATTTGATGGCAAGTTGTGTCAGGAATATTTGTACCAAAAAATATCAAAATCTGATAATTGGTTTTCAAGTTTAGTCAAAAATGTCGGGGATGTTTTTTACACACAGTGTAGTTATAAAATTATGTTTCTAGGAACACGAGATAATAAATAACTAATTCGAGCACACATCGTATATGTATACTTTTTTAAATAAACACAACAGACAAGCATTTTTTCATGGATTTTGTAATTTATTTTTCGGATTTTTGGTGATTGTTGCATGGTTTTCTTTCTATATTTTCCCGATAATGTTAAGCTGGCAACTGGCCATTTTTGTATAACTTAAATGATACGTTATCGCATGTTGCATACCCAAACGTTGTCTATCAATCAAAACACGCCAGATGTAGCGAACAAATCAAAGGCGTAAAGCTTTCATACGTCGAATAATCGCCATTCAACAACCCAGACACATGATTTATACGGAGTTCTGTTTTTTTTAGTCATGCGGACAATGCATGTATTATAGGTGGTATAGGTCGCTATCAGTTCAGGGCACCGCGATATACCGACTATTCCATTACCGATATGTCGACTTCCTGGCTTGGCGTTGCGCACTCGCTAACTTCTGGCCGCTGGCTATCTGCAGGTAATTTTCACAGCGAAACCGGCCGCCTTCCAGTTTGTTTACATTGCCGGCGGCAACACACAAACACAGACCCGTGCGTGTGTGTGTGCCGTGCAGAAACGGTAGCAGCGACTGCGGTATGGCAACTGGTCTCGTCAAATGAATCATGGCTTTATCGCTGTCGACCTGTCAGCGAAACCTTGTGTCATGAAACTCGCTCTGGCCGGCCCACTGTGACCTCAGTCGGTCCCTGTACCGGTCGCATTTTTACATTTCATACATCGTGACGTACAATTAGCATAGCCTCATGACAAGTGGCTGCGCTCAACGACTAACGAGCTATTTATAGCTCGTTGGCTGCGATCCCATGTATTAAATTGTTTCAGTGAAATAATAAACTAAATATTTCCGCCAATTGTAAAGTATGAAATATTCTTAACAAATTCTAACAACAGCTTAGCTGCTATGCATGTAACTAGACGAAAAAAACGTACAAATTAGTAATGAAGAATAAACAGAGATAAACCTAGGACTATTTTAGTTGT
>Ga0056128_1005108_pt1 | contig 16492 bp, 12 predicted proteins | sample WorMetLIZISLAND2_FD_71113 | JGI IMG/M metagenome (GOLD analysis project Ga0056128, IMG submission 71113) | Marine gutless worms symbiont microbial communities from Max Planck institute for Marine Microbiology, Germany - Olavius geniculatus... ... | reverse complement strand
TGTATTGAGTATTGAATTAGTGCGTGTTATAATAAGTCCTTGATCTGGTCCTTGGTCCTGTCCTTGTCCTTGAAGGTCCTGGCCTTGGCCTTGAACCTTCAGTCCTTGGTCCTGGCCTTGAGTCCTTGGTCCTGGCCTTGAAGGCCTAGTCCTTGGCCTTGAGTCCTTGTTAACATCCCTGGTTCAGAGTAGTGCCCCCATCTTTGTCCAGTTTTTGTCCACATTCCAACAGATCACAGCACATCAACACAACATCTATAGGCAGTCATCAGCCATTTTTGACTGCCAGTATGAAGGTACGAATCTTGTTTCCAGACGATCTCAGAAATCTAACGCATGGTTCTAATAGTTTTAAACAGCTTTGCTAGACAACCCCGTTCTGTCTTTACTACTGAGATACAGAGGTTTATTTAATTAACTGCACGACACAAATCTATGCTTTATTTTACTTATCGGTACTTACTAAGTCTAAGTACCCTAGAAAAACTGAAAGGAGTCAATACATTCTAAGCCCACTTGTCTCTGCAATAACAACTAGCTGGTCATTTTGTCTCAGTAAAAAAATCCCCAACATTATGGACTGTAACTCAAAGAAGGATAATCAGATTTCATAATTTGGTAATCCTTCTTCATTACAGTCTATAATGCTGGGGATCCTTTTTCCAAGACACACCGTAGAAGCAGTCTGAACAGTAATACCTGTGTGGAGAGTAAGTCGTGCCAGCAGCTGGCAGGCGGCTGCCATTGTACCCTGTGAGTAGACACTCAGCTCTGTATGCAGCAGAGACATTTCACACATGTACTCAGCCAGGCACTGTGTACGGGATTCATTTGATGCTGCCACGCCCAGGATTTTCACGTAGTCCAGCACCATCAAAATCTGACAACCAGTACAGAATCCATTATTACTCACACAGACAGAAAAACAGTTGTGAGTAAAACATTTGTGCATGTTCAGGGTTGGTTTCTCATTTCTTCAATTCACTATTTTGTTAGCTGATCACCAATTAAATCCATTCATTCCTTACTTTCGACAGCTGTTACTGGATCATCGATCATCATAAATATTAATGAGCTAGGCTGAACAACTAGTTAAAAACCAGAAACCGACCCTTAATCTGGCATGACTAACTGACTATACATTAAATCCATGAGGGCACGTCATCATAAAGTCTTCAAATATGTTATACAAAAATAACAGTCACAGTCTGCTCAAGTAATAAAAGCAGTGAAATTCTTATTATGCTCATCGCCACCCAGAAATTAACTGACAAAGGCCCTGTAATCCTGTGAAATTCTGCAAAAAAGTTTGGCAATTCTGCACAATATGTATGTCACAGCTGAAAAGTAAAAAGACAGCAGCAAAATTTTTAACTTCATATCAATCACATAACAACACGACACAAGTGTTTGAACTGAAAACAGTGGTTGGGTCACTCACGGCCACATAACGATGAAATCAACTAATGAATCAAAATGTCTAAAGCCGAGCTATGTGATAAAACAAAAACATACCCTGAAATTGCCAAGGAGAACAGCAGAAATTTCACCAAGCATACGGACAACATCCTCGTACTTGTAAGTGTTGTCAGTGAGCCAAGCAGCTTCACGGATAGTAATAATGTCACGTCCAAGATACCTGCACCAACCAATGATACTATCAGCTATGCACACGATTATGTCATGTACAGTCAAACCCACTTAATATCACATGGCTTAATATCACAATCCGCTTATTGTCACATTAATTTTTATCCCCGGCCAACCCCTGTAATAATCAAAAGGCCTTGACTTCAGTTATTGTCACTCCGCCTATTATCACATATGGCTTAATGTCAACATGTCTCTAAGCCCAATGGCCTTAAATGACCCATTTAATATCACAAAGCAGACCAGTTGGTGGGCACTTTGTAGTCATAAACAGCAGGCATGCTCGGCAGGCGGCAGTCCTGTGCGTGGATGGAATGCGGGTCAATGGTCTACATGCACTGTGGGTGGCCTGTCTATTGCTCAGCCACTGCAACCACAGCAGCAGCAAACAAGCCAACCATTGTGTGTGAGGTGAACTGATGAAAGATACCTACAGCCACCTCACCCGCAGCTAGACTGCAGCCCTGCTCACTTCCACTGCTGCCAGTACTGGCAGTCACAGAGGCGTCTAAACGTAAACCTGTCAATCCTGACTTGAGTGTAAACATAAAAATTATACAAAAAGTGAATGCCAGCACTAAGCAAAAAGATGGGTCAAAATTTGGAATTATTGAGTCAATATTTTGATTCTTATCAGTGAGCTAGGCTGCTGTCTTAATATTACTTCTGGTTGGACTAGTATGGCAACTCCTGTTATATGTCAACTTCAGTTAATATCACACAGTGTTGGCAGTCCCACAGATGTGATATTAAATGGGTTTGACTACAGGTAGTATATTCTGATTCAGCTTGTATTCGAGTTCTTAACCAAGCAGACAGACGTGGGACAACTGTTACTTGATCCAACACACAAATTATTTTTTCTTGTCACTACTAGCTATACCTTTTCACAGTTTCTAGCCATGTTAAGTGTGAGTTAGTGCTCTCATTCAATAGCTATGTTAACACCTATGTTGACAAACGCATGGAATTTAGCTGTTAAAACTTTATATCAAAGCTGATGCACATATATAAATTTAAGCTATAATAACACTTAACAGTAATATTAAGCAAAGTAAAGCAAAGCCATTTTAGCAAGTTAGCCAGTAGACCTCACCAAAGATCTCTTTAAAACCCTTGAAAACTAGCAAAGTAATTCTGGACAGTGAGACACCGAAGTGACACGAAAAAATCACAAATCAAAAGTAGCAATCTAGATGTGTGCAAATCGTTAACATTCCATATTTTCATGATGGTTTTCATTCCAGATTCTAACAACAGTGACACGACACTAAAAACGACTACTGAGACATATTCTACTGCAGCAAAAGATGTAGAGTCGGTACCGTGAACAGATGACCATGGCAGCAACACCAAGCAGCTGAAGTCTGGCACGGGTCACACGATGTCTCTTGAGACACCGATCCACAATGCTGATAGCCATATGAAGTGTCAGACTGTTATAGAATTTGATGCTTGCCACTTCAGCCAACCAGTCCATTAGAATATACCTGTCAGCAGCAACAACACACACAAACGGAAATAGTAAAGACTGTTTGTGATATGTTACAGGGAAAAAGCGGGATAGCCTACAGTACAGATAGTAGAACAGCTAAAGAAATACAGTTAATGAAAACTATGTAAAAGATGTGTTAAATGCAAAACAAACCCAGATAATTTGTGACTGTTTTAATAATGAAAAAGTGTAATTCTTAATAAATAATGCAGTGCACTGTAAAATAAACTATCAAAACTATCAATGTTCTGCTATGTGAAAATGCTTGATTGTGTATAAGATGACAATAACTGTTTTATTGCACTTTTTCAATTTCCATGTTCATCTTGAGTCATATGATGATTGTTAACAACAGCAATAATATAAACTCAACAGTAAAGAAATTCTCCTATATTTTCCAGGTTTATTAGACAACAGACCTCATTGAGCGAGTGAGTTCTATTCCGCTGTAGATGGCTCTGATATCATGCACAGCTGATGACTGGACAAAGTCACGGACATAGCTGACAGCCTGCTGTCTACCACTGCCACCGAACCTCCCCGAGGCATAGATATGACATAGAGTCAGACGTGCGCTCATGTCACCACCGAGACACGCAATGTTCCGTAGTTCACGTACACTCTGCAGTTCTGTGCTCCACGACACTTGCTGCATACAGTCAACAATAGATATACAACATCAGCTAACTCAAATTCAGTAGGAGGAATAAGGGTTTGCCCATTCTTATACAAAAATCTACAACAAATGTGATAAGATAAGTCAGTGCCACAGGTAAACATAAGGTAAAGTCTCCTGTAGCCATCAGCGCTTTCTAACAGCTCTGAAACTGCAGGGTCAGTGCTTATCTCCATTTTTAAGCCCTATAACTGAGTTGTGGCTCACTGCCGGCATAGGGCGTATATGGGTGCTAGGCCATTACGTAACTTCCCCGTTGGTACCAAATTATACTGCACGTTGACAAAGACACGAGTGTGAACAACTTGCTGCTTGGTAGTGCAACGGCCGAGAGTTGAACCATCAACCTCGTGATCACTAGTCCGACAAGCTACACAATGTCAGTACCATAAACAGTGCTAAACAAGTTTTAGGACGACCCCAACAGATAGCTGCCTGTGATGAATTCCAGACTGCAGGACAAACACAAGCAAGGGGTTACTTTGTTACTGGGATCTGGCTTTAATGAGAAACAGGCACAGGCATCAGCCACCCAGCATACTCAGATTAGATACAGAAAGAACTTCCAACTTCCCATCTACTGTAATTCCTGAGATTTCACTTGACTATAAGACACGTTCAGTATAATCACCCCACCCCAAACACCTCCGTCAGCCATCCACTCAATTAGCACAATATCAAACCTAGTGCCTCAGTTGTATCAAATTACAAGAGTTGTTCGACAAATAAGTTACAAAACAGCATCATTCTGTTAGTTTTCCAAATCTAAAAAAATTTAAAATATACGTTCTGTAGGGAAATTTATTCTGAATAGATGTACAAATTATTGTGACGTCATCCGTATACAGAACACAGTCTGCATGTTTATTATTTTCCCCACCAGTAATTTTACCATAACTCGCAAGTGACGAACAGCATGATAAAAATGAAAAAACTTAACAAGTTTACGCCATCTGTTTAAATGCTAAAGACTGATGTTACATTTTCAACACATCGTCCAAGTTTGCTCAAACATTTGTCCTATCTGTAAGCAAACTTCTGAATGGCCGATGCAAAGAACGATGCTGGCTGCTGTTCATGCCACTGAAGAACGACTGATTGCACCTCTGTATATGATACAAATTTCTGCCCACCTAGCATTTTCTTTCACCAAAGGTAAACTGTTCGCTTTGTAAGCACTTGTCGCCATATACTGGATGCATCTCAGAGTGAATCTGATTCGCATTTATTTTTTGCCCACAAAAATACACAATAAAATACAATAATGGCACACTGTTCGTTACGGGAAGATTTCAGTTGCAATGTCGCCATATTTAATGTTTATAAATGATGTCACAGTGACGTCATCGTCATAAAACTAAAAGCTTCTACTGAGAATTAAATTCCTTACAAAACGTATTTTTGGGATTTTTAATATTTGGAAAACTAACAGAATGACACTGTTTTGTAAAAATTATTTATCGAATGACCCTAGTATGTGGCCATCCTAACAGGCCACATTATGAGTCCTGTCTGTCTGTCTGTCTTTGAACAGACTCATGGATGCAAACGACAGCTCAATATTCATCAGAAAACAACCCTTCATTAAAAATTTGCTGACGTTTTGGCAACCACTGCTGCCTTCTTCGAAACGACTATCCACCAGGTGCTGCTGCGGTGAACCATAACTATAATTAAAGGTTGTTGTCTGATGAATTTATGTAACTTATTGCGTCTGTCTGTCTGTCAAAGCTCGGCAAAAGGGATAAATTCACAGACGAGATCAAGATCAGTCTATGTAGAGTGAAATACTAATTGTTCATCTTTGTATGCATCAGTCACCCAGAAACCTGATCAGTTTGTGTCAATGAGTAGCCAGTAGTTGAAACTGCAAACCCATGCTCATTTAAGACACCAAAACTACCAATTTAATCGTCCACGATCAAAGCCGAACAAAGCTAGTTATGACCACAAACAAAAGCAGACTAACCCAGTCATCCGAGTACTCGTATTTCTGTTCCCAGAGCAGATAGCGAGCCAACACCGAGCCATGCATGACGGCATGCTCCAGGTGCTCTGCGATAATTTCCACCTGCTCATCTGACGGGTCCAGAAACTGCAGTGTTTTTACCAGACCTATTTCAACTGACGGCGTTGGATTCTGCACAGGCATTCAGCATAAACCATGTATCAGTAACCAGCCAGAAGACCAACAACAGCAAGCTGCATTTCAATACAAAATGGTGCATATAATACTGTTAGTAACTTTGATACATTACATAAGCCACATAAATCCTCTTAGCCTGGTTTTGATTTTGACTTACTGTGTAGAATCCCAGGCTCCAGCACCTTCATAATATTCATCAATAATGTTAGCAAAATAAAAACATTTCTTTGAAGGCAGCACCAAATAGCACATTTCACTATTTGTAAAAATTGATATTAAACCTATTATTCGGCCCATTATCACCTGAGTAATACCAAAAATTAAACACAGGATGTACATATAAATTATCATAGAATATAAATATATTCAGAGCTGTTGGCAATGCAGCTCCAGCCTATGGCATAGCTCATCGCTATGACCACATGCAGTATGAACCCACTGCACTGTTTGCTAGTTTTAGTTATCCGCTGTTTTATTTTTCCCATTACTACCCAGACGAAATGAATACAAGTTACAGCATCTTCTGATACCTTAGCGGCATACATATTCATTTCATGGTATACGCATTCTTTACAACAAGCGCCGGTCGTCGCCCACGGCGGTCGCATGAAGATCCATGTGAACGGTGCACTGCAGCCATTGGCAGCAATCAGCTTCTCCACTTGAATAAATTTCTCGGCTGCTTTCGCGCCGTTCACTACGATACGTCGACCGGCCAGATCACCTGTAACTGTGTCAAAAAACACACCCACAGCATGCATTGCATCAGCACTCAGAACTACTGCCACCTTAAGTGAATTAATTACTTGTTAAAACTGTATCATAAGCGAACTACTATATAGCAAGTACCAGCATTTCAACTGCAGTGGTTATATTTTGCATGCACGTAAACACAAACAGATCAATATCAAAACATAACCATTGCAGCACGTCACAGTTTTGTGTATGAGTGCATGCAAAATATATCACAAGTTGCACAAAAATTAAGAATGGATTCTGCTGATTTTTTGAAGTCATGTAGCATGGACAATTAGATTCTGGTGACTAGCCAAATCACAATAATCCAGGAATGTATAAGTAATGTACTGTTTATATGCCAAACTGTAGTTTCTACAGACAAAAACAGTAAAAAATAACAACCTCTGATAGAATGCTATTAGATAACATAATCAGAGATCTAAATCCACATTCTAAAACCATCAGTTGTGGCCAAAATGACAAAATGATCACTTGTAAAATCAACCCTAATCTAACGCAATGTGTCACTGGACCTCATAGGTGTTAAGTCCATCAAGCAGTTTAACAAAGTTCACAAGTGTGACAGACAACTGACTACACTACAGAAAAATGTGAAACTGTATGCAAAACTGCTTGCACTGGAGCAGTTCCATCTAAAAAGTGAGAGTAGCAATACATTTCTAACGTACTGAGATTATCAGCCAGTGGTGGTGCTATACTTACATCCTTCATTATACAGATAAGCAATTCCTAGTTTAATCAGAGCCTCAATGTTGCCATGTTCAGCAGCCCTGTCAAAAGTACATCAGTAGTACACGTATCATTACACCACAAAATGAACTCACTGACATGTATTTCATAATGTTTAATAACTGCATAAAACTGGGTTAGACTTTTTTCTTTTTTACTTTTTTCAGATGATAATCACTCCAGATTGGAATACTAATACTGTTAACATTCAGCTCAAACTAGTCCTAAAACATATCCTGAACTTCTGCAGTAATAGAAGACATGGGATCAAAGTTACACAGCAATTTGAGACACTTGATAAACAAGAAAGAAAACAAAAGTAGTCAGTAGTCAAAATCATTCTTCACCATCACATACATATATAGTACATACACTAAACTGCATCAGAATGCAACTAATACAAATGACAAAATTTTGCCAGTAATTTCTACATTTTAGGCGAATCCTCTACTGGAGATTACATCATCATCTCTGACAGTGATGGACATCTTGCTGACCAGATGTGCTTCCTACAACTCAACCAACAACACCAAGGCACTAAAAAGACAACAGTACCGGTATCAGCAAATTAGTGAGTATTACCGATCAAAGTGAACAGTGTTGTGCTGGTTTGGCCACAAGTCCCTGAATGTACATGTTGTCCACACACAGGTACTGCTGTCAATGAGGTTCTTAAATGTTGGATGAGTCTAACACACAAAGCAGAAGAATTTACATCATATTATATACTTTACCAGACTACCAGTGGATGTTCAGTGAACTATATTGGCACACTATATAACATTTTATGTATGTTTTAAACAATTTAAGACTATGCTTTTACATGTCTTGTCCAGTCTTCCTGAACAAACGCTTGCATGATGCACATTTAGCAAACACACAATTGCTACAACTGCTTTGTGCAATGGATTCCATTGCTTTTGACTAACCTAATAGCGAACAAAACAATGTTTTCTCCTCCCACTTTAGTGTCACCATACGAAGACACAGAAAGTGACTTTACTGAGCGCAAGTTGAGCAAGTCGTTGATCTGTAGTCCTTTGAGTAGGTGCAGTAACAGCTCGGCTGGCAGTGACCAGATTGGAGCACTGCGTCGTATCTGTAGCTCACCATCACATTTCTCACATGGCGATGTCATGATTTTAAAACCTGCAAAAAATAAGCCCGGCAACAGAAAGCATTTAACTACCAGTACATTTATTTATTTATTTCAATTCATCAACCAGCACATATTGCATGCATAACATTTGATGAACAATATCATCAATATGAGAATACACTGGCCGAATGGCCAATACAGGGTTAAACATGTACAACATGTGAGCACAAAACAACTATAACTACATACAGAAATCCAAATGATTAATCTTAGAAATGTTTTGTTTAAGGACATTAGTTAACAGAGATTTGCATAAACATAAATATGTTATACTCTGAAAAACAGAATCAGGATTAGAAAAATAAAATTGTAGTGTAGTGGTTAGTAAGTAAAGTCTAAGCCAGCTAAGCCATAGCAACATGAACGTCGTCGTTGCTGTTGGGGGCGATTCGTATTGGTAGATCAATGTGACGGACAGCGACGACGACGACCAATAGCACAGGCCAACCCGCCTCTATACGAAAATATAAATAGTTAGGTTGCGGAGCGGTGTGCGTGTGATATTGTACGGAAGTGATTGGAAAAACTGTTGAAATTTCAATACATTGTCTTGTGTGTTCATATCTAGGGTCGATCCCGAACTAAATTAACAAATACCACATTAGTAATTAGAACAACTAAGATAACACACAACAAAATAATGTAGCAATGGCTGGTCGGCTGTGATTTAAATAAAGAGTATACGGTAGATTAGTATAGAACTTCAGAGTTGAAAGTGGCTGTGGAGTATGGAAGTCTTGTGCTACGGTTATGGCCCTGAATGGCCTATTTTTTGCTAATGTGCCAAACTACACACTCACTCCCTCTGAGCACTATGGCGGAAAGTTCAGCACCCGCAGGGGAAGGTGTACTTTACGAAATGCGGATTGCAGAATGTGGAAATTTGAAAAAGTGTATTTTGCAAAATTTTACCTGTGGAACATTCTGCAAATTACACCTTAGATTTTTTTCCACATTCCGCAGAATTCAAATAAAATCAAATAATCAACTTCAAATAGTTTTGCAATGTATCGCACCATCAAAAACAATAGCCACTGCCGTGAATAGTTTGTTTGTGACACATAGAAAACAGCAAAAATCATAAAAAGGTGATATTATTCAACAGCACATCGACAGTTAGGCAATGTGATGGTGAGTGATATCACCTTTTAAGTTCTTATGATTTTTGCTGTTTTCGATGTGTCACTCATTGCATGTCGCCGTTAACAAGTGTATAAACTGATGTTTTGTACATTTTGTAATATAGCTCTAGGCTAATATTTAGGAGGACAAACTTCTTTGTCTAACCAAAACCATGACAAAAATTAGCCTACTATCTCCTCCTGCAAGACACAACGAGGCTTGTGAGCATGGTAGTCGAGCGCTGTGTAGAATTGTACACTTATTCAATTGACATAACTCAACAACAAGAACATTTTCCGCTATTTTAATTCCGCAAAATACACCTTTTCGAAATTCCGCATTCCCCAAAGTACACCTTCGCCACCCATAGCACTAACCGCCTAAGTTGAAATACGCGATGCGACCGAGTGTTCGAAGTGACGTTTTGAAATTTCATCTAAAAACAACTACGACACAAATATAACATGTATAAGGCTCCCAAAATTTCAAAAAGCACACGAAATTAACTTTTCAAACGATAACGCCATACGAATTTTTATCTGTAATCTGAAACTTTGTTGACGCTTCCTGTGATTGGTCGGCGTTCGATTGTGAAAGTGGGTGCGTTCCAAACCGACCGCAACGCAAGATGAGGAAAAATATGACAGCAGTGACGTTTTTACGCGCGAAAGCAGTTACTGCTTTCAGCGCGTCTTATAGCCATCGCAATTCTGTCTGTCCGTCTGTCTGTCTGTCACACGGGTGGATCAATAAAAAACGGTGCAAATCTTTACCGTTGGCTGCCTGGAAGACTATTTTCAAAAACTGTAAAGCTTTTCCATAAATTCGAAGGGGGGCACCCCGAACGAGGGCGCTATGAGAGGGGAGTGGGCAAAATTTGAGATTTTTGTCCAATAAGTCGCTGTATTTCAGTAACGGTGCGAGATAGAGCCTAGGTTACTATTAATCACTAATAGGAAGTCGTACACTGGCTCTCGATTGGCGCCGAATTCAGTGACCGTGAACGCCAAAATAAGGAGTTTTATGGATTTTTTGGCGATTTCGGGCTGCGACACAAGTCTATATCTTTCACAAAGTGGCGCCACGGATTAACTATCCTTATGCGACCCAGATAGAGAATTTGGTAATTGTATATTAACTTAGCGTGAACACCCCAATTTTCAGCTAAACTACTGAACCGGAACTGCTATAGGCTTTCGCGCGTCTCGTGAACAATATATTAGCTCAAATTTCTTATGCGTGGTACCTCCAAGTCGTCAGTCTTCGTGACTTGTCTTATCTGAAGATATTATACGGCGCCATACAAATTGTCGTATTATTGACTGATCTGCATTGGACTTTGACTTTGATTTTTGATGCGCTACAGCTATGCTGTATAGCAAGTCTATGGCACGATTGTCGTCCATCTGTCGTCTGTCCGTCACGGAAGTATTGTGGCTAGGCGGTGGGTCATAGGAAAAAAACTTCTTACAGGAATAGTTAATTAATTAGCCCTTTCTCGAGGCTTATGCATACAAAATTTGGAAGATACAGTTGAAGAGGGAACATTTTCAAAATTGAGGTTGGAGGTTGACGGTGGTAGAAAATGTGCGTTTTCAACGTAAAACTGGCTATATCTCGGAAACGGCGATAAATAGGGCTAGATCACTAATAGGAAGTGGCATAATATACGCCCTTTCAGATGAGATAAAAATCATCGACCTTGAATGACCTTGAAGGTCAGTACTGCAACAGGAACTGTATATAGGCTGTAGCACATCTTCCCTAGCGACAGCTGGGCTTTTTTGTTCGATTTTAAACTTGACAAATGAATTCCTTTCACCATGCTATTTGTAATTACTTATAATTCCGATAAATGATTGTATGGATCAGTAATAATTGGCCCTGGCCTTGCATTGGAGCCCAATGCATTGGCCTTGCCAGTTGCCAACTAAGATTCTGGCATTGTAGGCCTACTAGTGTGTGACCAATGATTTCAGGTCACACAATGTCAAACAAAATGGATGAGGTCAAGTTCCGCTGAGACTTTAGTCTATAAGACCAATTAACTTAAACCAAAGTTTGGAAATATCAGTCAAGTATGTTAGACTTTAGTCTGAGACTTAAATTTAGTCTACACGCAACCTCAACGTCACCCAATGGACACACTGTAACACTGTGCGGAATTAACATCATTACTGAATGCATAAGTACTATAAATACACCAACATGTTCATATGCTAGTGTTCTTTACACAACGTTATTGTAATTAATTTTGTAAAAATTTTTTGTTGAGTGTGGTCTCCAGGGACCATGCCGTCAAAACCTTTTCAAGTACAGCCACTGATCTGTTCTGTAGGCTATTATATGTGCTTGGCATCACATGCTTACGACGACAAGACAAAGCAATATATCCTTGAAATTAATTTTCAATGAACGTTCCAATACAGTACATTCAATATATCACATAAGCAAAACAAAAACAAGTCAGATGCATATGAGAATCAAAGTACGCTACTATTCTCTTATAAGCAAACATAAACAGGACATTTTAATATGCTCTGATCTTGAAATGACCTCTACCTAGCTGACATTGACCGTGAAGGTTGGTGATTATGAACAAAATGTCCTGAAGCAAGGCAAATCCAAAAATCACACCAGGTTCTTGAAACGTCTACCAAACCCTGGAAATTCTGCACTAGAGTTCTACCTGGTGGCATGTTTAGGGGAGGAAGGGCTGGCCCTGCCAGGGGCTCCTTTTTTAGCGCTGACAACAATAACTAGTGATGAAAGTGAAGACTGGAGTGAAAGACTGACACTCGCCTACAAAATGCACCAGAATACAGCAAAATACACATTAAATTTGGAACATTTCCCACACGTGGTACATCCAGACCCCAGCCATTCAAGGCTGCCATGATATAACCACAGGAAGAGGAACAGGAAAAAACGAGGAAAAGAATCTGCCTGCATCCAATAAAATCCTGGACATGCCACTGGTTCCATTGAAACTTTATTCCACCATCCGCGTGACGTGTCAACACTTTTTCAAATGCGGAGATAAGAACATTGTTCTGCTGTGCCCCATTATACAGTATACTTTAAACGATGCAGGCCGACCTGCTTGAGAAGTCTGGGCCAGATTTAAGAACCACTCCACCCAACTCAAAGTTCAAAGTTCTATCAAGACATCAAGAGTAGATCCAGTAGATGAAGCTACGCTACGCCAGGCCTGGTCACTACTTGAATGGGTGACTGTCAGCAGACTGGTACACTATCGCAGTACATAACCAGCCACCCTGGTCAACTCAGCCTGGCCACAATGAGCACCAGCAAAAGCTACGACATATACACAGGCACACCGTGTGACGCAATGGCCCCATATCTGTAGTCTGGCAGTTTAAACTGGTTTCTGGCTGAGGGCCAAGGAAATGGAGATCAGCGCCACCTGACGAGCCTTGCACTTGGCAATGACCTTAACATAGTAGTAGTACACCGTTAGGAGGTTAACAGTACAAAGCTGTGTTAAACCAGGTTCTCAAGAGTAAAGCCAGTAAGAGATATTTGGCTCCTCGTGTTGACTGATGACGAGAATCTCGTAGAATTTGTCGAGAAGTATCAGAAGCTGTGATCGTCGCATGTTCTCACAAAACATAATTTCTTCGAGGTGATGTCGACCGTCAAAATACCGACACAACCTGCAGCCACATGGAACCATTGCCGACTCAAACCAATGGCATAAATGTCACAAAATTTTTTTAAATATCGGCCAGAACAATATGTCAATCCAGTGCGTACATATTATGTGGCTGTCCGCCTAGCTATAAACAATAACCTTTATCTTCTCAGCTAAACATTGGGACATGGATTACTCCTGCCCCAGCAAACGTTCCCACCGATTTTTGTTTTTCTATGCCCTTTTGTTCTCAATTAGGAGCCTGTGAAGGACAAACAAATGGATGGACAGACAAACGAGCAAGACCCATAATGTGGCCTGTTTGGATGGACACTTAAGAAAGGTATAGATATCAAAATCCACCAATTAGCATAACATCAGTGCATTAATAAGTAGAAAATATACTTTTGTCAGGAACTGAGTTTTGGAGATAACTGACCTCAATCAATGCACTTAAAAGCAGGAAATATGACCACGTTTCATTGCAACGATCGAGACCAATCGTTTCCGATACTGTCTGATTGCTACATTTATAAGTAACACATGTATGTTCCACTTTTTTATGTGGCACCAGCTGTGAAAAATACCTGGCAAAAAGTCTGAGGTCATCGTTATTGGATGCCGCTGGCAGAGAGCAGACGGCTTTCTGTTCGGCCGGACTGAGATGTGATAGTAGCGCCAGTGTGCTATGTCTACGCCATGCCATGTGACCCACCATGTCATCATGCCCTGCCGACCCCACAGTGTGCGCTGCCTCTTGGTGAGTCGACCCTACAACACACTGTGTGCTCAGGTCAACTCAGTCTCCTACCCTCAGTGGGATGGAAAATGAGTAGTAGCAGCTTATGGGCTATGGTGTGAGAGCTTAGTGTGGCTGATTGGTGTGGGGGTATGTCTGCTAGCTATAGACTGCAGGTCTAATTGTTCGCTGACACGGGCAATGGATAGTTGCATAGTGCGCTGCGGTATCATTAGCTCATGTCAATCAACTGCATCTTCCCAGACTGTAAAGCACTTCTAGTCATGAGTCTGACTCACGTGGTTCCAGGCTGACTGACTCTAGTAGCAATAGTAAAAAGAAAAGCAGCAGCAGCAATAGCAGCAGTAGTAGAAGAGATGTTCCTATTCGATTAGCTAATAATCAGGTATGGAACTCCAGCTACATGGTACTTCAAAGTGGACAAAATGGCATGGGCCAAAAATCAGTTGGCTGGGCCAAGAGCTGACTTGCTTAAAACAAACCAAAAACAGCGAACCAAAATGTATATGCACATATGATTGATTTTATACTCTGCTACAATGCAATGTGAAGAATAAAAAAACTAAAAGAAGAAAAAACTCACTGGATGTCGTATGGTCCTTCACATCCAAGTAGACTCTTCGACCATCCACCAAACTGCTATTATTCACTGAAGTGTCCGTGTCACTTGTCGACAACGAGTGACTAGGGTTGGCGACGTCAGCGGCTAAGATACACGTACTCAGTGAGCTTGCATCGGTTGAACTGTCCCCTGACATAGATATGTCACTGCTGTGCACTGCTGTCCTACTATCTATGGTTGTGTTGGCTACAGAGACATCGGTCGATGGCAGCAGCATAACGTAGTTGTGGACTTGATACAGAAAACGATTTCTCAGCAACCAGATTATCACCGGGAGACTTATGGCCTGTACATATGCACAAACAACCAATAAAAATGATTTGATTTTTTCATAAGCGTAAAGTACAGACAGATTAACCGACAGAAGAAAGACACTCAATTAACAATAAACAACACGTAAAACTACAAGAGCATTGCTACTTGACGATCTCAGTGAATTAACTAACTTTATAAATAATAAAATCCAAAAACTAAAACGTAAGAAAAAATGACAGTAATCTGTTGACAGAGACCAAACAATGCATCACTGTGCTTGTGCAATGAGATCAGCAAAAAAAACTTTATTATTATTAAAATTCTATTATTATTTTATTACTATTACTATTCTTCTTATTATTACCTGCTGACAGCGACCAGACAGAACATTGATGTGTTCACGCAGTGATGACGGCAGCGAGAACTCAGCAAGAACTTCAACAAGATTCAGATTTGAAAACTCGGCACTAAAGCGTTCAGCCAATGGCGACTTACTACAATCCACATAGAAACAACTTTTTCATACATAATGCATGTGCAGGGGCAAGGGGTGTGGGCCGCCCCCTGCCCATGCATTTGCATTTCAGAGCTTAAAAATACACCCAGTTAAACGGACCAGGCTGAACCAAAGAAAAAATCAACAATCTTGACAAAAAACTACACTAACAGCTCAAAATTTTGCAAATTCTCAAATGCATGACCAGCTGACTAGTTTCATATGATACTAGACAGTTAACGAGTACTAATGTATATCACACATTGGGGGCTGCTGAGGCGTTGATGTGTTACATACATTGACATTTTACTTACTTAACTACTTACTGTATGGTCAGATAAAAGGCACCTAATTTTGAAAAAATCAGTAAGTGAAATCCAGTTGCTGCAAGTCAACAGTTGGCCTAGCACTGAACACACAATACACATGCATAGTGTTTAAGAAAAGAAGCAAACATTCACAAAATCTGCTAAGTACTTTAACATCCAATATGGCCAAACAGTGCACTGGCATAATGCATCAGACACATGATATTACTCCTAATTTTTACCAAATTAGTAACAACTAAAAATTTGGGGCAAAGCCCAACGTGAGTCCGCCCGGCGCCCTAAGTCTGATTGGGGGAAATTGGGAGGGGGGGTAAAATTTCCCCGGCATCAAAGTCACGTGCCCCGAGCTCAAATGCATTGGTATACGCCGAACGCGCATTGTCGACTTAGGATAGGTCAACATGAGCGCTTATAACTTTGTTCGTAGTGGACCGAATTTCACAAAATTTTTTTGTTCAACGCCCAAAAGATCGTTTTCGTCAACGCAGTTTACATATTGTCGCTATCTTCATCAGTTCCAGAGATATTTGCGCTCAAACTCGAAAGTTATCGTAAAACGTACTAAATTTTGGACGTTTTTTGCCCTCCCAAATTTTAAGGGGGGCGGTGCCCCCAAAAGTTGTACTTGCGTTAACACCC
>Ga0056128_1005107_pt1:7500-16492 | contig 16492 bp, 6 predicted proteins | sample WorMetLIZISLAND2_FD_71113 | JGI IMG/M metagenome (GOLD analysis project Ga0056128, IMG submission 71113) | Marine gutless worms symbiont microbial communities from Max Planck institute for Marine Microbiology, Germany - Olavius geniculatus... ... | reverse complement strand
CTTATTTTTTTCAGGGCACATATTAGAGGCTTGCCCTTTGTGTCCTTTATCAGACCACATGCACTGCGTTATTGATTTTATGTTTGTAACTTTGTCTGGTATGAATTAAATGATTGAATGTATCCGGAATTTTCCGCATAGTGTGAGAGAGTTAAACACTGCAGTGAACTGTCTGCTGCTACCGACCGCTTTTTTTTAGCAAATACACTACAAATGTATATGTGTTTCTTGCAGCAAATGTGTTATTTTAACTCAACAGAAACGCGTCTAAACCGAAAAATGCAAGTGGAACTTGCTCTTGATTGCAAAAATTCTGATTACGCCACATAGTGGGTAACTAGCTTTGTCTACCGCACGCGACGAATCAAAAATAGAGAATAAAGTGAAGAATAGATGCAAATAACTAAAACAAGAAATCTGAGCTAATGCTCATAAGATGCGTGATAGCCTATAGCGGTCCCTCCATGTCCTGTTCGCAGATTGTCTTGGTCTATCTCCATCCATTTCGTCGCACTTAACTCTTAAAGTTTGCACCGCAGCCGACAATCTCAAAAATCAATAAAACCCCGTATTTTAAGGGTTCAAGGGTTTAAAGTTATTGATGTTGATACCCCTAAAAAGCTCGTCATCAGTTTTGTTATGATACGTAGTGTGCCTGTGCCTACCTGCCAATTTTTTAACGCTAAACAAGCCAATACGTTTTTAGATAAGGGTACCCCTCTTTGACACCCTTATTCGAGAAAACTCCCTAAACAAGTAAGACGAAATTTTGTCACAAGAAACCAGAGACCATATGCTATCATATGGCGACAACCCGGAGTCTCTAATTCATCTGGGCATGATTCGGTAGCGGGTTGTGACAGACACCAAAACGGACAGACAGACAAAATTACGATAGCTAGTACGCGCTCAGCACAGGCGCTGTCACGCGCAACAAATTGCGAATTTCGTATAGGGCAGAAAAAAATATGTATTCGAGAAAATGCTTTTAAAACCAAGAAGAATAATGCAGTGACGTCTGGACTGGAGAATAATCATAATGGACGTAAGCCCTATACACGTTACCTCGAGACGGTTTGAAGTCGTCGGCGACATGCCGCGGTAGACCTGGTGTCTCGTGGACGACTTGCTGCTGACGAAGTCATCGTCCATCCCTACACCACCCCCTCCGCCACCCGACGACTTGACGGTCCGCGTCGTCTTCGTCGACGTCACGAACGACGACATCTCGACCACGAACTTTACTTACCAGACAGAGTGACAGACGGACCTAGAACAGACGGACGGACCTCGGAGAGCTTCACGAAACCGGCGCTAGACGTCGCCCACTCAGCGAACGAAGGAGAGTGAGCCGCTTCTTCTCGTCCTACGAAACGCCGTTGCACTGACCGACGAACGATTACGCCGCCGCCGCTCGAGACTTTAGTCTGCCTGCTAGCAACTACCAGCAGAAGTTAATGTACGTTCTTCTACTGCTGCTGCTGCTGCTGCTGATCGTTACGAGTGAACGGCTATTCAGATCTCGACGTTACAGAATCATGCAGCCTCAGTCCACGGTCAACGCGTCTTTAAACGCCGCTCAAAATTCGACGCGATTTTCGACCACTTCAGACGTCAACCGCGAATACCTGTGGAATGGTACGACGTATCGAAAATCGACGTAGGCCTAATCTAAATCTATTCGACAGCGATCCCTCCCGCGTTCGCCGGAAAAAATGGTTAACTTTGGTCCACTTACCCGGGCCCAAAGTTTAAGACGTGCATACTGACCCCGCCGAAATCAACTTTTTTCGGAAGACCATATTTCGACTCTTATGGGGCACTGACCCCTGAAATTTTTACACGTGCTAAGTCTTTGCCCCAAATTTCTGGTAAATTATTGTTATATTCAAAGTTAGTAGTTGATTCAGTCGATTGTACAATTTTTTACTGTATCGAGAATATTACATAAAACCGTTTGGTCGATTCTTTCAGATTTCAGACTGATAAGTTCGTTCTGTGATTGAGTATTTAAATGCATAAATTTTACTCAGCTTTAGTATTTGAAACTGCTTCCAATCGACCCTTGTATTAATAATTAGGCTAAAGTCTGCGAATTAATTTTGATTTTATTTTAATTTCATATTTGTTTGCTACAAAACACGCAACCTATACGTACTGTGTTTACGTGGTCGAGCTTTATCAGAGTGATAAATATTTTTTTTTATATTTTACTTTGTTTTACTTCTCTCAATTCACATCTTGCATTTTACGCGTGATAGGACGTAGTGCTAAGCGCGTCTTAGCTATGGTAGAGGCGTTTGTCTGCCCGTCCGTTCGTCTGTCTGTGTGTTCATCACAAAGCTGCAATTCTATCAAAACGGTGCAAGCTAGAAAATCACAAAATTTTCACTGTGGTTGCCACAAAGTTTTTTGCGACAAAATTTCGTGCTACTGGTTATCGACTTTGCCTAGCGTGACAACAATGGCAGATATAGGCTCCAACTTGCCGTTTATCTTTCTTCTCAGAATTAAACTTTCACCAGTTTAGGTTCAAGGAGTCTTCTATATGGGAGCGTCAAATATGATTACCACTTTCAAAACGCATAATTTTATTGCACGATGTACACAGATTTCCCATGTGGCAGCACCAATGTTGTCGCGCGTCAGGTGAGAATTGCTCAAATTAGTTGTTAAATACATGTTGGGAAAAATACTGATACTGATATCGCGCTGAAAATTTTATACGCAGGTTGTCTTGGTCTACCTCCAGCCACTTCGGCGCAATTCGATCTTAAAATGTGCGCCGCAGCCTAAAATCACAAAGCAATCACTAAAACCCCTCTATTTTGGGGGTTAAAGGTCGTTTTAGGTCATCAATGTTGGTACCGCTAGAAAGTTTGTCAGTAGTGCTTGTTATGTAGTCTGTGTTCATGTAGTCTGTGTTTATATGCAACTGTTTCCACGCTATACGAGCTAATAGCGGTAAAATAACAACTTTTTAGAAAAGCTATCCTTCCCTCTTTGACGCCCTCGTTCGAGGTAAACTCCTCATGCACCCCCTGCAGCTGCATAAAGTTTTGTTGCCAAAAATAGCGTTTTGTGGCAGCCCACAGTGAAGATTTCGTTATCCTAGCTTGCACCGTTTTGATACAATCACAGAGTGTGATGGACGGACGGACGGACACGCAGACGGACAGACGCCTATACGACGGCGAAGACGAGCTTAGCCTATCTGCTGTCGTGCGTAAGAACTATGCCGATTACGTCACCGTTGCTAACGTGCGTCAAGTTAGGTCCCACATTCAACATTCGCAAAAATTGCACACACAAAAAAGTAGAAGTTCGTACTAAAACGGCACACCTTACGTGTGCATCTCCAGACACGGCACGCCCGACCGCATTGAAAACGCACGCTTAATTCCACTTCCGGTATGTCGAAAATTGGCCACATACGCGTGCAAAGTGCGCCAAGCATAATCAAAGGGCAAAAATTGCGTCGCGTTTCTTGAAAAAAAATCGCTGTAAGTTCACCCAGAGGGGTCTGGGGCGGAGTTCCGGCGGAAATCAAATTTGGCGCATTTTGCCTTAAAATCCGAAATTTGGTGGTACAAATTTCAACATTCCCCCTTAAAAACAGTTAACCACCGTGTGTGCATTTTTCCACTTGTGTTTTCGTGTTCTGGGCAACCCTCCACTCCTTTCTTCTCCCTTACCCTCCTCTTCTCTTCCTCTCTCTTCTCCTCCCCATCTCCTTTCCCCCTCTTAGCTTCAGAATTAGACCCTCTTAAATACCGCTAGTGGGTCTGAAGGAGCGCAGTAAGCTGGAGATAGAACAAGACAACCTGCGCGTGAAATTTTCAGCATTAAACGTAGATTTCAACAATCAACAGTCTGAAGTTTCGACCCCGTAAGTTCAAAGAGTCTTCCATAGAGGGCCACCAAATTTGGGTACCCTTTCAAGATGTGTGATTTGTGCTGCCAATCACTAATTTAGCGTGAAAACGCTTGTGACACAGACTTGCTGACAAGCTTTCCAAGGGTAATCTCATCAATGTCCTTGAACGACCTTGAAATACAAAAAAATGAATCTTAGCGAATTTTTTCACGATTTTAGGCTGCGACGCCAACCTGAACAGTGAATTGCACCGAAACTACTGCAGACAGACCAAAACAAACTGCATACAAAAAACTTTCAGCATAAAACGATTATAACAGTCTAAGTTTTAACCCCCTACGTCCAAGGAATTCTTCCTATGAGACGTCATATTTGTGTACCGTTCCAGAACCAAATTTCATTTTTCCACAACATTTCTCCCAGAATAAGGCATTTATGGCCCGTAAATATTGTATTTTGGAAGAAAAATTCCCGACAGGATACAATTTATGGGTCTGCTCTGTTATGAAAATAAATGCTATTTTAATTACAAATATAGTTCAGTTTCAAAATATTTCATTTGAATTATTATTTTTGCCAAATATCATGTTAACCTTACTTTTGACTTAATGTTGCAGTAGGAATAAAATACTGACAAAAACTTGGTGGTCTAGTTTCTAACTCACGTTGTGTAAGCATTCACGCTGGCTAGATATACAAACAAACAGCAACGTTTATGATATTAACAAAATTAACAATGAAATGCAGTGAGCCAAAACAAAACAAACAACCAATAACAACAATAATTATATCTAAGTCTGCCAACAGAAGCATGCAAAATTGTTTTTGTCGGAAGCTAGCAGATATGCAGTTGCAGTAGCAAAAGCATTTTAAAAGCACATAAATAATAAGCATATAACTCCTATCAAGCAAAAGCAATGATTTGTATCTCTCACACAGACTATCACTCAGTGCTTTGCTGTTGTTTATCAGCTGACCACATGAGATCTGGTAAGCTTACTAAACTACAAAGGCCAGGAACAAACATATCATTCAACACGCCAAATATCCAAATAAATGGATCTAACAAAGTGTAACATCATTCAGATCATTCACTGCATTTTTGATAGGAAGAGTATTTTGTTTACTAATACCCTTGCTGTCTATTATTGTTAGTTTTTTGTGCATTCATATTTCACGAGGTAGTGTAGCAACACAGTTAGTGTGTGGTGGGATGTTCAGTTATCAATATATTGCTAACTGTTTACAGAATGCATCAATGAAAACATTCTGAAAATCAGTTAAAATTTAGCAAATATATGGACAATAAAAATGGGACATTTTTGGGACACGGTGTATAGTGTAATGACATACTGCCACTCAACATTTACGTCAGTACTGATGGATTCATATTGTGAAAGAAGTTATCGTAAACAATGATACAAATGTAAAACTGATACCACACTAGCCACACTGTATAATAACGTACAAAACAGTGTAAATTCAAAATGGAGCAGGGCATGACTACATCATTAAACATTGTAACAGCAGAAGAAGTAATATCAGTGGTAGTTATCACAGTAGTATTGGTACACTTCTACATATAAGTTATAACACTGATCCAAGAAGGTGAATACAATATCATAGAGAACACATTAGGACAGGAAGTCTTCACTGAATGTAAATACACTGTATTTGATTTGAGCAGTAAGCACGCAACCGTTGCAAGCACTTGGTGAGATTACTTAATCGCAAATTTACACAACATGTTGGATATAACAATAACCAGACATGACCAACTAAACCAGGGGTCTCAAACTCATTTGGAGGTGCGGGCCACACTGCAAGATATCACTCAGTCGGTGGGCCGCATTGTTTTTAGAGATGACAAAATGCAGTAAATGCAGTAATTAATACAAATTACAGAAGTTATTTTTAGAGTATAGTTTAGAACTTCAGATTTTTCCCGTCTCTGACAAATTCTTACCGCTGATTTGGCAGAAACCAGTGACTCGACGTTAGTCTTAAAATCACAGGTGTTAGCCAATCGCAATGTTGCATTCAGGTGTTTACTAGTGAGCCTTGATCACAAAGTGGATTTGTTATCTTTATTGACGAGAAGAACTGTTCACAAACGTACTTACAGCCAAACATCGCTATTATTTCGGAGGCTGCAGAGATAATTTTGGATACTTTTCTCAAGAAAGAAATTTGTACAAATCAAAAACACCAACGTCGTGTACTTCTACTTTTGCTTGTCACACTTTTAATCCAATACCTCTATCTGGAATTCTTCGGAAACGCTTTCTGCGTCAACACAAATGGAGTAGCAAAGAGTGCAAACTGTGGTTTAAGATTATTGAACTTTTGAAACATCGGTCGAACTCTACAAGTAATCCAGAAATGACATCTGCATAATCTTTCAGGTGCCGTGGCTTGACCTCAAAGCCCACCACATGAAGACATGAGAAATGGTCCAAGTTGCCAGCGCCACCGCTGGTCGCTGCCAGCATCAGCATGCGGCTCCACTAAAGAGAACGCAAATGAGAAAAATAGTAGTTTTGCTAGATTACTAAAAAATGCTGTGAAATAAATAAAAACGACTTATTTTTATCCTAAATTTTTGGAATTTCAGACAATGTATCGCGGGCCGCAAATAACGCCTTTGGGGGCCGCATGCGGCCCGCAAGTTTGAGACCCCTGAACTAAACAATATTATCAAACCGCTTGACACTGTAGCTTAACTCATTATCTTGACATGAGCCAAGCTAGTGCTGAGATGACTGCCCATTCACACAGCTACCCAGGGCAACTCAGCCTGGCCATCCCTCCATGGGCAGACACTGCTAGGAAAAAAGGCGAGTTCTGCACGGTAATACACAGTACAGTTCAATTCATATGCATGATATTTCTGAACCACACGTGTTTCATATGCATATGATATTAATAATATGAATGTGAATCGAACTAGGCCCATCACCAGGACTGCCGCCATACTGACCTAGAACCAGTTGTGTTCTTTCGGTCAGCTATAACCACCAGTTTACATTCATTCACTACTAGGTAATGACTGGACAAGGCTGATCACGTGGTTACATAAAAACCTGAGTCGCCAGCACAGATATCATGAATATTAATGAGCTAAGTTGACTGACTGGTTAAAAGTTGGAAAGTGGACCATAGGCAGTTAGAACCACAAGATCGCTTCTTGTACACAAGCTACAACTGGTACTACATAAACCGAGGATCAAAAAGGAATGTTAGCACAAACAAATGACACACACATTAAATCAATGGCATGACTAAACATATAAACTACGTGAATATATGAATGGCAATTAACAACACAGACAACAGAAAATTCATACAAATCACATAGAAACTCAAGCTGATTTGATATCAGTAACTCGTGAAGCGAAATGACATCTTGTGTCAGTCCCAGCTTATTGCCTACATTATCACAGTAGCACATTTGATATGGAGTAAAACTAATGATGCACAATAATGATGCATGTCTGTGTAAATCATATCAAGTATACCATAACTAGACAAAACTCAGAAGAGTCCACACTGTGCTGTTAAAATATAACCCCTCTCGGTAGAGATACTATGCAACATCAGTCTACATGTCACAGCTTGGCACAATATGCTGCACGTTAACACTCTATATCTGTACTGGTAGAAATGGACACCTATAAAATATACAGCATCTGCTATGATACAAACTATGCGTACTCTGATCGGTGAAAACTAATTAGCTCAGATAGACAGACACACAGACATGCCGAATCACCAGTGGTAGATGCGAAGGCAGCAAAAACGACAGAGGTGGGTTAGTGGTGGGGTGGCAAAAATGATACTAGAAATCAAAACATGATGTTCAGGATACGCACAATTCCACATGGTAGAGAATTATGCTCTTCAACTCTTCACAGTTACCACTGCAACGGTTACATCACATGGTGGCTTATTGTCTTTGTCAGACAATTTACAGGTAACCTTTGAACAAAGTAAAGTCACACGTTCCAGGCCTTCAACTAAAAACCAGGGTATTTTTGCCCACCAACATAAGGCTCCGAACTTTCTGCATGTGTCCAATTGTGTGTCCGTATCTTTCACAGCAACTCAGTGAAGCAGTAAAACAACCTACTGTCAGACAGAGAGGCATGTTGAGGTGGATGTATTCTCTCATCTACCTCTGTATCTCTATCTGTCTGTCCTCCTGCGTCTCTCTCTGTTTGTCTAGGTGTGTGCACATCATAGGAAAAGCAATCGAGGATCCAAACACAACAAATAACTATCCAAACGACTTCAAATTCTATGACATTCGTTTTGATTCGTCTGGTGCTCTGTAGCATTAATTTTATGTTTGGTGTTGGTCCTCGAATACAAAACAAAAAATGTGTTTGCCACCATGGCCAAGAATTCGAAAACCCCACACAATAGAAATGACCTTCGTGCCCTCGACAACTCCTAGCCAGAATAAGAGAACTCATTTATAGATGAGTTTGTCACGGGTTCTTGGCTGCCGGCATGGCCAAACAAGGGTCTGTCTTTCTGTCTGGAGGAAGTGTCACGGCTAGGTGAACAAACTCTGTCTAGATGCATGCATGCCTGTCTGTCTGTCTAGACACCGGGGGTATCATCCGGCAGCATGTCAGGATGAATGTACTGTCTCATCTTGGCATCGTCAGCAAACACAACCTTGCTTGTGGTCACTGGACTCAACCTACATGCATGATACACAAACAGACAACCCGACAGCATTATTAACCTTCACATGCCACTGATAAGCTCCGTAAAACATGCAAGTCATAAATAAGTGTTAATAATAAGAAAATGAAACTACAAATGCTAAGCAACATTGTGAGCAAAGCTAAGCAGCAGGGGGCATCAGTAAACCTTGAAAGCTACAAAAACATTAAGAGAGTAAACAAAACGAATGGTTGCAAGAACAAGAACACGAAGAGAAAAGCTAAAGACAAGAACAGCTGGCGGAAGAGATTGTCATAAACCTGCCATTTCATACAAACTCCCAAGAAGAATGTTAAAAACATAAATTATGACATCGACAACAATTCGTTCCCTGATGACATGCTGTCCAACTACACATTTACAATCAATATACCCAGCCCA
>Ga0056128_1005107_pt1:0-2500 | contig 16492 bp, 6 predicted proteins | sample WorMetLIZISLAND2_FD_71113 | JGI IMG/M metagenome (GOLD analysis project Ga0056128, IMG submission 71113) | Marine gutless worms symbiont microbial communities from Max Planck institute for Marine Microbiology, Germany - Olavius geniculatus... ... | reverse complement strand
GCACCTTAACGTCATACAGCGGACCTATGCAGAATAGAGTGTACCTTCTTACCATATAGACTGTTCACTGCAAATTCAACAGAAATCATCAGCAATTCAAGACTTTGCCTCAATTTTAATCGTGCAACTGCACAGGCTACAAAGTTTTCAGCTTCAGAGGGTTTTCTCCTATAACCCAGTCCCATTTGCGGCTCTGCCCCTAGACCCCACAAGAGGTTCCGCCCCCAGACGGGGCCGGTTACGATCACCGATCGATGAAAATAATCAAGAAGGTAGAATCACCGATTGCTGATTCTAACCTTCTATGCTAAAATCACCGATTTGTTAAGCTACTTTGCAATGCCAAAATTACCGATCTGTGAAAATAAATGACCAGCGATTGTATATAGTGTTGTTGCCATTTGTGGTTAACTAAAGTAAGTAATACAAAACTTAGCAAAAATCAAGGTCTTGTTTAATCATAATTAAACAGACTATCTTCACCATTACATGAACACCTGATATTGGCATTTACTTAGGTTCAAAAAGAGCTATCTAATATCCATAATTTCACTATTTATAAGACGGTCAATTTTAGGCCCCTATGTCTTAATTTTTGTCGGCCTACATGATTACATGTCGGCCTACATGACTGGTTGGCAGCATGGCATAGCGTTACCGCTATGCCATGCTGTCAACAAATGCAAGTCAACAAAGTTATTCTATGGTGGGCCCGGTTAGAGCTTAGATGGGTGACTGTCCATGGTACGAAGCCAAGCCAACTAGCATGACTCAGCCTTCTACCCTCCGTGGGATGGTAACATGAGTACTGGCAGTGGTTATGGCCATCGCTAGAGAAGAAACGGCGAGTTCTGTGTAACAGTAAGCCCTGTGGCCAGGACTGCTGGTATATTGGCCCAGTGGGTAAAAGACGCTGGCTGTTAATTAGAGCCAGCCATCCGACTGACTTCGGTTGTATGCTAGCTTAATTGGGTTTAACCCTCGCCAGCTCAAAGCACCAAAAAGGGATGAGCTCCCTTGCAAAGGACCTAGTTGTCTATGCGAAATCTTATTGAAATACCTCAGATTCGGCCACTGGCTGACATTGTACACTTTAAATATGCACCTACTTAATTGCCTACTTACTTACTTACTTACTTACTAATTCTTCTTTTTCTTCTACATGGTTTGATGCAATGCAAACTATGTACGTTATTTTACGTACACTGCAGAAACTATATTTGGTGTCGCTTTTAAATTGGTGGAGAACTTACTTGCTAACTGTTATAAACGGATAAACAGTAGAGGTCATAACTACAGTGTTTTTATTAATTTTGTCACAACATCCTGAACTGCACGCAATAACTGTCTCGTAAATATTACGGTGTCGCCCAGTCAGTGATCGTAGTTCACGCAGCTAGTATCACTGATCGTTTAACCTTCTTGGTTATTATCACCGGTCGGTGATCCTAATCACTTCGCCCCCAGACCCACAATATATGGCTTGGATACTCAGAGTGTTGGCTACAGAACTCAGCTGACAGGGCAGCCTTACTTGCCCAAAAAAATTATCAGTTCGAGCACTTTAACTAGCAGCTAACAGCATACACCTAAAAATAATTATGAACATTTAAACTTCGTATTAAAGGTAAACAGGTGAAATACACATTCTACGTGAAACGATCGTAACTGGTGCCGCAACTACAAGCGACACAAACTGCGACTGAAAAACCCTACTACCAAAGTATCAAAAAAGGTCAGGAGTCTTCAACTTGTTGAAGTTCGACCATACGTCGAAGAAGAAGAAAAAGGCAGAAAAGCGTAAATACCTAATAGTTATTTACTAAGTACTGCGGTTGGCAATTAAACGCTTAAAACGTTTGTAACATTAAACAAATATTTTTAGCTTCCTTAAACACGCAAAGATGATTTAAATCTGAAACATAAATATGAAACTAGCGAGCCGCAAGCTCATGCAACGTAACCAGTTCTTGAATTTTACGTTGCCAAGTTGACGTAAAGATCACTTTAGTTAAAGCATAATGATTAAGAAAGGATTCACTCACTTAGACTATTTAGAACAAATTTACTGAAGTGCACTACTAATCATTTATCGGTTGCGATATACAGGGTGCGGCAAAAAAAGTAGCCTCTTAAAGTTTTTTTGCTGTTTTCTCAGCAACCGCTTAGCATTTTAATCTGAAAATTTACAGATTTATTTACTAAATTGTGCTACGGTTAACTGCCAAATAAAATTTGATTCCATTGAAAAATGACGAAGTTATAGATTTTTTAACATGACCGTTTACCGATTTTTCAGCGTGAAAAAATGTTTAAGCTACAACACCAGTTCAATAACATCGTTGAAACAAGTCAAATAACACAGTTAACTAATGATCAAATGCCAAAATTCCATTGTCACTGTGAATGTTCGAAGTGTCCACCGACAGCTCCAAGCTCCAACACAAGCCTTCAGTCGCTTAATTTGAGAAGTCTTTCACCGTCTTGTCGATCGGTCCTT
>Ga0056128_1005106_pt1 | contig 16493 bp, 10 predicted proteins | sample WorMetLIZISLAND2_FD_71113 | JGI IMG/M metagenome (GOLD analysis project Ga0056128, IMG submission 71113) | Marine gutless worms symbiont microbial communities from Max Planck institute for Marine Microbiology, Germany - Olavius geniculatus... ... | reverse complement strand
ACTTTTGTAACCACCGTGCCGCAACAATGATTATGTAGTTTAAGACGCCGTGCGCCGTGGGCAGACAAAACAAATAAACGACACAGACCGTCGGAAGACACATTCAGTTTTGGAATCTGTCTTAGTCTGCGCGCGTCGAACCACATGCCATTTTGCATCTCGGAAATCTAGCTGTCGTTTTTCCCCAATGACCCATGAAACAACACAGGCGGCGCGATCTTCACTATTCCCATCCGTTTTCGACATGTTATACAGTGAGTGAGCGAGTAGAGTATTACACGCTACTAGAGACATTATCAGGTCACTTCAGGGACGAGTCTTTACAGACAATCACTTTCGCTGGTACCGACAACAAAAGAAAACTGCAACAATTAAACAAACACAAAAAACTAAATTCCAATGATATTTAACTACAGCAACAGAAACTAATGCCTAATTCACACCTGCAACGCCGACGCAACTCGGCAGTTAAATGGTGTCGCGTGGTAGGTTGGGTGTGAATTGGGCATAAAACTCTTCCAGGCGCCTTTTAGGCCATCGGCGAGGAAAAAGATCAGGTCTATTCTCCAGCTCAGTTGTGCTACTGCTCGATTTGCTGTACTACTCGCTGCTTGCTGTAAGTGATGCATTGCTGGGCGATTTACTTGATGTATTTTGCCTGAAAATAACAGTTTTCAGTGCACGAAATACGTGAAGTTGCTGAATGTGTTTGTAATCACTGCAGATGTGGTCGGAAAGTCTGCTGGCTGTTGCTATCAGTTGGATGTGCTTCATCCCGTCCGCCAGACCTGTCAATCCAGGCAAGTCCGAGCCTGTGTGTTTCGTCTACACAAAAAACATTTAACTAGGGAGCCTACTGAAGTTTAGTGCAGTAATCTTGTGCCATTACTTTTATGAGATCGCGGTTGCGTTGTAAAATGAAAAAAAAATGTCGCAAAACATTTGTGCAAATTTTGCAGAACATTTTGTCGTCATAAACACGTGTTGAAGATAAGATAGGACGTAGTTAGTGACAAATATGAAATAAAACATTAGCACGAATGTTTTTTTCTTTCATGTAACTAACTTTTATTTGTAACATAGTGTTCATGACGGTAATAACGCTAGACAAAATTTGCTTAAATATCATATTTAGACCCTACACTTAATCACGTTCTTGTATTGCTATAGCAACTAAAGTTAATGTTATAAATATGTTTTGATGGGCTTGTGCTTGCAGCGTATACGATTCGAGTTCGCTCTGGTCTATTTTGAGCCGTAGTTAATTCGCGACAAATCCGCCGTCGCATAGTAACCTTAAATCCGTTTGGAACTTCTATAAATCGTTTTGCATGGATCTAGGCCCGGGCGATTTGTTCTGTGTAGATAGAAAACAATAAATATAGTTTGTTCCACGAACTACGTTAGTCGACGCTGCAACTGGCTGTGATCGTCTTTGCAATAAACGCCGAGCAGGCATCAGTATAAAACAAAACCAGCTACGTATACATGCTGGCGCATAACAAGTGGAAGTTGGAACATGCATAGGCTACTTTACGTAGGCCCCTATATCAAGCAGTCGTACAGATTTGGAAACGATGGATAGGCTACCGCAGTGAAAGGCGGTAATGCTGAACACTGTTCTTGTTCAACATGACCGCCCTTACACTGCACTGATCGAGACTACCCGTTCCGAAACTGTTCGATTGCTCGATCTACTTAAAGCATACATCTGCTATAACGCTTTTTATGCGCCACCCGCTACACTGGACTACATTGACTCAGACATTGCCAAGTCGCATTGGCGTTCTAGATACCTACCATGAATTCGGCTTTGGTTCGTTGACTATGGGAAACACTAGTCTTATTGGGCCCAGTTACACCGTTCGTCTTATTGCGTGCACAACAACTAAGCAATAAATGTAGGGTTTACAATGCTCTGTGCAGTGTGCATTTAGACACGAGACGCATAAAATGCACAGTGACTTATAGGTTCTATCGACGAAACCGCTGCTACGTATTGCTCTTGCTGTCCGTCTCACTCTAGCTCTGTGTCGGTCTTTCTTCTGTCATGTTTTCTTACGCGCGAAAGCAGATGCTGCTGCTTGCTTTCAACGCGTCTTAGCTGTCGCAATTCTTTCTGTCCGTCCGTGTGTCCGTCACACGGGTGGATCAATCAAAAACGGTGCAAGCAAGGATCACCAAATCTTTACCGTCGGCTGCCGGGAGGACTCTTGTTTCAGGAACCGTAAAACTTTTTCGTAAATTCGAAGGGGGTCACCCCGAACCCCGAACGAGGACGCTAAATGAGAGGGGGTGGGAAAATTTGCGATTTTTAGCCAATAAGTCGTTGTATCTCAATAACAGTGCGAGACAGGGCCTAGGATACTATTAATCATTAATAAGAAGTCGTACACTGGCTCTCGATTGCCACTGAATTGAATGACCTTGGATGACCTTGAACGCTGAAATAAAGCTTTTTTAAGTTTTTATAGATTTTTTGGCGATTTCGGGCTGCGAGACACATTTCAAGAGCGAATTGCACCAAAATTGATTAAGATAGACATCGAGAAACTGCGTATAAAATTTTCACCATTGAACGTATATTTCGATGGTCCAAGTGTCAATTTTTTAAGTTCAAGGAAACTTGCGCACGAGGGCATCAAAGAGCGGTACCTCCCTAAAAGTCGCTATTTTTCCGATGTTTGCCAGTTTTTAGTGAAAACGGTTGCAGATAAGCATGGGTATGCTATAGGCTTTTTGCGCGTCTCGTGCTCAAATTTCTTGTTTTGTACACTGTGTCCCAAAAGTATTCCATCAACCTAATATCGATAACTTTGTCAATTCTCAACGGGTGAACATAATTTTTTCAACGATGTACTCTGCAGGAAATTTCCATAGATGTAAAAAAACGTTTTTACGTTTTTTATTCTTGCCACGTTTTTTAACGTTTTTTAACGTTTTTTTATTTTCTAAACGTTAAAAAAATTTTTTTAAACGTTTATCAAAATTAGAAAATTTTTGTCGAGAACGTCGAGAAGGGCTTTTAAAGCCACATAAACGAATTAGTAGGCTTTAGTGGTGGTAGTTTACTTACTTAGTCTAGTGATACGTGGTCTCATGACCACACGGTCGAATTGAAATTGAATAAAATTTTATCTCTTTTTTAGTTTTAGTTGTACTGCAATTACAGCATTAGGTTTTAGGCAAGAAGTCGAACAAATTAAGTCCAACGTTTTTATCAACGTTTTTAAACGTTTATTTATTTTTGTTACGTTTTTGAACACTTTTTGACGTTTTTAAATTTTTTTTCTGAAACGATTTTTACATCTATGAAAATTTCCAATATGGCTGTTATTAAAGATCCTACCACACTCAAAACGCGTCGCTGCACTACCTTGCAAAATATTTATTTTCGAAAATTGTGCCAATCAAACCACAAGCCTTTTGCGTTTGGCGGTATTTTAAATGATAAGTATGGTGCAAATTTTCTGCAATTTTTACCAGTAAAATTTTTGAAAAATCTGTCTCGCATTTTTTCGTTGTAAACTGTCATCTGTGTGCCTGTGTGTCTATGGTTTTTTATTGGCTGAGTGCGAGACACTCAATTGTTTCAGGCGTTACGTTGACGACCACTTAACATTCCCTGAAAATTGCGTGTACATGTAAACATTTTCCAGGTAGATATTAAAGTAAAAGTCAGTGGTTGTTTTTTTCTGAACTATACTGTAGATATTCTGACAGTTTCTTTCGTATTTATACGAAACTGTTAGCGTCAACGAGAACAACGCATAATTAAGCTATAGAAATATATAAAGATTTCTAACATGTGAAAGTGTAACCGAAAAAAGTGTTGGGCGATATCTGCGTTAAGCCACGTCGATCACGGCTGCTGCTAGCTGATCGTGACTGGCAGTGGTGACGTCTGATGTCAAACGTCACCACTCACCACTGAGTAACTGGCTAGATTGGTGGCTGACCAATACGGGACAGGCACACTGAAAAGTGGCTTGGACATCGCGTGACCTTGCCGTGGAAGATGAGAAAAGCATTGTAGTGTGGCTGCAGCGGGAAACCAAGGAGACAGAGCATATCATCCGGCGTGTTCTGAATACACCGCAGCAACCGGCCTAGAGATCGACCGAAGTCCGGTTTCGGTTCTGTTTCGGTTTTGGTACCGAATCTAACAGCAAATGCAGTTTCGGTGTTGTTGCGGTTTCGGTAGGGTGCACTGTAAAGCGTTTCGGTTTCTGCCGAAACTACACTGTGTCTCAAAAACATCCCGGACATTTTCGATTCTAACGTGAACAAAAATAGTCAGATTCTCCGAATTTTAAGTGTGAATATTCTCGACACAACTTGACATTAAACGGCCGTTCAGTTTTTCATTTTATCTAATGTCTAATGTCCGAAAAAAACCAAGCGAAATATGCGTTGAAATTTGCAAAAAAAACGTGAAAAAAAAACATTTTCAACATTATTGATCGTAACTTGGACCATGATTACCACATTTTAATAATTTTTAACGTACGTATTTTTGACACAGTTGGCTATTAAACGATTGTTTAAGTTCCCACCTCGCCTAACGTCTGCTTCTGCACTACCTCGGGAAATCAGACCAAGCAAAATACGCGTTGAAATGATAAAAAACGTCGATAAATTCCGTCTATCCTGATCTGTGGCCCTCAAGAGCCAAGATTTGACTGTCATGCAGCAGTACGTCTACCATATGACATTAAGGAATGTTTATGAATCTAAGAAGCGACTGGTAAAGTCTGAATTAATCTGGAGCATAACATTATCGATACTGCTGAATGTCACTGAATGTTTGTGATTGCACAATTAACAAACATTTCGATCAATTTTATTGCAGGCAGTTAAAAAACGAAACAATTAAATAAAGTGTCAACTAGGGTGTCAAAAATGTAAACAAAATGTGTTATTGTGCGTTATTTACATTAAGTAATAATACCACTTTAAGTAAAAATGCAATATTTTGTTGGTTTTAATTTTCCCAGATAGTGCAGAAACATACGACGGTTGAGGATGGAAACTACATAATGATTTGATGACCTTGTCTCAGGCATATGTTTAAGAATAATTATTGTAATCTAATAATCCTTCTTCAAGTTACAATCGAAAATGTTCGGGATGTTTTTTGAGACACAGTGTATATTACTAAATAACTGAAAGTGACCTAACGACAGTAGTAACAAGTAGAGATATGTGATCTTTCTGATCTGTGTTTGGTTAATTATTCACATAGAAATTTCGTGAGAAGCGCAGTCAGGCACTTGGGTCTCTTAGGCGTGTGGCAACAATCAAACAGTTTACCGGTTTCGTATTTTTATACTGTTGTTTGCTTCGCGCAATATCGCTTAACGGTGATTTGCATGCATATTAATGGCATATGTCTAAAACAGCTAGCTTCCGTTTCGGTTTTGAACTTTCGGTGCACGTATGCCGTCGTAGTTTCGGTTAGTACCGAAACTGAAAAATCCGGTTTCGGTGGACCTCTAATTTACCAGCCAGTGAGCATCACGCGTTCCGGATCAGATCTCTGAAGACACCGACGGCGTATCGTCGACGTCGTCACAATCCCGTGTCTGACACGGTCTTCTCTCCTCCCCCGCCTGCCCGTTCGACTGCGTGGCCGTCACACTGGCTTCAGACAGGTTTTGAAACAGACGTTAGGCATCCTCCGCGAACATGACTAGAACACGGGTCTCTCTCTTTCTTTCTCTCGTCAAATGTCACCGGCGTCGTGGCTAAAATGTTGGGAAAGGGGTGGGCAAGTAATTGCAATTATTTCCGACACAGGATGCTCAAAATTAAATTTTAATTTTGTCCTTCAATTCCCTTCAATAGCGATCTTCGAACTCATTATTCTTTTTAAAAAATATATTCCGACAGGCTATTTAGGCGATAGGACAATGTCACCCCGGCCACGACGTCACTATCAAACGCTATCAGGCGCCGACTTTTTATAGAAGTCGCTCTGGGGCCTTCAGCCAATCAATCAATCAGGGTTTTAGTGGCCTAAATCATGCAAACTACTGCTATGTCCGCTGAAGAAAGAAAGTTATAGTTCAAAAATAATTAGAAAAAATATTGGCGAAGAGGTGAATTTTGCGATGCCGACAAAAGGTTGATGACACGTCGTCTGGCAGGTCGTTCCACGTCAGTGTGCCTACAACCTCGAAAGTCCGGTTGGCGACGGTTGTCATTTTCTGGAGGCACTGCAAGACGGTTGGTGCCACCAAAACGAAGATGACGGCGATCGGGTAAGTCGGCGACCTACCGTTCAAGACCTTGCATACACCGCAACAAATATATTCCACTGAAGTCGCTTTGGCAGTGGAGGCAGACAAGCGCCTTGGTAATGTGGTCAGATCGACGGAGATCATGTGTCACTTGCGCCTTTTACTCTACTTCGGCCTTCATCGTTTTATTGTGTGTCGATGTGCAAAAGGCAAGTACGAAAAATGCACGTTTGCAGCCTTAGGGTCTACCAAAAATGTCTGGCAATCAGCTCGACCGCCAAACGATTTTTGATACATTCTGAGTCTGAAAATGTACGCGCGCAATGACACATTTGTATTTTCTGTCGTTCAGTTTCGATCTGTGGCGACTGAACCGGACGCCGAGAAGGAAAAGCTGGCTCATTCTAACGGCTGCAAAAATATTCAGAAACTACGTGTTCCTGCCGAGGTCCGGGAGGGGGGTCATCGTCTTTATAGAAGCTTTTTCAATAATGAATTGCGCCGAAATGGCTAGACATAGACCAAGACAAACTGCGTATAAAATTTTCTGCATTGAGTGTGGATCTTAGCAATCCAAGTCTGGCCCCTTTAGGTTTAAGGAGGCCTGCGCACGCGGGTGCCAAGGAGGGGTACATGTACCTTTCTAAAAAGTGGTTAATTATCCGTTATTGGCTTGTTTTGCGTGAAAATGGTCGCAGATAGGCACAGACGTGCTGCTTATCATAACAAACACTGGCAACGAGCTTCTTAGGCTGTCAACGTCGATGACCTAGAATGACCTTGAGTCTAAAAATAGTGGTTTTGTGATTTTTTTTCGATTTTCGGTAGCAGAAGAGTGAATTGCGACGAAATAAATGTAGATAAACCACGATTACCGGCGATCAAGAACTGCTGTAGACTCTCTCCCGTCTCAAAAGCATTAGCTCACACATGTATGTTCACATCGTCATTTCTCACGTTGTGACGTTTACGTCCAACAGAGTGTGTGCAGAACGAAATGCGTACCGTGTTTGCGCTGCAGAAAAACATTGTCATCATAATAAACAGTTCACTCTTCCTTTTCCCCTCCCACTTTCCTTTTCCCTTTCCTTCCTCTCTTCTTTCTTCTTTCTTTTTCCCTTCCTTTATTTTTCTTTTCGTGTCCACGTCCGTGCATCCAACATTTGAAGCGCCATATCTCCGTAACGGTGCCAGATAGACGCATGGTCACAATGGACCACCCATAGAAAGTCGACCACCTCGAGTCGAATAGTCACGTGACCGATGACATCACGTGACCCCAAGATGTCAAGGCCCTGACCCCATTATTTTCGAGGCAGCACTTAAACTTTTTAATTTTTACCACTGGCCAACACAGCTCACTCAGTTAATTTACAGATTTTACTGTTAGCTATCGAAATGCATTGGACAGACTCCGTGTTCGTTTGAACAGTATCTTGCATATAAAAATAATTGTAAAGTTTTACATCACGGTGTCACGTTTTCGATCCCGCGTTTTCAGTCGCGCCATTCGTTCAATTCATCGTCCTACTAGCTCACTCCGCGCGCCGTCAAATTTCCGACGTCTTTCGACTGCAGCCGGCGACATTCGTAATGGAAAAGGAAACGGGCGTGACGTGTGACTGAATGAACTATATCGCGTCAGAACACGCACTAGTCGTCAGAAGGACAAAATGCCAACTCGTCAGTCCCACCGTGAAATACACCCACCCATCCGCTACAACCACGATTTTTTTCTGGAACGCCGCCGCCGCTCATTCAATTCACTGCCACATCATCTACCAGTGGCGCTCTGTATAGAAGGCAAGACTGTTGACATTGAGACGTTGCCGTGCACGAAGACGAATGCCAGCAAAAAACTCAACGACTGAACGACATTTCTCGTCACTACAGTTCGATTCACACACCACACGCATATCATAACTTGTATGATTCGTTTAGGCCTACTTTGATTTCTTTTTTGGCTCTTCTTTATTGTTGCTGGCGCTTAATAGTAAAATGTATGAAATGTAAGTAAAATGTAAGTGTGCCCACGCTGTGATTTAGTGTAAAATACGTTTTGGTTTGCGTGGTGTTTTGTCTAAAGTGTCTTTGTTATGGCTGTCCAAACATTCCTAACAAGCGCCCACTTTGAGCTTACGTTAATCTGTACTTCGCGGGGTCTATATTTTGTCACTATTTTCTGCTGTGGTAGCAGGTCTGTAACTTCCGTTTGTCTATTCAGTTTTTCGTTTCGGAAACATCTGTCGTCTGCTGTCTTTTCACTTGAACTTCTTCGTTCCTGCGTTCTGTCATGCCTACGGTGAAGAAAACGAATATTGATGATGATGTTTACTAGTGCGTTAGACAGAGCACACTCATTCTCGACTGCAAGCTCGGTAAGTTACTTCGCACGAATTCGCGCATACGCCGGTACTGAATAAACGCGGTAAAACACTTTCTTCATAGCCGTTCTTGTTTCTGAAATTCTGACCACAGTTTTGAATGGCAGGGCGCTGTGGACAGTCCAGCGGTTCAGAAAAGTGCACCCGTTACAATTGTCACAATTTAAAAAATTAAAAATTCAAACTTTACCATTACACAGTCAGCAAAGTTCTTCTGACATTGTGTAATGGTGATGTTTGAATTTTTATAGTGCACCCGTTTAAATATGCGATAGATAAACGATGGAGACAATTCGCGTGCGAGCTGTGCGCGTGCCGCACTTTACAGCTCGTCGGACGTCAGCGCTGATTACTTTCGATACATCATCGGGCTCGCTAAACCGGTTTCGACAACCTCGTTAATGATTAATCGTCCCACCACCAATCGTCGCCGCACCACGGCACCAGCAGCCAGTAATCTGCCCTAGAAGCAGCTGAAACTGATGTGCGTGATGTCCGATAGCTAGCCAGCCATTGTCTCATCAGTTGCTGCTGCAGCAACATAGTACTCGTAGTCTCTTTATGAATCGTAATATTGTCCTGTTTGAAAAATAACATAATCTGCATTTTAATAGTAAACGTGTTACGCAAGATCGCAAATAACAAGACTTTAAAAGTAAACGATAGACGATAGACAAATCTTCGTAGCCCGCGAGTCAAAAAACAAGACATAGTGGTCCTGTACAAAACTTCACTAAATATTGTCCGTTTTTTAATTCTTTCACGCTTGCCCCAAGCAGAACATTTATAAAATGTTATTATTAAAGACGATAGCATACTTTAAACACGTCGCTTCTCTACCTGATCAAATGTTAGTGTGAGAAAAACTAGCATGATCTGTAAGTTATGGAAATGGCAAATGGCAATGTGTTCAGAAATCAAAAACTAAATAAATTTGAATTTTGATATATGGCATGCAGCGACCTTTGTGACAGAAAAACGTCGCAGTGCGCTTAATGGTAATAGGTTCCGTCGACTTTGATTTGGATCAACTTTAGTATCGAACTGCCTGTCGCGGTCCAGTTTTTACATGACATTTGCCGCACTTGCTCTGCGGAGCGCAGAAAGCGTTTCGCCGCGCTGTTACGGCAGATGCACAACGCCAAATCGTTCTGTAATGTACCGTACAGCTAATATGATTGACTATTATTCACTGAATCAAATAAAGACAACATCTCTCACTATATGCCGTGGCGTTTTGACGACGGTTTTTTTCTGCCGAGAGCAAACCTCTTAAGTTTTCGCTCAAAGTATATAGAGACATACGTTCTCAGCTAAAATACCTTGTTTGTATAGCACAATTATGGAACTTTCAAAGCTAGGCCTACATGCGCGGTTTACAAACCTGCAATGTAACTGAAACGTATTTTTCTCGTGTTTCAGTTGTGTTGCACCTATGCGAGCCGAAATACTGTCGACATGAACGACGGCTTCAATATTGATTACGCACCACGAGAACTTTTGCTCTATATGACAGATCTGTCGGCGAGGCAATTAGTGTGCCGATATGAGACATTTACGCAAGATCTTGTGTGTAGCAGCCATCTCCCGAGTTGTTAGCACAGAGACCATGTCATTGTGGTCGGACGTTCGCAGAAATTTTATTGCGATGGACGAAACCTCTTGTCTTTTCCCTTATTTTGCACATTTGTTTTAAGCTAACATTTTCTTACTTCTCGTTTTATGCAATCAATTAAGAGTGCCTAATGCCGACGGGTTGCCTTAGACAACGACTGTGTTGAAGTGTTCGCATATGTGTGATAAAATGAAATACAGCAGCTGGCAACAACTGTCGGTATTGATTCCGTTTACCGTTTACCGCTGAGCGAAAATTGGTGCTACAAACGTGCAGAGAAGCTGCATATTATTGTGAAAAAATATTGCGCTGTTTTATTGCTGTTTTAGCTTTTTTGTTTTATTTCAATTTTTTCGCACGTGTGCTAGCATCTTTAGCCTAGTTCTGTTGATTCAATGACGTCTGTAGACGACTGCATTCATGCTTCGTCACGTCGCATTGCCATTAGTGTACGTATAGACCCAACGAGTGAGCTCCACACATCGTAGTCGTTCTCTTCCTGCTTTCAGCTATAGTATCCTCTCCACTTCTCCGTCTCCATTTTGCTCCGATAGATTGTAGGCTACTTATACACGCACACATACTCTGCTCCCAGTTTTATTTTTTAAAGATGCGACATTGAAGATACCATTGCCAGTTAAACTGCAATCAATCGCTCAATTTCATAACGCCACTTTCAAGTTTTTAGAAGGTTTTGTGTCCTCTGAACATTTTGGCAGTGCCAAGCAATTGCTTTTATTCTCCTCCTAAATTTTAGTCATTCAGAAAATTTTTGTTCAAAATACAAAACCATTTTGTGGAATGCAAGTTTAGGGACAAAATTAAAATTTAGAGCACTCATAATCTTTTCTGTCAGACATTTCCAGCTGTCTGTAAGAAAAATGTTAACTTTTTGATACATTTTTGTTAACTCAGGACGCCAGGTGGTTGGTTGAAATGCATACAAATATTTCTGACAATGTGCACAAAATGTCTATTAAGCTGTCAGAATCAGAGGTGTGGACTTTCACTAGTGGCACATAGCCGGGATTAAAAAGCAGCAGCAAATGTTGACGTTTGGAGAAGCTGACTGGTGATGAAGTACAAATATTTTTTTTTAAAAATTATTTTAAACTTCTTGCTGGAGTAGGGCTTAAAAACTCTGTCGTCTCTTCATTTCCTTATTTTCCCGTTGTTTTTTTTTCATTTTAGTACAATCGATTTTACCTACAGCTGCCCATTTCTCTGTAGCGTGGTTTGTCGTCTATCACATTTGTTCGATGAATTTACATCTATTTCGGCAGGTACAGCACGTTGTGTGTAGATGGTAATTCCTAAATTCTCAAGGAAAAAGGACATTTGGGAGTTAAACCCCACGGCCAGAAATTGCACCACGGAACAGCATCGGCCAGAAATTTTGTTTTTACCAAATTATTTTGGTTACTTGTTTACTTACGACTGTTAGGGCAAAATACTTAGAATCTGTTCTGTTTAATTTATGATGGTAACTTTTGAAACCCCGAGACAATAAAAATGGCAGCATACAAAGATATATCCCTCAACGTTGCGATGGGCATCGCTCGGTCGTGCGCTGTATTATAAATAACTCAAGCTGATCGATGATTCGTTGAACTCAGCCAGCTGCAGTCTTCTGCACTGCAGTCAAGTGTATAAAGTGCAGAAACATTGTCATCAGTCAAAGCAGTTTGCGGCATCTTTCATCTCACTTCTGATTACGCTGCTGCTGCTGCTGAGTGCGACGTCTCGTGTGTCACGACTCACGAGAGAACGGTCGGTCACAGCGCGTACGCGATCACCTGCAGCGGATCGGTCGTCGGGATATCCAGTGGCAGATCAGCTGTACCGAGGATTGCGAGTCCTTGTTGTTGAGTAGCAGAAAAATTTACCAAGTTAGTGTTTTAGATGACTGATGACATTTGTTGCAGAATGTGTCTATTGATGGGTCAATGATGTTATAGTAGGCCGCGTGTTTGTTTCAGATTTGATGCAGAAAACTCGTTCACGTCTTGACAGACTTCTGTGTGGTCCAGCTTTTGTGGCTGCGTGTATGACGTAACAGCGTACAGCTAGTAAAAGCTATAGCACTAATGCGATAGAATACAATACAAGAACTTTGAGCTAATGCTCACGAGCCTCGCGAAAGCCTATAGCAGTTCCTGTTCTCGAACTGTCAGTCTATCTCTAGCCACTTCGTCGCAGTTCATTCTTGGAGTGTGCGATGCAGCCAAAGATCACAAAAAACCCTTTTTTTCGAAGTTCAGAGTCTTTCAAAGTTATCAATGTTGATATGACTAAAAAGCTCATTACTAGTGCTTGCTGTCATAGGCAGCATGCCCATGCCTATCTGCAACCATTTTCACGAAAGACTGGCCAACAAAGGTTAAATAACGACTTTTACCGGGTATCGCTGTTTGATGCCTTTGTGCGCAAGTTTCCTTAAACCGAGTAAAGCGAGACTTAGAACATCGAAGTATAGTTTAATGCTGAAAATTTTTTTGCAGCTTGTTCATGGCTATCTCTATTGATTTTGGCGAAATTCGCTCTTGAAATGTGTCTCGCAGCCCAAAATCGCCGAAAAATCCATAAAAATTTTTATTTTGGCGTCCAAGGTTATCCAAGGTCATTGAATTCGGTGGCAATTGAGAGCCAGTGTACGACTTTGTATTAGTGATTAAAAGTAACCTAGGCCCTATCTCGCAACGTTATTGAGATACAGCGACTTCTTGGCTAAAAATCGCAAATTTTTTCTACTTTTGTTCATTTAACGCCCTCGTTCGTGGTAACTCCCTTCGAATTTATGAAAAAGGTTTACGGTTCCTAAAACTAAAGTTTTTCAAGCAGCTGAAGTTAAACATTTGGTGACCTTAGTTTGCACCGTTTTTGACTGATCCACCCGTGTGACAGACAGACGGACGGACGGACATACAGACGGCTTAGATGGCTAAGACGCGTTACAGCAGTAGCTGCTTTCGCGCGTAGAAACGAAATAAAAAAAGTTGAAACAACTGCAAAACATTTGTTTTGTTTTACCACGGTACATGCGAATCCTGTGATAAAATAACACTTCTCTGTAACTCGATAGCATCGCATTTTTCTGTGATAAACAGTAGGCTAAACAGCGTCAACTGCGACCGTCTTCAGTTTTTCGTTTGTTTTGTTTAATTCTATTTTGTCGTACATGTACATCACCATGACCTAGCCGTACACAGCTGATGGGTGATGATTTCGCGTGCATTTGCCATCAATTGTCCAGCTGTATGTATGGCGTTTATACTGCAACTGAGTCTAGCTATTATCACATAATTATGTCAGGTGGAGCGACATGCTTCGCTGATCACGACAAACTCGTTTTCAGAGATCAGAACATGTTTCAACGTTGTCAGATAGTTGTCTCATGCATGAAGTAGCAGTGCTGGCGTTAATTTATCACATCTTTTTATGCGGCTATTTTCATTGCCCATCCGTCAGTCCGTCTGTCCCGTACGGACTGATAACTCGAAAGTAAAAAGCTACAGAAAATGCAAAGTGAAATAGGTGTTAACGTTTTCTTTCGGAAATAGTAACCGGTGTGCCAATGTTTACTTCTTCGCTTACCAGTCCTGGAAAACCTCCAAAAAATAGTCTGCTTGTATCTCACGAAAACAAAGCCAGCGTCAAAACGGATTGCGACGTTCGCGATAAGTTTATGTCAGGCCGTGCTTACGCCAGCAGTCAAATTAAGTAAATGCGGACGACTGCATAATATGTCTGCACTAGGCCGACGTCGTCGCTTGTTTAGTCGAGGACAAAAGTGCGGAGAGATGCCGCCAAATGGCAGCAATGCTATTTGGTACCGCCTTTCGACATCCATTGAGTTGCTTTTAAACGGCTACTGAAAGTACTGTAGAAATCCAACTTGTTCTGGGCGGAGTATGACTTGCCAGCTGGCTGCGCATGCTGCGGTTGGGATATGAAGCAAAAGCTTTATGCCGATGTCATAGTTGACAACTTCGATCAAGGACTTTCACTGCATGTCGTCGACAGATAACACTTTACGCGCGAACAGCTTGTCAACTGGAAATGATTGATTGAGAGATTCTTAACAGTGTGGACGTAGAAAATTTCTCATATGTCTTCACTGACTAACTACCGGCAAAATTTAGTGGTAACTATTTAGCGATAATTTTGGGTGAAATAATCAATCAACAATTGGTCGAGAAATTGTTAAATCAATCCGCAGTTATTTCAAGATAAACCAAAAAGGTAAGTAAAATAATGTAGCGCAAACTACATTTTTTTATTAAATTATGACGATTTAGTGTTATTGGATGTGAACAGATAAAATGATATAATCAATTGTATACATTCATCTCTGCTTATAAACTAAGCCCCCTAAATGGTGCTCCCAAACTGTTTTGCGATAGAAATTGATGGAATACGAAGAAAATTTTAACACAAGTCTGCTGAAGCGTCAGCATTAAGTCTATTGCAAACGTTTTACTTTCGGCACCCTGGACAAAATCATTTACTTCGGTTGGGACGACTTAAGCCGGGATTTCATTAATCGCGCTACTGAGCAGAGGCGTCCGACTCTCGGCTCTGTAGTCAAATAAACTGGCGAACGCACTAAGCTGGCTGCTTTCAACTGACTTGATTAGTTTACAGTATGTTACTGCTGGTTGTCTGCTGACATTTTTTTGGTTTGAATTGCAATAGCCAGTCGTTCCTTTGAGCAAATAAACGGTTATGTTTTGTTACTAAAAGTCCCCATAACATATATGTGTATGTCTTTTTGTTCTGCGGTTTATGCACTATTAGTGGAAGTACAGCTGTATTGCGCGCTCAACATTTATTAAAATAATAAAAATAAAACCTACTTTTTTCTGTACGTTGAAAAAAAACTTTGTAAACGTTTATTCAAACTACGGTGTTCGGGTGTTGTGGTGTGCACAGCATGTCATTGCGTCATGTACGGCGGGAGAAGTCGTGCCCGCAGCAGCAGCAGCAGCAGCAGTGATGGCGTGAGTTATCAGGCTAGCGGTGACGAGCGACAGCAAGGTGTGTTCACATCGCCCAATCATCCGCAGATCTACCCGACCAACATCAACTGTGTACTCTACACGTTCACCGCAGCACCGCAGCAGATCGTCGAAATCACCTTCAGCCACTTCGATCTCCAGATTCCCGCCACCAGCAAGTCAGAAAAATATGTTTATTTTTTTCTTTCAGTAAATAAGTAAGCAAGTAAACATTTATAGTGCTTTTAGAAACCAGCTGCGTTGGCTTAATCTGCCGCACTTTAAGATTTATAAGACGCGAGCTGGTCGGTGATCTCCGAGTTTTATCCGCGAGAGAGCAAATGAGAAAAACTAAGGAGGAAAAACTTAATAAGAATAAGTTATTGCGCTATTTGTGCGGCCGTTTTAATATAGCCGCATTAAGGGTCTTGCCTGTCGATTTGTCCGTCTATCTGTTTCGTTCGAACTTCTAACTCAAATGCAAAAACGCGTGAAAAATAAAATTGATTTGGACAGTTTACCGACGAGGAATATTCGATGTGCCAGTTTTTAGCAGTAGAGTACAAAGGGCAAGTACGAATAGCGAAGCGGAAGGTCGCATATCATGTCTCCACTGGGCGTATATCGGCGTTTGTTTCGATCAGACATCATGGCTCATATCAACAAAAAGAGACCGACAAGACGTGCAAGATGCAAAAAACACCTAAAATAGATACTTTCTGTAAATCTTGAATGTCGTGAACTGCTCAAAAACACAGCTAACGTCACGTCGCTGTTGCTGTAACTTAAGCTAAAACGCTGTTATCACTCCAACTCAGGCCGTGTGAAATAGAAATTTTTCAACAAACACTTGTGTTTGTTGCGAATCACGCGCAAAATGTTGAATATAGAAACTGGTTGCATGCAGCTGAAAACATTCAATTTGCATAAAGGGATTATTTTCATACAGAAAATGCGTGCCACTCGTGTATTTTGCAAAGGTTGTTGGCAAGTTAAGCTTCTAGCAATGAACTAAATACATTTTGCTAATACAGAGCACAGACAGTCGCAAGAGACTAATTATGCACTGCGGAATAATACGTATAAGCACAGCAGTGACAAAAAATGCACTGCAGTGGTATTGCCTGCATGTCTACGAGCAGCAATGTCTGGAATTATTCAAAATGCCGTAGCAATGCATACGGGACGACGAACAACGACGATTCCATGCACTCAGAGCTGTTCCAGACTCACTGGCCGGCGGCCATAACTCATG
>Ga0056128_1005105_pt1 | contig 16494 bp, 11 predicted proteins | sample WorMetLIZISLAND2_FD_71113 | JGI IMG/M metagenome (GOLD analysis project Ga0056128, IMG submission 71113) | Marine gutless worms symbiont microbial communities from Max Planck institute for Marine Microbiology, Germany - Olavius geniculatus... ... | reverse complement strand
CCAACAGACTGGAAAAAGTTATTCAACAAATCAGCTCTTTCGTGATCATCATGAACTAGCTGTTTCTTATCGTCAAAAAGAGGACCTATACCACTTTTGCATGAAAGTGATTTATTAACACATTTGTAAAATACACCAGTGTTGTTAGCCGAGATGACCTTCTCTTCAACGTACCTGTTATAGCTTTCTATCTTACTTTTACATTCATCAGTTATCATCTTATACCTCTGCTTTATGTAACTATTTTGATCTTTCTGGAGCTTACGCCATAAAGCTTTTTTTATGTGCAAGTAGCTTAGATATAGCTTTAGGATATTTCTCTTTTTTTACTTTTGCGATGTTGTACCTTTTTTACTCCAATATTATTGATAAGACTATTATTTATAACTTTTAAGAAGACAGATAACATATCATCCACACTACTGCATTCAGAAAACAAACACTCCCAATCCAGCAGTAACAAATATGAGTAAATGCTATCATATAGCATTTTTATTTTAATGAAACGATAGAGCTGACAAGAAATACAGTATCAGTACAAGCGGTACAATTACACATTATTTTGTACAACTGGATAGCAATAGACGCTGTGTTTATGATTTGGGTCCGCTATTCCGAAGGTCCGCTATTCCGAAAGTCCCCTATTCTTACTTACCCTAACTCTATCTCCAACCCTAACCCTGGCCCTAACCTTAACCCTAACTAACCTTGACCCTAACGCTAACTCTAAACCTAACTTTAGCACTGTAACGCGTATTTGCACAGTGGACTTTCGGAATAGCGGACCTTCGGAATAGCGGGCCGGTACCATGTTGATACAGTTGGTTTAGCAGCGTTAAAGGTGTACATCTAAATCACACTTTTAACGAAACTTCTCCCATATTTTTCACTGGGCGCAAAATGCGCCCACCCAGTATAGCAATAAAACCCCTTGCTGAAATATACAACATTTAGTGCAGAAATCCACTTTACTCACGACAGTCACGTTCGTCAGATCCGTCCAGACAATGCACTTTGAGATCACACTGCTGCGGCCAAGGAATACACTGCCCGTTGTCGCAGCGAAACTGATCCGTATTGCACACTGTAAATGACAAACTACATGCTGTGTCCCAAAACAACGGCACACTTCGTCACTTCCATGTCTTCGCCGAATATCAACCGATCTTTAAAAAAGTTTGTTCACTGGCACAAAAACTGAAAAAATACCAGGAGTGAAACATCAGATTTCCTTTTACTAACGTACGGGCAGCTTAATATGATAGATAAGTTGCATTGTACAAAACAATAGATGTCTCGAAGCTTAAACTGCAGTATTTCATAAAGTGTTCACTACGTCTTAGCATATAACTTTGGCACGCCACCAATCGATTTTATAAGCTCACTTTTTTGAACACGCACACGCTGCAGAAAAAATACGGAAATGACTTCATATAATCTGCAAGCGAGACAAATGTTTTTTTTAGTTTTACTTGCAAGTTTTACTGATGAAAACAGCACTTTACGTAATTGCATTTAACGTAATGAACAAAACACTTACAATTACAACAATAATAGAACTGATGTCAAGCTGACGACGAATATACGGACACAAATTAGCAAAACGGCTTATAAAGTAGTTGAAACAATACACGAAAGTATTCAGTATTCAGCTCACCACAGTTGAGTTCGTCAGATCGGTCGGAGCAGTCGAAGACACCATCACACCGAGCACACCCACGTACACATCCAACGCCATTAGCACATCGAAAGTCCGTCGACGAACAATACGCTGACACATAATACACAGACGACATCGTTACCGCATGCACTGAAACGTCAAGATGGCGTCAAAACAAAGTCGCAATTCAAAATATGTAATTATGTTTAATTCTGTAGGCCATTTTGTTACTTTCGGCTGCCAAACAGCAACCATAATTCAAAATTTTCTTTTTTTTCAACCGCGGCAAATTCGATAATGTTGTTTCCAATAGCATCGACAAGTAACTGAAAGTATTTACAACCGACAACCGACACTAGCAATCTGGTCGCCAGTGCAGAAAATATGAGAGATCGGATCAAAATTCTAACAAAAATGTAAGGTTCTCAAAACATGATCGGCGATAAAGGTTCCTCGGGTGATTTCGTCGAAAACAACAACTGAAAACCACAAATTACGATAGCCTACAAGTCTTTTAGCAGCCGATATTATCGACGTTGATCGCCTGCTGCATGCAATTACTTGTAAAATATTTGATATGACTTTTATTTTAGCTCGTTAAGTTTCTGCTTGGTTATCGTCAGAGTTTATTTTTAAACTGCATCGCATCGTGCCTACCCACAATCGTAATTTTTATACCTCAAGAGACAAATAAAACGGACTTACAACAGCCTGACTCGTCGCTGTTGTCCTGACAGTCGTTGCGTTTGTCGCATCGTTTACACGCCGAGATGCACTGACCATTGCCACAACGAAACTGATTGGCAGAACATGCTAAAACACACAGAGACGTAAAGACAAACATAAAGACAAACAGAGAGTGATACACACAAATATACAGGTGGATAGACGATGATGATATTCATGACTGGCATACCACAGATGGACAGGTACATACACAGAGACATCTCACTCACCAGTTTTAGCATTGTTTTTATCGCAAACAATATCTAAAAATTAAGCATTTTATCGGCTAAAACAATCGACAGTATTAACGTCAGAACATTGAATTTAGCGTAAAAAGCCAACGTGACTTCATTTATGTTCAGCTACGGTTGTCGTGCCACCGTGCAAACTTTGTCGTAAGGTAAACAAGTGTTCTTCAGCAAGACTGTCACAAGAGGATTATAAGAAAACAGACTAATTGATAGCCCATCGACATACGCGAACAGCTACACGTAAAACGCCTGCGTTATTATGTCAGCAAAATGTCAAATGCATTGGTTTAAGAATTACAGAGTTTTAACACCCCATAGGTGTCCATCTTTCACTGACGCGCCGCATTATTGCAACTTAATAACAAGGACTGCGGTTAATTTAGTCTACCTATCTCTGCATGCGTATATTTGTCAGTACGAATTTTAAAAAACACCAATTTAATTTGCTGAACACTGGTTTACAATCATTTTACGTTACAATTTTGTACACCGAACAGCTAACTCGAAAATGGACACCAAACGAATGCATTAAATGGTGCTGTATTCTCTCCATGTTATGCACTGGACTAGAATAACTATAAGGGTGGTACCCTTTTGCCTGGAACATAGTCAAAGAATCAAAAATATATAGTGAAGCAATTCAGAAATCTGCAATGCTAGGTAAAAGTCTTACAGCAGCCGTTTTCGTCGGACTGGTCGAAACAGTCGAGGATACCATCACAACGCTTGCACGATGGAATGCACTGTCCATTGTCACACCGATACTCGCCAGCCGTACAGTCTACATCACAACAGCATTGTTTACTAGCAACAGTGAAACTACAGACATCATCACAATGTAGCACGGTAGTGCGTAACACTGTTGTAAGGGCGACTATCAAAGTCAATGCGAAACCCCAGATTTTGGGCACCCGTAGCCCCAAAACCCCTGAATCAATCGACTTAAAATTTGACATGGATGATTATGTCGGCGGTCTGACCCTACGTGCCAAAAATGGTAAAAATCGGCCCAGCGGGGTCGATGGGGCAATCGAGAAAAGTAGTAAATTCAAGATGGCGGTGGACATCATTTTAAATCTAGTTCATCATTTATAACTGCTTTTTCACCCATCTGCATAAAATTTGGTATGTAGACTAAATTTGCGGTCCCACATACAGGCTTGCCATTATATTAAAAAATAACAAGATCCAAGACGCTGGAGGTAGCATAGTAGTAGTAGTTGTTATTTGTTCAGTGACCATTCAAACTTTAATAAAACCGCAAATATTATATTTACAAACTGCAAGCAATTCATTTAATTTGTATAAGCGCTAATGTAAAACGCCAAAAATCAAAAGGTATAAGCACGAACATTATGCATTAACTTAGACATTAATATCTGGCTACTGAGAACAGATTAAATGTCTAAGCTAATACATTAGTTCGTGCTTATACTTTTTGATTTTTGCCGTTTTACATCAGCGCTTATACAACATTAAGTGAATTGCTTGCAGTTTATATATATATAATTAGATGAATAAATGATTTGATATAAAATATGCAAATATGAATGGAAAAAAATTGTTCATATACAATAACACACTTTCTCCCACAAATATAAGCAATAAATGTGTTTTTGTCATCATTTATTCGTTAATTATTTATAGATAACGCATTATTATAAAATAAATACGAAAAACTCACTGCAGTTAATTTCGTCACTGCCGTCGTCACAGTTACGCCATTTGTCACACTGAGCAGAGAGCGGAATGCATTGACCGTTTGCACAACGAAACTGGTTCCATGAGCATGCTACACATTACGGCAGTAGAAATAACAAGTAACAGTACTCGGTGAAGAAAATGCGAAACATAAGAAGGTGCTGATTTACACACATTCATCGATTTTATTGTTTTAGATTTTCTTCAATTTTTTTACAATACTACTAGCATAATATCATACATAACATGAGCAGATATTTAAGTCTATAATATTAGCATTTTTTGGGAAAAATCACACAGACAAAAACTTCAGCACACAGCAAAGTGTGCACTTATCGAAAAAATCGATTAGTGTAGAACGTAACTAATTTTACATTAAATGGAAAAAATATAATATGGATCTTACTGCCAAAGTACAAAGATTCAAGGATTTCTTTTTGTGACGACAATGTTGCACGTTCTGTACTTAAGAGTAAATATGGTTAGTGTCTGCTGGCGTCAGAATAGATAACATGGTTAAAAAATTGCTATAGAATGGCCACAAAAACTATTAACAAACTGATCGTTTTATCATACATACATGCGACAGAAATAGACGAAACGTGACGCAGATTGTCTTGTTATCATGCGCGGAAAGTTTGTTTGTCTGTCTGTCATGTCTGTCACACCCCTCTGACGTCTTTTGTGTCGCACGGTCGCGGACCCCAACCGCCGAGTTCAAGTCCTTGGACTTTTGGTAGACTGCGAGGGTTCCCACGTTGCCCCCATCTCCCCCACGAGTTGCTGGGTAACGGAATAGACCCGCTCGTAGGGCGGGAACTTTGCTAGCAATCTTAATAATGAAATCTTTACAAACTTACGACAGTCTCGTTCGTCGCTGCGGTCCGGACAGAGCGGATATCCATTGCAACGATAACAACGAGAAACGCACCAGCCATTGTCACACTGGAACTGTGTGCGAACATTGCAAACTGCACAGTTCAAACAGTTAATTAAATTGAATAGACATTTTTTTACCTCGGCAGTAAAATATGTTTTGTTAACTAACATGATATATGCGTTGCGGCGTTGATGCTTTTGTCATGTTTCAAACGGACAAATATCAAAATATGCTATCACGTCTAACCACTATTTTACTGTCATTATAATACATGTATCGCAACACAAGCTTTAATAAAAAAACCGTATTAGTGTGTATTAAACCAACAGAAGTTCTATGGCGTTTAAGTCGTTTGCGTTCTACTCACGGCAAGACTGTTCGTCACTGCTATCTTCGCAATCAACGAAGCCGTTGCAATAGTAGTCTCGAGGAATACATTTACCATCACCGCATGTGAACCGTGGCCCGCAGGTACCTGCAACGTTTTACATCTTTCTATTTTACTGTAAGTATACACATATATAAATATTCAACCCAAAACTTACCACACTGCAGTATTTGTAAATAATCTGTGTACTATGTCCTCGTCCAAAATTGAGAAAGTTGTAGGTTCTAATTTCAGCACGGGGTACAGTTGGAAAACAATAGACGATCATATATACCACGTATCAGCATGTCTGGCGATAAAATCAGCAATACAAACGCTGTTTTTTTGGCCACGTAAAAACCAAAATGGCACTGAAAACTAGCGCATGTATGCAAACTACCACTGCTCACTCTAAATAAACCTGTAACTAACGGTTTATACATAAAAAGTCACAATTAACGTATTATCGAAAATATTATGCCACTATTTTTTTATTGCAAAAATAACGCACATGTATGATACGGCACTGTTGAGAAGTATTATAGCTGACCGTTTACGAATGGGCTGCGATAGCACACTATAGACACGTCTTCTTGATGCACACAGTTGTGTACGCCCCAGCCAAGGTTTGGACAATCGCCGATCCAAGCCTCTCTTCCGGTACAACCCAAGTTGTCAAGCCAGATAGGCCCAGTACCCGGGCCGAATCTCTGGTAATAAGCTCGTCCGATAAATCTGATGATAACAAAAACAAAGCAAAACCGAAATGGAGTTACAAGCGTGTAGGCCTACTTGCTTTCAAAGTACTTTTACGGTTGTTTGTCACGATGCAGCCCGTCAGCGACGCCTTCATAATCAAAAAATTTCATCTAAACCAGCAAAAGCTTAAATACACAGTCTGTTATTCACAAACGATTTTTAGTCTGCTAAAGTGTCCGTCACTCACAGTTGATTTAATATACCCAATACAAACTGACGAACTTTTCATGACACTCGATTTCAACGATTGTGTGCAAACGCGAAAATTTCAACTGAATCTCGTCACAACGTTTACAATTATTAATGCCCTCAGCAAAAGATGCACACGCATAATGTTTTGTTAAACATAAACAGTACACGTGTGCTCATAGCGCTTCTAAACTGTGTTCGCCTTTGAATGAAAACAACAAATCGAGTTGCATATTTATAATATATGATAAACTTACAGACGGTAAATGTATACAAATTCCACAACTTCATTCTTCGTCTACGAAGTTATCTTCACATAACAGAAAAAGTTACGAAATAATAGCAAACAAACCCGGAGCCGAAGGTCTTGCAGGCTACTGTCGCATCTTCGTTGCCGAAACCATCGTCACAAACAGTTCCCCATGTCCCGTTATAGAAGACTTCAAGACGACCTTCATACGGCTGCCTACCGCCAACCAATCTTACTGTAAACAAAAACAACAACGCGATATGTCGAATGTAGTCCAGATCAGTCATCAGTGATCACAGTCAGAGAAAACGCGGGCACTGTATTCCCTACTTCCTATTTTCAGTTTAGTCTGTAAACTTTTTAACTCGGTAAAACAACCTTTAAACATTAGTAAAAGTGGTGCCACCAAACGGCAGGGTTGAGGGCTGAAATAGATCGCATTTGATTTCCGCCCCAAACTCCGCTAAGAGAGTTTACGACACTTCTTCAGAACCCTTATCTGTATTTAAAAAGCTTACGTTTAAAGAAAGAAAAACAAGAAAAAAAGAAGTGGAAAAAGAGAGCAAAAAAGGAAAAACGTAACAACAAAAAAAGACAAAAAAGTAAAATTTTTCTTTTTTTTATCTTACTTGACCACTGTGAGTCAGTTACCAATCATGCAAACATCACTCACGATCATGAAGCTAGACAATGACCACACTGGACAATGCCCAGACCCCCGATGTAGGTTCGCGCCCCTATATATGCAACGAAAACCAACGTAGGCCTACTCCCAGTTTCCGTTTCGACATAACAGGAAGAGATAAAGGTAGACGTACGTTTAAAGTTTCGAAACAAGCAATCAGTAAAATGCAAAAACTTTACCTCTGCCCGAGTAAGATCTGCCTACAAACAAATACACAAAATCAATAAGAAAAAAATGAATAAACAAATAAATAAATACAAATAACATCAGCAGACTGTCAACAAAACCAATCCATCAAACTGGCCAAAATATGCTTATAGGAGTCATCGATTTGTTAGTCGCCCTACGCAATGTACAGACTAGCTATAAAACTGGCGCGCACATCGTTATGTCCGTGTACAGCGTGTCAACAATTAAAATTATGAAAATATATGTGTACTTTCTGTTGAATTTATATATAACAAACTCTTGCTCTTCTTGTTTTTAGACGCAGTATTGTAAACAAACACGTTTTGTCAAGTAATCAGAGTAAAAAAAAGCTTGGAACACAAACTCTTTTTGCTTAATGCAATCCTACCAGTAAAACCTGACTGGCCAAAGTCGATGTGCAGGCAAACTTGTCCGCTGGAATCAGGCTTCAGATCGATCCTGTTCTTGTGGCGTATCTCCGCATACTATTTCATATAAAACATTGTAAACGTTTGTCCAGATATGAAATTTCCCGGCGCTCTGTCAGCCATACACTTGGTTGATGAGGAGGCTACTGCCTGGCTCGGCATGCAGAGCACACGCTAAGAAGAACACAAAAGCCCGGCTGTCGCTAGAGAAGACGCGCTACAGCCTATACAGTTCCAAGGTCGATAATTTCCATTTCATCTAAAAAGGCTTATGCCACTTTCTATTAGCGATTAATAGTAACCTTCTTTCTATCTCTCACCGTTTCTGAGATACGGTGACTTATAGCTTGAAATTTTCTATTGAAAATCGCGGCCAAACCGCTGCAGATGAAGACATAATTTTCTATTGACAGCTTATAGGAAGTCGCAAGCGTTCTATCCAATGGTGCCGTCGCCGATCCCTCACGACTCACCGTTTAGCCACAATACATCCGGACGGACAAACAGACGGCTGATACATCGTGCCAAAGACACCCTCCGCCCTACAGCATAGCTGTAGCGCGTCAAAAACCACCGATCGTTCGTTATTAATTTAATTTATACCTGTGCAGTTGCTGTCGAGCACATAGTGAACTACGCCACGTGCCGGGCCGGTCACAGTGTCATTCAGCAGCCAGCAGTAATATCCGAATGGATGTCTGGCGTCGAAGTCGATGGCAACACACGAACTGCTGCGTACACACGCTGCCTTGCATTCCTCCACCGTCTCAATATCAGGTTCTGCTCTATCAGTGAATCCATGCACGTCGTTCTGCCGCATCCAGCACTCTGAAACCGATACACGGCATCCATAGATTACTATGTTAGCTTTCTGCTTATTAAAGAAAAATACATGCCCAGTGTTATACGGAAGAAACCTTCCTAGTATTCGTGACCCTTTCTTGCCATGAAACGTGCCGGTCGTAACTCACAGTAGTACTGTCTATAGTTTTGACTTTCATGATGGAATAGCCCCAAAACTCTGTTGGTCTTGTCGTATTTATGACCAACCAGGTACACCGCCAAACTTTTCTGAAAAAAATGTTAAGAAGATAATTGTTCAAATGCGCAAGCGAAATACATCATAACTGTTTGCTTCAGCACGTTAGCCGTAGAATATTAATTACAAATAGAATTATGGAATAAGCTAAGTCACGTTGCGCACTTACCAGCGGGCACTGGAGCATGAGTCACTGTCGTTCCCGGAGAGGTTTCTAATCACAAGTTAAATACACAGCCGCGATCAACAAACAGTAAGCTACTGTCAACAACGTATGAAAAATGTAACGGTCTACTCTGCAAACTAAGTTTTCAATTTAATGATTAATACGTTAGGGCAAAGATCTTAGTATGTTGAGTTAACAGTCACTATTAGCACAGCCATATCAGTCTTCTGACGGATTAAGCATGTTCAGTCTCTATTTTCAACCAGACAAATTATTGCCAAAATACCAAACTGTCCCGTTAAATACCAGACAGGTGACAACTTGACAACGGCTGAAAGAAACCATTGGCTGGGAATCAGAATCATGTTAATACAGATAACTACTAACCTACTACCTAACGGTCGAACTTATGCTACGGTTGTCGTCCGTCGTCTGTCGTCTATCGTCCGTCGTCTGTAAAAGATATACCATGGCTATCGGTTAGCGCTAAGAATGGATTTTTTTACACGAGGAATTAGTTATGTGTCTTAAACCTAGGCATGCAAAATTTCAGTGATCTGGTGCAAGGGAAACATTTCCAAATATGGGGTTGAATGGAGGGGGTAGGAAAATGCGTTTTTCGACGGAAAACTGGCCATATTTCGAAAACTTTAAAAGACAGGACCAAGGTTAGTACTAATCACTCATAGGAAGTAGCATATTGCCTTTCAAATGACATTAAAATCATCGACCTTGGATGACCTTGAAAGTCACTGACAACCAACACGGTCGGCTATCCTAACGACAGCTGGGCTTTTTGTTTTTACATTGACAGGGCACAGTGTTTTATTTCATCGTCGATGTAACGTAGCGTACCAGTGCAGGATCTGGTGAGTCGGTAGTGAATAATGTTTAGTCGTCGTACAGTCCTAGTACTAGTGAGCAGATAGCAGAATCGACGTAGCGGGTCTGTAGGGTTGTAGTCAATGGCCACACACGATGCGTCGGATACACAGGCTGCCTTACAGCCAGATACTGAGTATATGCCTCTCTGCAGTTGGCCGTTAAGATTGTGCCTGTTGTTAATTTGCGTCCAGCATACTGTCAATAACACAACGACAATCAACATTTCATACACCCACTGATTCGTATGTGTTTGTTTGAAAAAAAAACATTAAAAGTAAGCAGTCATGCACTACGTGGCAAAATCGCCATTTAACATGAGTTGAAGTATTAAGTAAACTTGGGACTCTGATCCTGACCCTGAACCCGTTGGCTAGCAGCTGCAGGCCAGCGGACCGTTCTCTTTATAAAGCAAGTAAGTAAGTAGATTTATAAAACGCACAATGCCGGCGAAAAACTCGCGGAATCCGAGGCACTTGGCTGACGAACAGCCGCTGCAGCAGACAGAGCGGAACCCGGCGAACCGAACGCGCCCATGTAGACAGATTGAAATGGATAAAAAGCGACGAGTTAGATGTGTGGCGCAAAGACTGACTAAAATGACAAGTTGCTGTGGGGACTAAAAAGAAGAAAAAAAAACCAGTATTTATTTGGCAACTAAATCACCCGTAGGGGCTTACATTAAACTAAACTATAATATAATGTCAAAGGCATATCAATGGTCTCCGTGCCGGAGGCTTCAACATATTGAAGTTGGTACGTATCCCGAAGAAGAAGAAGAAGTGTTAGGTCGCTAACATTCCTCCGGCAACGGCAAGTGCATGGCACACCGTGGCACACTGGCCAATGCCATTCACCACGTAATTCACTCGTGTATTGAAGTCGCATTGCACTGAATATTGTATTGAAGTGTAGTTCGTCGCAGACGAAGCATGACGAACGAAACCTTGACAGTCGCTAGCCGAGCACAGTACGGCGACTCAGCAATGCGAATGTTAAAGGCCCGTGGCCACGGTCAAACTCACTTGTGAAATTGATATGTAGACCTCAATTAGACATTTTCACTTTGCATGTGTAATATGTTAATTTAAGCATTATAAATATATAAAATTAATGCGCAGCAAAATGCGGCGTAACGTTACGTTATGCCAAAAATAACTGAACTGGATTGACACAATTTGGTTTTGACGCACTGATCAATGGGCAAGCATGGCGAGCTCATCGGTCATTGGTTGACGCGTACGTGAGCATAGTCACGTAGGACACCGACGTCGTTAGACGGTGCCTACTGTAATGCAAAAACTAAACCATGTCAGTTTAGTTCGATACAGTGCAGTTACGGCGTCTTTACGCGCTTTTATAATAGGGATCGTGTAACGTACGACTATGTACAATTGTACACTAAACATCTATGCTCTAGTGAACATGAATGAATGACAACCTGAAGGCGGCGGCGAGACCGTTGTCGGCGGTGTTGTTACTATACACAACAACATCAACAACAACAACCACAGACCACTCTATAGTAAAATAGTAGGCCCTAATAATAATCACTGCCCTGACGTTTCTTTCTGGTTAGGCTATGCATTGTCCGTAATTTACCAGCAAGCAATAAAACCATGAACATTATAGCGCGATTATGCCCGTCTGTCTGTTCAAGTCTATTGAAATCTGTGTAAAAATTACTTACTAAACACCGCACTGCTGGAGTGGATAAAAAGAGTATGCAGTACGAGCTTATACCACTCCAGACAGTGATGTATCTACACTGTGTCGCAAAAAAACATCCCCGACATTTTTGACTGTAACTTGAAAACAAATTAACAGATTTCGATAATTTTTGGCAAGAATATTCCTGACACAACTTGCCATCAAATGACCATTTAGTTTTCCACCTCACTTAACGTTTGTTAGCGCACTACCTTGGGAAAATGCAACCAGCAAAATATTACTTTTTTATCCAGTGCGATATGATTGCTTAATTAACATAACGCGTAAAAACACATTTTGTTCACATTTCTGTCACTATGGCTGACAATTCATCCAGTTGTCCATTTTTCAACTGCCTGCACTAAAACTGCTTGAAGCGTTAGCCTACTATGTGAACACATGCAAGCAGACGTTTTCTCCATTTATTGACAGCAGTATCGATAAAGTTCTGCTCCAGACCAATCCAGGCACTACCAGTCGCTTTTTAACTTCACAAACATTTTAAAACTTTATCTGGTAGACACACTGCTGCATGACAGTCAAACCTTGTAATGGACCTGCCGTTGGGGCCCACAGATTAAGATACATGGAAGTTATTGACGTTTTTTCATTCACTTTAACACGTATTATGCTTGGTCTGCCTTCCCCAAATAGTGCAAAAACAGACATTGGGTGAGGTGGAAACTAAAACACTTGATAAATAGCCAGTTATATCAGAAATATTTCTGCCAAATATTATTAAAATCTGCTAATCTTTATTCAGGTTTCAATCAATAATGTCGGGGATATTTTTTCAGGTTTTCTTTTTATTTGACCACATATTTCGTTTGGTCTGCTTTTCCTAGGTAGTGCAGAAGCATACATTGGGTGAGGTGGAAAACTAAGTAGTCGTTTGATGGCAAGTTGTGTCAGGAATATTTGTGCCAAAAATTATCAAAATCTGATAATTGGTTTTCAAGTTACTGTTGAAAATGTCGGGGATGTTTTTTTGGGACACAGTGTATAAAGTTTATGTCAAAAGTCTTACGCAAGGGATAATTTCGTCACGCAATTGCAGGTTGGAAAAGAGAATTCATTGAAGATAAAGATTTTATAGTTAGGGAGAACTTTTCACGTCATTAAATGTTCACCGACGGATCAGATATATGTTTAGTAACAACAGTTTACAAGGACAACTGCACAATAACAACGTAACAGGTGAGATACCCAGTTACACACAAGTAAAAAAATCAGTGACCGGGTATATTCAGAAACAGAGACAGAAGCAGGTTTAACATACAGTCAACTGTCAATAGGCTCCTGAGTTTTTCACAAAAGGCCAATCACCTACAGAAAATGCGTCAATTTTTCATCTTAATCAGGGCTGGCATTAAGGCAACCGTCAAAATAAATGGATTGGAAAAGCATTAACGATTGCAGAAACATTGTCAGACAAAACGACCGTAGACTGTAATGTTGTAACGTACCCGTGCAGTCTCTGTCAAGTATGAAGTGGGTGATGCCTGGATACGGTGCAGACCTATAGTTTCTTCTTCTGACCAGCCAACAGTACTGTCCTTGCGTGTGATTATAATTGTAGTCGATGGCAACGCACGATGAGTCCGACAGACAGGTTTCCTGGCACTGCAGCACGCTAGATATGCCTCTCATATGCCTTGCGCCATACGCGTGATAGTTATTTATTACACTCCAGCAACCTGAAAACGCAAGACATAATAGAAATTGGCATTCTTACAGCGCGTATAATTCTCATTCAATGACGAACTGTTTGCAACAGAAGTTTTACAATCAATTAAAACACTTTATTCACAGTGGTTAAAATATAAAGACATAGGCGGGGGAAAACTAGGGTGGCTTTGGGCCCCCGTTAATAATTTTGGGCCCATTGCTGCGTCTTCTGAAAATCTATAATAAGGGAACGCTTTGGACTGAAATCTAGACGTGTTTCCCTGCATCCCCCATATTCTAACCATTATAATTATTTAGTAAATTTTATTGTTGTAAACTGCCAAACTACGACTTCTGCATTTCACAAGGTAATGTAGCAACAGCATTGAAGTGAGGTGAGTCAAACTACAGTCATTTATGTTGCATGGCAAAAATTATTTTGAAAAAGACCAACGTTTTAGACATAGTTATTTAAAATATTGGCACAGGTTTTTAAAGCACGGTATATGAGCAAATAGGCCTATGACTGATTTGTGCAGTTTGTTTATCGCGTAAAACTACTTTACACGCAAAAACTAAGTTCAGCATGTGACGTTCTTGAAGTGACAGAGTCTGGCTTGTTATGCTGTTTTGCATTACTCGTGAGTGTAAAAATAATCACCTTTATTTTGCTATTGTTGCTTAAGTAAGCCTACATTTCGAATGTATACAACTTTCTTAAAAGCTTACCTCGAATAAGAAAATCTCAAATTTGTAATTCATATACGTTTTGTGCTGAGTATTTGAGTAACTAAACACAATAAAAACTGATGTTGATAAACACAGCTAATAAGCTACAATGATAATTTAAGCAGTAATTGTAACAATTTAATTTATTTATTTAATTTAGGTATTTAAATGTAATTTAACCTGCAGGCGTTGCTCCACCAATCATAGTCGTCGTAGTCGGTAAGAGCCGTTTTGGCGTCGTCTCTAACCCTCGAGTGGTCAATCTTCCTGAAGTAGGCACACAAAACAACAACATTACGTGCACGATAAAAACGAAGTAAAATTGTTTTATTTTGAAGTTAAGCTAAAATACTTTTCATAATGTTTTTGTCAATTTTTAACTATAGCAAAAGATAAATTTTTATACAAACCTTGGGCCCATGACGTTGTTATACATATGACTAAAATCAAAGAGACGAACAAACAATTTTCCAATGACTTCATCGTTAATAATTTTCTCAGTCTGGTTTTATACCAGCACTGTAATCTGCAACACAGAACAAGTTGCAACAGAACAGTATAAACGTCCGACGAAAGTCTACTTAACTCAGCTGTTGAGTTGAGTTAAGTCATGTCGTAGGTGTGAATTGTCCATAAACTTAATGTCGCAAAATGTTTCAAACTGCAAGTCAAACAATTAATACCGATGTGTACGCCTACGGCCTACATGCTATAGGTGTCGTTCTTTTTTCAGAAGTGCTACCTATACTCATACTAGCATTGTGCCGCATATACTAGAATTACTACGTGGTTGTACGTATTATCACAAGAATATCTGCTAGGGCAGTGAAACACGGCGATAGCCGATAGCTATATGCATTTTGTTTTAAATTACTGTCAATGAAACAGAACCTACGCCTGTTAAACTCGGCAGACTTGAAGAGCGTACAGACCGAAAGATCATCAATGTTGACAATCCTAAGAAGCTCGTCGCCAGTGCTTGTTATGTTAGCAGCATGTCTGTGCCTATTTGCAACCATTTTTATGTTAGACGAGCCAATAACGGTAGAATAACGCTTATTAAGGGGGTGCCTCTCCTTCTCCCTTTCGTTCGTGAAGATCCCCTTCACCCAGTGGCACGAAATTTTGTCCCAAAATACTATAGACACTACGCCGTCATATGGTAAAAACCCAAAGTCTCTATCTTACATGGTGTTGGAACGGCACCGGGACGTGACAGACGGACACCAAGACACCAAAACAGAATTACCGTAGCTAATACGCGCTATATTCTAGTTCTCGCGCGTAAAAAAACAAAAATGTGCAGTAAGTACATTAACCATAATGTGCAATGCATAGCATATATCATTTTAAGCTTATTTTAGCTAGATATACAAAAAATGCAAAGCGACCCTGTTTAACTCGGTCACATGTACAGTACAAGTTATAGTTAGGCCAATGATCCATCCACAACTTGTTTGCTTTTACAAAAATGTGTATCACTTACCATGTGCGTATGCTTATGCGTAAGTCGACCTCATGTAATAATGAAATTGATAAAGTTGGCTTGTTTCGTGGGCGCGGTTCAGCTGACCGACACAATAATAGAAGCCGTCAGAATCGGTTAAACATGTCACGAAGCCGACTGAAAATCGTTCGTAACTTTGTACGACGCCAACTTCACAAATACACTTCGCGACTACAATGACGGATCGCTGCTGACAACGATATGGCGTACCGCTGTGAAGGCGATTGATCAGGCCTATTTTGTGCGTATTTTGTAGGCCTACAGTCGGCGATTGAACTCGGTCAGTCAGTTGCTGCTGACGCCTTCTGCTGCTGACAACTTGTTCGTCACGCTACGCGGCTCACACCGGGCGTACGTTTGAGCTAAATGCGGCTACTAGCCGACCACGGTCTATTTAACCGGCAAATAAACAAAAAATCTCAGCGATCACTTAGAACAGGCTATCAGTTGCATGCACTTCGTTTTTCGACTTTTCCTTGCTGGCAGCTTGCCGTTGTTTCAATTTGTGTTGTATTGTATTGCTGATGAGTTATTATTCATCATCATCATCTTTATTTGAAATCAGACCACAAGGGTCCATTAAACAATACACAGTAAACATAAAAACAGACACAGAAAAAAAAGAAAACACAGTACAATAAAACTAGAAGCTACAGGTAAACACACAAACCCAATTAAACACACAAAGAAGGTTAAACTACATCAGAA
>Ga0056128_1005103_pt1 | contig 16496 bp, 10 predicted proteins | sample WorMetLIZISLAND2_FD_71113 | JGI IMG/M metagenome (GOLD analysis project Ga0056128, IMG submission 71113) | Marine gutless worms symbiont microbial communities from Max Planck institute for Marine Microbiology, Germany - Olavius geniculatus... ... | reverse complement strand
AACCCTGCAGGAGTTAAGCCACGCTGCCCTAGATAGGCAGTGGTGGGCAGCGATAGTAAGAATGGCGTCAGACACCAACGGGCAATGAGCCCACGGTTGTCGATGATGATGATGATGATGATGATGACCGCTGAATGGTCACCGATCGTAAAGGCGCTTACAGGACGACGGGACTCAACTGAACCGAACTTAACCGTCACGGTCTAGTTTTTGACGAACTGACCGATCTGCGAATAAGGCGAGCAGGCTGCTTGTCATTGGTTTACGCGTACGTGAGCGTAGTCACGTGGGCCATCAACGCCGTTAGACGGTGCCTACTGCAATGCGTTACTGTTTGCCCATTGGTCAGTTCGTCAAAAACTAAAACGATGTCAGCTCGGTTCAGTTTAGTTACGTCACTCTGTACACGCCTTTAACGACACATTAGTGTAATATAGGCCTAGGCCATTCAGTGCCATAAATGGTTAAAAGCAATTGAAAGCAGTATAAATTGTGCATTTAAAACGATAGAAAACTTGCTAAGATCAAGGCTAATAAGCAACATTATTCATACAATTATAGAAATTAATGTCTGCGTTGCGTAACGTTGCGGTGCGTGTGGATACGTCATGAAGCAGAGAACGAGAGGGCGAGAGCTGACTCGACTTACATTTCCGACGAGAACGGGACAGGCCATTTCACCGAGTGCAGCGACGACCACCAGGACTGACACAGTTTCCGCTGTCAGCACAGATACACAACACAATATGATAGCGCAGTGGCGTAGCCAGAAATGTGAATTGGGAGGTTTTGCCTTCCTCACCTCCCTTTGCCGTTTGCATCCTTTTCCTTTCTATCGTTCCTTCTTTTCCCTTTTTCCCATTTCTACTTTCCGCTTTCTTTCTTTTTTCTCGGCTCTGCCCCTTCGCTTTCTTCCTTAGAAGGACGACCCATAGAATCCAGCTAGGGAGTCTGGGGGAGCGCTGTGAGCTCCCCCAGCGGGGTCTGGGGTGGAACCCCAGCCGAAGTTGAATTCGGTGCATCGTACATGTAGCTTTAAAATATGAAATCTGGTGGCAACGATTTTAATTATTTTCCTCAGAATTAACAGAACAAATATAGTGTAGTTTAAACGTATACTTATGTTTTTTTCTGGGGGATTGGGGGCCTGGCCCCTTTGCCTTTTTGTCTACGCCATTGTGATAAAGGGTTTATTATAATCATCGTTTATTACGTCCGCCTGAGGCTGTTTGGCTTTTTTAGATGGCCTCTCGATGAATAACCGCAGTCTGAAATAATGACTCGTTCGTTTAAAAGCAAACAAAGAAACTCCTCCAACATTTGTGAAAGATCCAATAGATATTTTCTAGATAAATTTTTCAAAGAGACGAACGGCAACCGGAAGTGCAAAATTTTCTTACGCCTTCACGTCATCGAGCTTTGCGTGCCACCGTCCGTTCCGTTGGGACTCTGGCCTTTGACCTTTTGACTTCTAAACCTAATCAGCTTGTCTTTGTCGCAACACACGCGTCGCCGACACACCCGTGACCGTCCATGGACACGTAGACAGACGACACACACGAAAGCATAGGCAGACGGCGAAGGCGTGAAAATAACTATACGTTGGGTAACGTGCTAGTCGGCAGCATACAGTATTCATACAGTAACTAATTAGGCCTATTATAAAACTGATTTACAGGGGACAAAGTTATTGCAGTACTGGAAAGGGCGTAGTTTTGCGGATCTTAACAAACTACTGTATATAGCTTATAGCTGCAGTGAACTAATAAAACAGCCTATAGTGAGGGAAAAAATGCAGACTTTGTTGCTGCCCAAATGGTAATGTATTGGTCAGTCGTAATCAAGAGCTCTTTCGTTAGGCTCGATGCCATTAATGTCATTAAAGTAAAAGGTAAATACTCGATACAAGCGTAGGGTGCCTGCCATTAAGCAGTGTATAACCGTATATCAAAGTTTCTACTACCGGTAGCCCACATTATTGCAGATAAAGATGATAAAAATGTGGTGACGCAGTGCAATGAACATGCAGACTACATCAGAGACTTAATGTTTTAAGTGTAGGTCTATAGGCGCTACGACCACTCAGTCTGTACGCTCAATAGAAGCTGGAACAGAGAATTTTCTAAGCGGGCTCCAGCGCGGAGAACAGAATAGGCCACCAGAAGTTAAGTAGACTACATTGCAATAAATTCACAGCATTTTTACAACGAACGAAAATTAGTCTAGCAACAATTGATTACAAAGTTTGTTACGGTACAGTATACTTAAAAATTAATATATTTAAAAATTAATTTATTTAGCCAAATTCGCGAAAAATTGGGGCACCACACTTCTAAAATTTGGGCTCCACAGTTTTCTGGGTTGCACATTACGGTTGAATTTTACCCTTAAAATATGTCCTGGAAATTTGACTTGTGTCGCAGAACCGTTTACCTAGCCGCCGATCTTTCCGCTCTGTCGGAACTAAACTAATCGTCTGCTAGTGTTTCCTGTCAATTTATCGACAGCCGAGCTTTTCTTCATTTGAAATTCGAACATAAAACATGGTTTTTGAACTGCAGCTATACATCCATTAATTGTACATATTTGTGTGAAAAAATCTGTGGCCAAAGCCAAAAGTCAGTGGGGGTTCTAGCTCCCAAAAAAATCTGGGTATGCTGTCTTCACTCCGAACGCAACTAAACAAGATTGCATTTACTTATGCCGGTATTTCCAATAAAACTTTCTACAGGGCGGTGTGTGTTTTGCATACTACACTGGGGTGCTGAGCCAAAATTAGTCAGTGTTAGATCCAGATCCAAATCCGGGCTAACCGCCATTGCCAGCACTGTTATGGATGGCCACATTATGGGTAAACATTTTAAAAGTTGATTCAAATAAATAGGCCTAACAAAGTAATGTTAAGTTCGAAATAGCGTTGTTTTATGCCAAGTTAGATCCGGATTTGATCAAGTTTACTTAAGTCAGAAGCCGCAAAATTGGCCTTGCTTCTTTGGCCTATCCTATACGTGTTTTAAGTCTTTTTCTTGACATCTGGCAGACCGGCAGTGCCTCCGATCAAGCTGAAAAAAAGGTTATCAACCTGTACTCAAATTTTAATAATTCAAAAAAAGTTTTTGCAAACCTCTATGCCTTGATATCTGTAATACAATTGTTGGGTTTTTGCTTAGTTTTCTGTTTACAAACGATTTTCTTATCCTTACATACATTTCAGTCTGTAAAACCCATGATCAATAGGGCAGCATTGTTATGAGAATTTTACTGACCAATAAAACGTACAGTATTTTTTATTGCCAAATGGTCCAGAAAAAACTTAGTTTGAAGATTTTTTTTACGTTTTCTCGGTTGTCGACTCACGGACCTGGAAGGATTTGCCAGACGACGTGTCTTCAGCCGAATCGTTATGCACCTTCCGTCATGCAACGACTCAAAACTCACCTCTTCACCAAATCCTTTTTGTGACAACACTTTAACTGATCTCTCTCTAGTGGACCTAACAACTGTCTGCATTATTTAGGCCACCTTAAAAATTTCGAATTGATTGATTGACAAATTGTATGATTGATGTGGCAGACCAGAGAGTTGGATGCACATCTCGGCGGCTGACAGCGAGGTCGGAGTGACGCTGCTGAGAAACAGTCCAAAGAAAGCAGTACCGACGTACAACATGACGTGATCGTGACGTAATATAAGCATCAGCGTCACCGCCAACAGCGAGCCGCCCTACAAGCATACGAACGCGCGTTATAACGCAGGTCCAATAACATTAGGGGAACCCTGCTCCTTAAAAATATAAATGTACAAAACATCAGTTTATACACTTGTTAACGGCAACATTGAAGAACTTGCACATCAAACACAGCAAAAATTACAGAAGGTGATATTGCCCGCATCACACTGACTATGTGTCAATGTGCTGCTGAATAATATCACCTTTTGTGATTTTTGCTGTTTTTGATGTGCGAGTTCTTCAATGTTGCCGTTAACAAGTGTATAAACTGATGTTTTGTACATTTATATTTGCTGTTTTATTACTAAAATACTGTTTTCCTACAGGTGATCAGTTACAAAAATGTTGCGCTTCAGATATTTTTTTACGGTAGCCAAGCCGCTTGTAACTGTTACTTACTACCTATACTAATGGCGTGACTGAACAAAGCAGACGCTACGCGTCACGCATGACGTCACCGCTGGCCTGCGTTGCTGACAATATTAAACAAAATTCTTTCAATATCCACAAAATGGCCATATAAATAAACGAACTAATATTGCACGCGTCACCCGCTTAATGTAGGCCATGGCAACCAGGGAGAGTCTGGGGTAAAATTGAATAACATTATTAGATTGGCCATCCTCGAAAACCATACCATAGAACCAAAAATTACGGCTCTATCTTATACACAGCGAAAGTTATGACCGATTACAAAATTGTTAAATTTTCCCCATAGGCGCCATTGTAACTTTTTCGATTTTTTTTAATAAATACGTTAAATATTAAATTTTAATTTTCTAACCCCCAAAAGGCACATTCTTGCCTGACACCGCATCGTTTGAGCCACTGCGTGCAAAAATCCGCTGAGGGGTCTGACCTGTAGGTGCGTATATTTCACCTATTTGCCGAAAAGCCCCCTTGAGCAGATTTACATGAAATTTTGCATGAGGGGTCATCTAGCCAACGAGATCAACCGTGCCAAATTTTATCTCAATCGGTTGAGGGGGTTTGATTCTGTGGGGGTCGAATTTTAGGCTTCCCCATAGGAAAGAAAAGTCGCCGTTAACACATGGCTTGAACTACCGTTCAGCCTGTGATTGGGGCCAAAAACATGCAAAATTTGGCGCGATTTCGGACGACTTTGGATTTCAACGACGAATATCTTCGGAACGGATAAAAATATTTAAAATCGGACAACCGTAAAATCATTTTCGAGCCATAAGCCCCACAGGGCGGGCTAACACTGCGAGACCAAGTGTCATCAGAATAGAAAAGTAAATTTAAATACAAAAACTGCTAGCACTTTCAGTGGTATTTTGACTTTTTTGTACATAATTACTGTAAACCACTGTTATTTTTACACTGACCGTTCAAAGTTCATTTGAAAAAATAAAAACAACGTCAAAAAATAAAAAAAACGTTTATGAAACGTTTTTAACAAAAAGTCGTTTATTACAACTAGCTTACACGAAACGCGTCATTACCGGTGTTATTATCACCACACGTATAATATACTCGGGTTAAGAAATTAGCTAGGCCTGTCGGACTACATTCAAATAACTTTTTTTGAATTTTTAAGTTTGCCCCAAAAGCGTTCTTTGATTAAATAGATGGCCATCACAATTACCGTTTTCATATGATATTAGCTCATTCCATAAGGTGTAAGATTTTTGATTTTGAAAAAAATGGAATGGAAATTTTAAAAAATCCAGTTAATACCTCGTTTACACAACTAAACTGGCTTGACGAGCGCTCGACAAGCCAACTTCATTGTGTAAATGGGGAATAGGCCCCTAGTATAAAGTCTGCACAACTGGATATTCGGACCGAGTTTGAAATTGCAGTAGAAAACGAGTCGAACCAGACTGAAAAATCAACATTAGGCCGCCGCACTTTAGCAGCAGGATGCAGGTCCGTCGAAAGAGGAAGGGGAAAAGTTTTCCCGGGCCCCGCAACATTTGGGAGCCCCGCCATCGCTCAAAATATATTTACTATATGTTTGATAGCAGAACTGATCATCGAAATAGAGCTAGCGTCAGTCGTCAGTTATTGTGCGACGATTTTTCAACAATTATTTGACTATTTCATTCAGTATTCTAGCTCACTCCCCAGACACCACCCCATACAAAGCCCCGCTGTAGCTCTTGTCAGGCCTGGCAGAATATAATTTATCACAAAAACTGACTTATAAGGTTATGTGGATATAAATTCCAAAAAAATCTTAAGATTGGCTGGCGCACTTACGATGTTGTAGAGAAGCATGAAATTCGGCGAGAACCACGTCGCGAGAGGTATCGACAGAAGACGTCCCACGGCAAACGAACCCTATATATACGAAAAAAAACAGTTCGTTATCGTCACGCGTTTAATGTCATAAACGTTAAAAATTAAAAATGTTTTTATGACCGCAGTTTTCGACCTACAGCGGGTGGCCAAAAGTGTGTCATAATGCAATGACGATGCCAAAAAGTCGTGAAGCGCACCGCAAGTAAATTAAGTAAAATGTTGAACTTGAGCGCATCTCTAGCTGATTTATGTTTATAGTCATAAAGTTTTATCTATGTAAAATGAATTGCGTCATTCGTGACGTCATTTTAATCAAAAATTTTGACAAACGAACCAATTGAAGTGCGGTGGATACGGCAGTCAAAGAATTGACAAGAAAGCAAAAGAAAATTATTATAAAATTAGGTAATAGTAATTATAACCAAGGATTCATTTCGAATACATTAAACGTAAGACAGGCTAGCGTACGGAAGTTTCTGAAGTGATGGAAATGTTGACTAAGCGGAGAAAAGTGGCTTTAAACTGGCACGTCACCGAATCTGATTGAAGGAGCGATTGGAAAACAATTGGTCATGTTGAAGTGCACAGAAAAAAAGACATCGGCTGAAATTATGAACTATGTAAATGATATACTGACTCAACGATTATCGCCACGTACGATACGACGTCGTTTATGTTCCTGAATTAACCTCACCATGTGTGTTGGTGTAGACAGAAGCTGAGCTGGAAAGCAGATTATTGGAGATAAGCCAAATTTATAGATGAAACTCAGATAGTAATAGGACATGAGAGAAAAGTCAAGGCTACGTTTGGAGAAGGCTACACGAAGTCTGGAATCTCGAATGTCTTGAGAGGCAGCAACAGTCGAATTCTGTTCTGGAGTTGTATTTGCTATGAAAGAGTGGGTACTCTTGTACCAAGTGGCAGAAATATTGACTGCTGTAACTATGTGAATGCACTCGATGCAAATGTGTGGCCAAGTGTGTGCAAACGTTTTCCTGTAAAGCACTTTTTTTAGCAGGATGATAGCCCCTGTACATCTCTCAGTATTTGCTCATCTGTGGAAAATAGAAAAAAATCATATTTTGGGTTTTATGTGGTCAGCACAATCACAGGACAAAAACATTATCGAAAATATGTGGAAAGTCATAAACCCGCATGTGCAGAAGGAATTGTCAGCTATTAACTCTCGACAGAACCTTATCAAGTCTACTCTAACAACCTGAAGCAATGTTTATTAAACCTCCATTCGTCAGCTCTACGCATCCATTCCGCGATGAATTCGTTTTGTTATTGCGCACAAAGGATTTATAACAAAATTCTGAAGCGTCAGGTAAGCGCTTTCGTTGAAATAATGTTGTTTACGATGTTTGAATTTAGCTGGCAAAAAACGAATCGAGCGTTTGCGCCGCCGCCATTATGACACACTTTTGGCCACACTAAGACCGTTGTTGAGACCGAACATTAACGTTCTGCTCGTTATACGTGGTAATTAAGATTGCAAAGTCGCAAATGAATGATTCCAAATGCGAAGCACCATGAATGTTTCGCCCACTACTGAAAAAATCAAAAACGAAGTTACTAATAGCGTAGTTTTTGTGAGTGAAATTCGGTAAGTTTTTAAACTTTATTTTAGATGCAATGACGCAGTACAAACCTTTGATCAGCTGTGAGTAAGAAAAGTTTAAAAATGTACGGATCATAGTCTAAGCGTGATCGTAAAATCTGATTTCTTTTTCTGTTTTTAATCTGATTACTTACTCATATAATATCTACACCAACAAAAGATGAACATTTGCGGCACGCATCACAAGAGCCAATTAGGAATAACGCATTTCGTTTTTTTCCATAACATGCCTTCTAAAATGCCGAGTCTTTAACGCTAAAATATGCTGACAACTGTGTAGATGACTGAGACGACTTCTAGTATATTATCTCCTTAAGTCGAGATCAGCGGACTTTAACTAAATCGCGGCTGGCCTTAAAGTCCAGATCACACATGCAGACCTACTGTGACATTATGACTGAAGTTTGTTGCCTCCAAGAGCGCTAAACAATCGTAATCTTATAAAATCGAATATATCGGCCTGAAAACCAAGAAAGTGTGAACAGTAGAGTGTATAGATTAAAACAGAGATGAGGCTACTGAGTATCGAACATCGAATACCGAGTAGTACTCGTTACTCACCCAGAAAAGGGCGTTCAAATATGCGCCTTCAGTCGACTCGAGCTCAGCGAAGCTCTTGACGGCGTACGAATAAACGTAGCCCCCGTATGCCGACTATACAACAATTAGAGCATCAACAGTGCTCATCAGTAGGCTCGGTGGCTTCTATCCCCCAAATCTGAAATCAAAATCGAATACAACTTCCCCCTCCTTAGTTTTGGACTGAAGTTTCCCGTAATTTCTGACTCAAGTTTTCCCCCGTCAATTTTTAGCTTCTTTTTCCTCTAGGGAGAAAGTTTTGCTAAGGGTGTAGATTGCCCAGTGTAAAAAAGGAAAAAGTAAAAATGAAGGGAAAAGTTTTTTGTTAAAAGTGCAGATTGAAAAATAAAGAAGGAAAGTAAAAAAATAGGAAAGATAATTTTTGTTACAAGTAGAGATTTAAAAAAAAATAAAAGAAAAATAAAAAAAAAACAGGGGGAAGTTTTGTTATGAGTGTAGATTGCCTAGCGAAAAATAAGGGGGAAAGTAAGAAATAGGGGAGGGAGTATTTTTGTTAAACGTGCAAATTAAAAAACAGGGATAGATAATTAAAAAAATAGGGGGCAATTTTGTTAAGGTGTAGTTTGCCCAGTGAAAAAATAATGGGAAAGAGAAAAATAGGGAAAGTTTTGATCTACAACCTTATCAAAACTTCCCCTTATTTTTCACTGGGCGCAAGCTGTGTCCATCAAATATAGGGATAGAAGCCAATTTTTTAGCCTATTCGCTCAAACCAGACATAGCGAACGCTTACAGGTGCACACCAGACTGACAGGATTTGTAAAGCCACCAAATGCAGCAATAAGAATCCACAATAAATAAATAATAAACGCAGTACAAAAATGTATTATGCTGTTAGGAATAAGTAGGCTTAAATGAGTAACTGCGCAAATATGTAGACAGATCAAACAAATATCTACTATATTATTTTGTAACAACCAAAGCCAATAAAATTCTAAATTTTTCGCTGTATATCGATTCTATATGCACTAGTAAATACATGTAAGTCGTTTTCAATGTCGGCTACGAAAAACCGCTCATTGTTTGGCGACTGCTCACTTAGTATTTGCTGCCTTTTTCCCAGTCTTTCTAACTCGCATTTTAAGCATTTTCTGTAAACATCGTGTCACATACATTACGACGATTACTGTTACTTCAAAAGTGATACATTATTCAAACAACGGCTGTAACGTGCGCTGAAGTTTCGTTTATGCCCTGATACTGAAAAGATTACTGTCGTTTTATTTTTCGTTGATTTTCTGTTTCGACCGCCTGCGGTGTAGCCAAAGCTATAACTTTTTATTACGAACGTTATGCACTATCGTATAACCTATATCGAATATCCTGTTTTATTTCAACTATGGGCCTAATTAAACTTACAAAATGGTCAGCGTGTTATACCTGTTAGGCATTTTATGGGTTTAATTAGCTAGAATAAAATGTTCACGTCTGATGGTCTATGGCGTAGTGGCGTGGAGTAGGGGTAACGCGTTGTGTCCGATCTACGTAGTTGTTCTACATCGGACGTGGTTAGTATTCGAATGGGTGATTGACTGGCTGCGGGCAGGTAAACCATCTCGGCAAATAACCAGCCGCCTAGGTCAACTCAGCCTTCCATCCCTCCGGGGTAGGTAAATCAAGTACCGGCTTATCTGGCTGGGATTAAGGCGAGGCGCATTAACCTGTGTCGAGTGGCAGGTAACAATTGTGATCCCATATTGCAGGTGACACTCAGTAGCTCTGAGATGGGTTTCCTATCAGGGTTCACAATAGACCTAAATTTTCAGAACGTCATAACTTCCAAGCTACAAAATTTAGACATCAGTGTACAAAATCCGAAAATCATGCACTAGGCTTGATAGACAAAAAGCCTAGATGTCGCTAGGATAGCCGACCTTACTCGTTGTCAGTGACTTTCAGAATCATCCAGGGTCGATGATTTTTAACTCATTTAAAAGGGCGTAGACTTATGCGATTTTCTATTAGTAATTAGTAGCAATTTTTGCCCTATCTCTCACCGTCTAGCCACAACACATGTACATCCGTGACGGACGTCAGACGATCGACAGAAGTTATTGGACTAAGAAACATTCGAAAACAGATTCTGATGTCAAGTCGCAGTTTATTATAGAGAAGTAGACATAATAGGAGGCAATTTGATTTGGACGTCGTGACGTCCTCGTCTTAAAATTTGGGCGTACAAGCTGAAATTTTTGGTCGTATTTACGTTCAAACGCCCGCTATTGAGAACCCTGTTTCCTATAAAGAACTATACACCGCCTTTAACCTTCAATCTTTTATGGGTCGCACCTGAACTCCGTCGAATATAAACATGAGCGCGGCGACCGAAGCGATGATTATCCACTTGTCTCGTCGTGTGACTGCCGGGTCGCCTCGCTGAGCAGCCTCGCCCGCTTTCTCTTCTGTCATCAAACACTTGTCATCATCAGCATCATCATCAACAGCAGCTTTATCATTTTCACGGCCCACAGCACGCGGTGCTAAGTGCGTACTACACCGTGTCTCAAAAAGCGTGCCACTTTTTTTGAATAACTGCGTGAAACATTGACCGATTTTGACAATTTTTGCCAGACAACATCACGAAGAAACTTGATGTGAACGAATATAGTTCAGCCCACTTCACCTAAGCCGGAATATTGTTGCTGCACTATCGTGTGAAATTCATAAGTCGTAGTTTTTGGCCGTTTACACCAATAAATTCATTGAAGTGACACTCGGTGTAGCTATCGTAATTTTGTCTGTCTGTCTCGTTGTCCGTCCGTCACGTCCTGGTACAGAACAAAGCCCAGACGAGATACAGACTCCAGGTTTTTTTAAGTGTGATAACGTAAAGTTCCTAGTTTTCTGCAATTTAATTTCATGCCGTTGGGTAAAGAGATTTTCTTTAAGCGAAACTGCCAAAGAGGGGTACCACTCAAGAAATCGTTATTTTACCGCTACAAACTTGTCTAGTGTGAAAACGGTTGCAGATAAGCACAGACATCATGCTTATCATAACAAGCACTACCGACGAGTTTTCCGGTGGTACCAACCAACATCGATGACTTGAAGTACGATTTTGAACTCCAAAAATAAACGTCGTACCGGCAAACTTGGCGATGGCGCCGTACTCGCTGTCAGGCAGCGCCTGCTGCTGCTGCTGCTGCGGCTGTTGGTGCTGATGCTGGTGCTCCTGGGATACAGAAACATCCGACTCTGAAGCGGCGAGTCCATGGTGGTCAGGCTGCCACCCACGCAAAGATCGACTGATCCGATAGCTGAGCACGATGCCTGGTATCGGCGCCTGCAAAAACACACCAGCAACCGATCAACTCAGCCTCCTATCGCTCCGGGTAAATCGAGTACCTGCGTGTCTGAACAAGGTTAAGGCGGGCGCGTTTACCTGTGTCGGGTGGCGGGCAATACTGTGTGATTCCATATGGCAGGTGACCCTCCGATCGATTTTCTCTGAACTTGTCGTGCAACGTGTTGTAGAACAAGTTGTACAACAAATCGAAGAACTAAGCCTAGAACGGCTCCACATTTTGTCACGCCAAGACGTCCTGCAGGTCACTGTCCGACTTGTCGTTTAACAAGTCCACGAGAAATCGAAATCGTGGAGTGTGAACATATATGGGGCACTGGGGCACGTGTCCTCGGCTTCCAGCTGTTTAATTTTATTTAGCCTACTTCAGAGCCACACAAACTTTGCTTACTCTGGCATTCAACAGTCGACTTCATGTGGTTGTTTATCCGGTAAGAAACCAGCATAGAGTATACAAATAGCATACTCCGGAATTCTCGAACGTCACTTACACAGTTTGGCCTATCGTCACTGCTTATTGCGTCAACTTCACGATACTTTTGTGCGGTATGACCAACTAACATTTACGACGCCGACTCAATTCAACTCAACTCAACTCAACAGTTGAAGGGTCCAACGTAAAAATGGACTAAGTCCATAATATTTCAGTACTTTCTGGACTTTGTCTACTTCACGTTTGGGCCCTTTAGTTGAGTTAAGTTGAGTCTTGTCGGGGTTGTAGGCGTGGCCACTTGGATTAACTTACTTTCCCTTCGTTTGGTGGCCCCTCGCAGCACATCCTGAGGCGCGTTTCGCACTTTTTTTCTCTGAGAATCTCACTTCTACGGCTCAGTTAGTTCTCACTAGTTCTCACGAAAAGTGTAAAAAGCGCAAGTAAGAATTCTACGAGAAATCTAACATAGAATTTTGGATGACGTAACTCACAAGCAAGTGGGCGGAGCATAACGTAGCAAAGGAAAATCTTGCTCACAATTTCTCAGAGAATCTCAAAAAGGTAGAAAGTGCGAAACGCGCTTCTAAGTTAGAATTTCTGAGATTCTCAGAAATCTCAGAAATTCTCAGAGAAAAAAGTGCGAAACGCGCCTCTGGTAACCCTACTTTGTATAAGGTAGACTAGAATGGACCAAACGAAGTTCATTGCGAACCATGAGAGCGGCCATGATCCAGAAGGCGTATCGAACTTGCGTCATCTGCTGAGCCTCGTCGAGTGACTTGGCCGGCAGCTGGTTGATCGTAGCGTTCAACAGGTCAGGGCTGCTAGCGTGGTCCCCGCTGCTAGCGAAGTCCCGCGGCACCAGGTCGGCCGAGGCTGCGGCGTAGCTGGAAGTGTCGTTGTCGACGAACACCGAACAGTCCTCGTTTAACAGGAATGGCTCGGCGATCATCGGACTCACGAACGCACCCAGACCATAGCAGAAATGCAACACCTACGCGCACCGATAGTGACAAGACATCGTCGACTACTCGAATACCCAACATTTAAGATTATTATACTGTTATAAATCATTATACAATAATCTTTTATCACCGTAAAGATACCGCCTCTGATGCTGAGACAGAAGATTTCTGCGAACAGTTATTCGACAGGGAAGACAGATTCGATTTCTTTGTTATGTTCTACGTAAAGAATCATTGAAAAATCTTGTTCCAACGGGCAAAGTTGAAGAACATAGAGCACGTGGTCGTCAACGACTGGCATTTCTTGGATGGTTGGAGAAAGCATCCGGTATTCAGCCACTTGACATGATTGTTACTTTGAAACAGCGAAGAGGGAAAGACGTCATGACTACCGCCTACGTCAGGATTCTGGCTCGGCACACTGAATGAATGAATAAATGAAAGGCACAACAGAATGCGTACAAAAAACAACGCTATTATAGGCCTACAGATAGACAAAACAAACAACACTTAAAAAAAAATCACTTATGCCAAAGTTTTTTTTCTATGTGCTACGTCTTTTCATATTTTTGCGGGCCGTAGTGCTTAAATTGAATACATGGATGGATGGATGGATTGGCGAAAGCTAAAACGACAGCTTTCTTTCTTTTACAGAATAGTTACATGTAGGTTACGTTCGTCTACAATAATAATTGAGAGCTGAGAACGGTCAATGTCTGCGAATTTTGCGACAGCAAGAGTTAGCTGGCGCCCTCTGTGGAATGCGTAGAAACAAAATCGCAGCTGTCTATAGTTTTAAACAGTTAGCAAGCGGCAATCCTAAAAGACTGGAAAGTATCGTCACACAATCCATATTATAGTGAATCTAGTAAATGTTAAAAAAATCTACAAAAGGTAAACATCATTTCCATTTTTTCAGAAGTATAGGCCAACCCGCGTCCTGCTTGCCCAATGGTCATCTCGTCAAAAACTAAACCGTTTCAGTTCAGTTCAGTTACGTCGCTCGGTATACTCAATTTAATGATCGAGTAATAATTGGGCCTAAGCTTATCAGTCCATTCTATTGTGAAAGTAGTTGCTTTACATCTAGTACGATTGTACGAAAATTGAATTTTACGAACTACATGTATAAAAAAGAGGCCTATTAAAAAGACTTATGATAAAAACGACGACAACAGTGATGTCAAGTCACATTATTCCGCGTAGACATAGAAAAGCACACAAGATTAGATCTAGAGCTACAATAACCTGAAGGAATGGAGGCACGGCGTCGCCGAAGACTGAGACCATCTGTAAGTTCGCCAGGGTATCGACGGAGCCCATGTTGAAACCCATCACAGCCAGGACAAACGCCAGCGCCGGCAGAACTTGACAAAACGGTACGATGAACATGCACAGAGCTAGAAGCATCGTGTTTATCATCAGGATGTAGTTCGCCTCACAGCTGCACATATTATAACAATTTCAGCAATTTGAACGAAGACCATAATTATTATCTGTCCTATTGCTATAGTAGGCCCTATAGCAAGGGACAGATTATAAAATCACGCGTCTGTCTGTCATTCTGTCTGTCTCTAAACACTCCTACAGCCGCAATTTTAATTCCATTTTGATGAAATTTTGCACAGTAATTCAAGGCTCAAAAAGTAAGATCAAGTTTGTTTGAAATAAAAATCTGATAACTCCTTCCCCTATTTTACCCCAATTTTTAAAAATTTGCATTACGGCCTATGGAAACTTCAAAGCGGTATAACTCGGTCCCCGTAAAAGATAATTGCGCGCTATGTTTACCTACCCCCCTATTTTTGGGGTCGGGCAATCTAACGGTGTTATTTAAATTTATTCCCTATCAACCCCTGTTGTCATAGCAACCATGCAAAAGTTGCAAGATTTTGCATTACAGCCAATGGAGATTTCAAAGCGGTATCATTCGGTCCCCGTAAAAGATAATTGTGCGCTGTTTGCACCTACCCCCTATTTTCCGGCCCGGGCTATCCGACGGTGTAATTTAAATTTTCCCCTGCCGACGCCTGTTGCCATGGCAACGAATTTTGAGACAAAACTGACTATGAGTCGGCTCCCGCAAAAGAATTGCACGCTGTTTTCACCTACCCCTATTTTTGTGCCCGGGCTATGCAATGGTGTCATGCAAATTTCTCCTCTGAACTGAAGACTTCTGTTGTCATAGCAACCAACCATTTTTATTCAAAGACAAAATTGGCTGCAGGCTGACAAGAGCGTCAAACGCCGAAACGCAGCTGATAGGCTAATACTCGTATAGCGTGGCAATGGGACAGATACCTCGTTCCACAGAACGTATTTCTAGTTGGCATTCGTTTTACACAAGTCAACCAGTAATCAGACTAGCTATACGAGGTTTACTATAAAAAAAATATCGCAGGGTATTAATCAGCAGTCGTCCGCCGTTCAATTGCTATCGACGCAAAGACTCAAGCAGGTCCGGGTACGTGACATTTGGGCTCCAACCTTTCGTAGCCGGAACGGCCGGACGTTTGGGGCCCGTAGACGCCACGCTTCGTGACTGTCACGCTATTTAAATTAATTCGGATATCGTTGAAGTTAAAATTGTAGCCTAATCGTAAATAAGCTCGTAAATATGATTTTTATTTTTGCTGCACTTAGTAGTCATCGTTGTCGTCATTCGTTGTCGTTCGTAGTCGCGTGACGCCATTGTACGTCGTCGTCATCGTGCGTTGTCATCGTGAACTGACAAAGCAGACTATTCTTTTTAGAATAAATAATCGGGTAAATTTCGCATAATTTGTGCGTGAATTACGCGTAATTTACGTCGGCCAATTTCCGAATCCTATTAATAGGGGTGACATGGCCCAAATGTCCTGTTCTGAGCAGGTTCAAGTCTCTAAGCTCGAAGCCGTGAAGCACGTGGGCATAGCATACTTACGACAGATCATTTTAGCATTTGCTAATTATTATTTAAAGTTTAAATGTGCTCATTTATTTGAAAATTTTAAAATATTTTTTGGAACCTTTAGACGCAGATACCGCATCAAACAGCGTTCATCGTTAGTTAATCCAACCAACGTGACAAAATTTCATTTTTTTCGCATAAAAGCTAAACGCGTTTACATCAGCAGACAAAGAACGATGTCACTTAATCAAAAAAAAAATTCAGATATAATTCATCTACCAAGAGAGGAAACTCAAAATACCGAAAGAATGTTCATTTCTGGCCCATCCCGTAGACAATGCTTTAAGCGTGATTTTGTTAATGTGATAGTTTTAGTAGCCTATTTTGTGCAGCGCATGCACATGAATTATTGCACATTTTGATGCACTGTAGCTCCAGAAATGTTGTTGTTGATGATGATGATGATATGCATGATCGTTCGACACGTGACTCACTCACTCACTCACTGCTGCGCGTAACCAGCTGTGGGTCGTAGCGCCCTCCACGTTGACCGGTCGTTGGCAAGAGCCCATGCGTCGGCAGCAGTGAGTCCGGTGTCCCGCACAATCTGACTCATCCATGTAGTCCGTGATCTGCCAGCGGGGCGATTCCAGTCGTGCTGTGGTATGTCTCCGGACTT
>Ga0056128_1005100_pt1 | contig 16503 bp, 6 predicted proteins | sample WorMetLIZISLAND2_FD_71113 | JGI IMG/M metagenome (GOLD analysis project Ga0056128, IMG submission 71113) | Marine gutless worms symbiont microbial communities from Max Planck institute for Marine Microbiology, Germany - Olavius geniculatus... ... | reverse complement strand
TGGAAAAGCTTTACGGTTCCTGAAACTAGAGTCTTCCAGGCAGCTGACGGTGAAGATTTGGTGATTCTAGCTTGCGCCGTTTTTGACTGATCCACGCATGTGATGGACAGACAGACGGACAGAATTGGGATGGCTAAGATGTGCTGAAAGCAGTAGCTGCTTTCGTGTGTAAAAATCATGTTATTTTCTTGTTGTTGTTAAATACCAGATAAAAATGAGTTCACTTGCGTTGGACTATCATGCCAGGGACAAGCTACTTCGACTGGCTGGTGAAAGATACAACCCCGCTACTGATATGTTGACACTTGAAACAGACCGGTAAATTTTGACAGCAGTGATTACTCTTAGTAAGGGATAAATGCTGCTCTTCTGCATGTGCAGAGAATGTAGTTTTTTTCAAACATAACAGCCTTTTCTCAGGTTTGTTTCTTTTTATATTGTGTGAAAAGCATGAAATGAGCGTGTCTATGTTTTCCTCAATTCTTAAAATTTGCACTCATGTCAAGAAGTCCATCAACGAAAGCTATTTTATGCCAACAGGTCAGACCATAATCTTACAACAATCCTCGTATGAGCTGCGGTTGTACATGCAGGTGAATTTGAACTTTTGTCTTCGTCTTTTGAATGTTTTGTTTTTCCGCCACTTAGTACTAAAGAAAACAGTATTAACAAAACTGTTACATGTTATGGCACATTTATTGTTTGAGCACCATTGACATAGGCTTTGTAATCTCGACATTTCTTCAAAAGTTGTCTGCAAATTACACACAATAGCGATACTAGCAACTTTCTAGTAAATTTGGCACTTTGTAGAGCTTTGTGTTTTCGAGTTCGGGAACAGACAGCAGGCACTGTGTCAGGAGGGCGGAGCTTCATTAGAATGCTAATTTATGTGGTTAGTAGCAGGTTGTGTGTTGTTTGTTTAGTTGTCCGTTGAAACAACAGAACTACGACCATGCGATGTACTTGCTTACAGCACTCTACGGAGAATCATGGGTATGTACATTGTACATTAGTTCTCTGTAGTTTTATAAATAAATATGATGCACTGCAGAACAGTGTTATAATACTGATAAACTAGCATAGGCCAGTTAACAATTTTGTATAGAGTTTATAGTGGCCACTATCTTGGTACATTCAGTAACAATATAATATTGTGTACCTTGGTATGTCATTTATAACATACATGTATATAAGCCTATATATGCATGTGTGTTGCACGTAATAAAATGTAGATATGGTATAAATAATGTAATATATTTAATGTGTATAATCTAAGTATTGTAATATTATGAATCCACAATACAAATGTGCTAAGTTGCCAACTCTCGAAGTGATGCATTGGTGTGTAATTAATTTTTCTTCTAACGGACCAAGGTAAAAAATATAGTTGTTATGCAGTTGGTTGTAGCGTCTGGGGATTTATTTGGATGTGTGCAGAACACGGAAGGTTGGGAATTGGAGAAGACCCTGGCTGATATGGAACAGTATTTCTGGGACATCAATGAATCTCGGACAAAAATGATATCATTGATCAAGGCCAGAAAAGCGGTAGACAAGTTTTTCAGTTTGCAATGTTGTGTATACAGCCCAGTAAGTAAGTAAGCAAGTAGTGAAGTATTTTATATAGCACGTTAACTGCAGTAACCTCGAGCATGCTCGATATACTAGTAGAATGAGAAATAACACTGTTTTAAATGGAAACTAGAAGTAGATAGAGAGTGTATGCTGCATTTAAGAATGTTTGGGAGAGCATTAGAAGTAGATGGACCTTCAAGTCCAAAAGCACGGCTTTTGTAAGGTTGACATTTTGATCCGTGGAACCTGCAGTTATGACTGGAGCTGCAGAAATCAACAATTAGTTACGCATTTATTGTTAGTAATTTTTAAACGTTGATAAATTTTGTTGTTAATTTTTTGATTAATGTCGTATCACTAAGAATGCATTTTAGTGTAGATGACTGTCATTTGGTAATTGATAATCAGTTTTTTTGTGATTAGATAAAGCAAACACTTAGGCCTTACTGCTAGTGATAATGACCAGTTGCTGTTTTTGTGCATTTGTGACAGCCTTAGCTGAATGACTTACGAAGTTGATAGAATATGCATTTTTTGTACAATAGCCACTGTTTGTTTTAATCAAAATTTACAATTAATTTTTTTTTTTTAAATCTGGTTAAGTTTTTTATCATTACGAGCTCTAGGTATGATAGTTATCCGAAAGAGTTTGATAAGTCATATTGTCATTGACTGCTTTTACTGTGGAGCAGATGTGGTGGCTATCAAAGTGCTGGTATATATCAATGCGTGAATTGCTAATGCTGCTGCAACTTTTGCTGCTGAATGATGATGATTATTATAAATTTGATTTTGTTGGTGTTTTGGTTTTCATTTTTTTTTATTTACAGTTGCCAGTGTCCTCCGGGATTATTTGTCCAGCCATTGTACTGTGTTTAAATTTTGGTTGCATTCTTGAGATTTTTTTGAATCTTAGAATGTTGAGTCAGAATTCTCGATCTGTAGATCTATGCATTGATGCGTGCATACAGAGGTCACGTTTGCAGCCTGCAGACAGCGTACCAGCATACATACAGTCACTTGCCGAAGAGCCGACCGATGAGCAGATTGTTGAACTAGCCGAGGTGTCGGAGTACAAGACAGCCATCAGCTCGCTGTTGAATGAGATGGAAGATTTAGACTCCTTGGAGCGATACAAGAATGCTGTCAAACAGTTGCTGCTGGCTCCAGAGGCTTCTGCTTCTACTGCAGACTAGATCTAGACTTACTTTGTCGACGTTCTGTGCAGTGTGCAGCTTGTCAGTCCAACTGTCTGTCTGTTCGTCTCGTATGGCCTCGTAACTCGAAGATGAAGAGGGATTGGAAAACCATAATTGACACAAATGTTTCCCAGGGAAATAATGACTAGGGCTCACAGTTTTCCGCGGTAAATTTTGCCAAGAAATTCTGCAGGCCAGTTCGCAAAATTCCTCAGCTCACTGTGGCGAAATTGTCTAAATTCCGCGGCTTAGCGCGGCCTTTTGTTTGTGCATAAACTAAGCTTTATTTTGTATAAAAAACTTTAGTTTTTGGATGCTGGCATGGCGCTTAGTTATGGTAGCGACATACAAAGGAGATTATCGATCTTTCTTTCTTGTCAAAAGTGCAATTTGTCAATTATTCGCATTGTGTTAATTTACGATTGTGCTGTATACGATGGTAATTATTAGTAGAGACACAGTTTTAGGCAGTTCAGTTTGATTTTTCTCCGTGATATAGTTAGTCTAAAGCCGATGATCGGGTAAATCATCGGTCATTTATTAATTTCTGTAAAATTCTGTGGCAATATCAAAATTCCGCGAAAAGGGCAAATTCCACGGCTCATCTGGAAATTCCGCAGCCCGCAGAAAACTGTGGGCCCCAGTAATGACTGGTGTGCCAACTTCCGGTCAAAGGCCAGGTGGACGGCTGTACACTGTGTCAGCACTGGGCTAAAAGAATTTTCCTGTTACATTCGGAGTTCAGCCAGTAAAATTTGAAAATTTGACTTTCAGTGCATTTAACTTTATTTGTTTTAAAGCCATTTAGTAATGAAACTGTTGACTAATTGATAAAAATGTTTATTAAGCATATAAAGTTTAAGGGTTGCATGAAAGTGCTAAAAGTTCTAATTTGCTGCCAAGTGTCAGAAGTTTACAGGTTTTGCACTCAACACGGCAATTGCTTGAAATGTAATTATGTCTATAAATCTGTTAACATGGCATGCAGTTTTGTGTAATTATAACTTACCCAGTTTTGCAGACATTTGAATAAAATAGTTAAATGCTCCTTTTAGTATCTGTGCAACTGACTTTTTCTACAGTTTCTCTAGGATACACTAGTTTTTATCTGTCCCATTGCTATAGCATAGCATGGGACAGATTATAAAATCACTTCTGTCAATCTGTCAGTCTGTCTGTAAACACTCCTACGGCCGCAGTTTTGATTTGATTTTGATGAAATTTTGCACAGTGATTGAGAGTTCAAAAAGTAAGGTCGAGTTTGTTTGGGATACAAATCTGATAACTCCTTCTCTTATTTTACTTCAATTTTTAACTCTCGTAATGCGTTTTCAATGGGAAGGTTCTTGCGCCATAGTAGAAAATCCTGTGGGCTTATAGTGGCGCTTAATAGCTCAAATAGCGGCCGCTGTAGGTGCAAAAATGGAAATAATCTAATCGCCCATTCTGAGCCCTCAGCCCAAAAATTGTGATGACTGCATTTTCAATGGAAATAAGCTCATCAGTTACAGCTGTGCCACAAACGATCAACGTTTTGCGCCACAAAGTCACTTGTGCAGATTATTTCAACAAAACGGCTGAATTGATATACACTACAGTATTTAATTTACACATGTATAAAAAAGATAACAAAATGCCAGAAATTTGGAAAAAATAAACGATCTCCAACAGGTAAACGAAATGTCAATCTCAAATTATATTTGTGTTCGCCAGAGGGTGCCACCTGCGTTTGCATTATTACTTTTTATATTAAATTTGTTCAGCTACTGCGTCTGCTGTTATTTTACGTTTGCATGCGTAGACCTACATTTTAAGTCTATACCTCAAATCCGATAGGATTTTTTTGCGTTTTTGAACTTCTGTGTATTTAATCGTGACCTTACAGATCGCTATCTACGCTCAACTAGTTACACTGTACGTTGGCCTTGCGGACGTGCACCATGAAGTAAGAGTGTGATACCCCGTTTACACGATCAAGCAATCATCAAGCAAAAATCGAGCAAATATTAAGCATACATAAAGCGTGCCTAGATGAAGCGAACATTAAGCAAATGTCCAGCAAACATCGAGGAATTAGAGCACTCGTCATGCACATGTATTTTGAATGCATTTGCTTGATGATTGCTTGTTTGCTTGATCGTGTAAACGGGGTATAATGCTGAAATGCGACACCTATAGCATAGCAATGGGACAGATACTTCGTTCCACAGAACGTATTTCTAGTTTCTACAGTTTCTCTAGGTTACATTAAGACTTCAACAGTGAATGTGTGGTATTTGCTGGAATAGAAGTTTTATAGGTCATACAGATGTTTTGCTTTATACCTTCACCCATCCAGCAGCACCAAAGCTATGAACTTACAAAAATTGGGCACAGTAATAAACTCAGAATGTAAATTTATTGTAATATAGTTACTAGTTAATTAATACTTGGCTGTACTTTTGACCGAATTAGTATAACTAGTATAAATTTTTTTTAACTTTTGCTTTTAAGTTGACGTCAAAGCAGTTTTTTTGCTAGATGCTGGTGATGAGAAAACTTAACATGCGCTTTAAAAATGTTGTTTTATCATGGAACCAAACAGAAAAATTAAATAATGACTGAACTTAGAAAGTGACTGGATTGTAAGTGAATCGCCGAAAATCGAATTGTTTTTCAGGTGCACGAAATTGAAATACATTATACAGAGCAATGTAGAGGCTTCATGAAGTTGTGCAAGTGTTGACATTCCATTTCAATACAGTTCTGATGTTGATTGTCCCATGAATTTTGACCTGTTAGTGTGATATGTCCGTTGTACAAACACAATATAGTCTCTACTGTGCACATATCATATGCTTTTATTTATTAAAAGCGAGTTTTGCAGCTAATGGTCACAAGTTAAGATTGCGTGTCGTAGAAATGTGTTTCTCAGAAATGTACTTTCGCATTTACTGCTGATACGTTTTATGACAGATGTCACAATACAGATTGTAGGCCCATCTACTTTACGGCTTTTTCATTGCTGATGTGGCCATGGAGGTAGGCTGAAGCTGGCTGGATGGCATCATCAGCTAAAAGCTTCATACTGAACGTTTCTGACTTTGTGTAAAAAATACCAATGTAGCTTGTTAACCATGTACGATTAGCCCCTTCCTATTTCCCACCCTCCTTGATGCTTGCGACGTCTCGATTGTGTCGTATAGCCCCACTGAATTTTGACGTCTGGCGTCGCCACTCGGGTGGACGCATATCGTACGTCTGTGCCGTAGTTAAAGGCTTGATAGAACTGGGTTTATTGAGTAAGTGCGGCGCAGTCCATTGCTGCGTGCCCTCATCTGCGACATCGAGAATAAAACTCCTCGTCGCCGCTAGCTTCCTCCAGTCACAGCAAAGATTGCTCAACTCAACTTACGGCCGAGCAGTTTCGTCGCGCCCGAGAGAAGTGATGGGTAATGAAATCGATTTGTTCCGTGCCTCCGACGTCGTAGTATAGTATCGGCCTACTGGAGACGCGCGTGCGGTAGACCTACAGTTATTGTTCCCCGCGGCCCGTGCACTCCGTGGCTGCGCGGTACTGGTGGCTATAGGTTAATAATCAGATTTGCGGATTGCATGAGTCGCTCGTTCAATAACTGCCAGTAATATAATGGGGCAGATTTGGTGGCTTCTGTTGTTCTTTGGGTGTCGACACTGTGGGTGGTAATGGTAGAACATTTGTGGACAGCACGGCACCAGACCCGTCGAGAGCCACAGCGGAGCCAGGGAAAACATTCTCGCGCGGCCCCTCTGGGGAGAAAATTTTTTGGAATTTTTTTACAAGATAATGTTCATATGAACACGGATTCTGTCCAATGCATTTCAACAGTTTACAGTATATGTTCGTATAAATATAATCATTGAGCTGTTTAGACCAGTAGAAAAAAATCAAACAGTTTAATTTCAAATTGTACAGCAGCAATAATCCTTTCATCCTTCTGTGTTATTTTAACTAAACAATAAACATTGTCAGTTACGAGACCATTCGATTCGTCACCAGGTCTTTACTATAAAAGGTCCATTGTCACCATGCGTCTATCTTGCACTGTTATGGAGATATGGCGCCTCAAAGATAATGGGGTCACGAGTTTGACCTTTTGGTTCCACGTGACGTCACGGGTCACGTGACCATTCGATTCCCGGGTGTCAACTTCCTATAGGTGGTCCATGGTGACCATGCGTCTATCTGGCACCATTAGGAGATATGGCGCCTCAAATATTGGACGCACGGACGTGGACACGGAAAGAAAAACGGAAGAACGGAAAGAGGAAGGGGGAAGGGAAGGGAAAAGGAAAGTGGAAGGGGAAAAGGAAGGGAAAGTGGAAGGAAAAAGGAATGGAAGGTAAAGGGAAGGGGAAGGGAAATGGAAAGAGGAAAAAAAGGGAAAGGAGGAAGGGAAAGGGGAAGGAGAGAAAAAGGGGAAGGGTAAAGGAAAGGGGAAAGGGAAAGGGATAGGGAAAGAAAAAGAGGAAGGGGAAAGGGAAGATGGAAGAAGATAGCTTAAGAAAAGTTGGACGCACCGACGGACGCACGGTCACTCGGGTGATTTTTATACTCATTTTTCAGACAAAAGTGGCACATTCTAGTGTACTTTATATTTTTGAGCGACGGCGGGCCCCCAAACGTCGCGGGGTACGGGGTAGCATGGGCGATCTGCACCCAGGCTGCTGCTGTTAATTTAGGCACATGCAGAGCGACGTAACTGAGCTGACTCGGTTAAGTTTTGACGAACTGACTATTGGTCATTGGCTGACGCGTACGTGCGCTTAGTCACGTATGCCGTTAGATGATGCCCACTGTAATGCATTTCTGTTTGTCCATTCGTCATAAACTAAACCATGTCAGTTCAGTTCAGTTACGTCGCACTGTATACGCCTACTTAGGTCCACTTAACTCAAATTCTAGAAATGGTTGATGTCGTGAAAACGATTCTGGCTCTAGTAGTTTGAACGTCGGCGGTCTGGAAATTCTCATCAGCTGATGTTCTGTTTCGATTAATGCTACCTTTAGCACGAGAGACCCGCCGCCACCCAAGGAACCACCACCCAAGGTGTCCGTACACAGGGTGACGTGTATGCCACCCAAGATGTCATATTAGGTCTATACAGTCTTCGTATAGGACCACCCGCGGCGAATGGACGCGCGGTCGATCGGTGCTCGTTCGTCATAATCTGTCGCCATGCACAGCCGGTCGCGAGTGATTTTGACTGCCATTAGCAATTTGCATCATTCCGCCGTTATTACGACGCTATACCGGGTCCGCTCGGTCGCCGGCCGATATAGACCTAAGCCTTACGCGACTGGCTTCCGGAAACGCGTTAATGCCCCTCGCAATATCACTAGCGAGAGCGCGTCGAATTGGTCGTCGTCGTCGCTCTATAAACCAAGGCTTATGGGACCCCCATATACGTGGCCGCGTATAGGCGTCACAGGGCAGGCAGCGCCGGCACCTGTCCTACGTAGGCTACAGTATAGGCTGATGGTCAGAGCTTGCAACTGTTTCTTATTTTTGTACATTAATGACTTTAAACGATGACGTTTAATTATTTACGCATTCATTATTTTCTCTATACAACTACATTGTATGCATGCAGTTTTTTTTCTCTGCTTAGGTCTAATTCTTGACCGTCGTTTAAGCTATTTGTCTGAATAGCCTACTGTCAACAAGTGATTCGGTACAGAGCAGCATAAAAGTTAACGGCTTCTAGATAAATATATCGCGTACTTCCTGTCAATACCGTTCTATGCATTTTATATCGTCGTAAAGAAAAGCCAATCTTTGAGAGCGACGACGACGACGACATTTATGGCAGGCAAACTATTGATGCGATGCTGCACGACGCATATCATCAACGAGCAACGATTATTACGGTGCTTTCGACGGAAAAAGAAGGCTGTATGTGTGACGGAGTCTGACCGATCTGTTTGTTTGTCTGTCGACTATATTGCTGCTCAAAAAGTGATGAAGGCTTTTGATAAATTTTTGACGCGCTACGGCTATGCTGTAGAGCGCGTCTATGACACGATATGTCTGTCTGTCGTCTGTCTGTTACGCATGTATTGCGGCTAAACGGAGCGAGATAGGGCCAAGATTGCTAATAATCACTAATAGGGAATCGCCGTTTCAGATGAGATAAAAATCATCAACCTTGGATGACCTTAAAGGTCAGTACTGCAACAGGAACTCTATAGGCTGTCGCGCGTCTTCCCTAGCGACAGCTGAGCTTTTTGGAGAAGTTGGATATGCAAAAAGACGCAAAGTTTTTCCTGAGCAATAAGGTTCATATCGCGACGCAGATCTCCGTTTCCTTAGGACTCAGCTCGACGCCTGTTTCTGGATAAAGGAAACCTGTTGAGGGGATGCTATCACAGTGTACTAGGATGTGCGAAAGGTGTCGACCCATATGCAGACCCGGAGTAATGTTAAGGACCAACATCGACGATATCACGGAACTGGTGCGTGTGCTCGCCAGCGTGTGTAATCGCTTTCAACCATTCCTTTCAACGCGGCGCAATTGTCCAGCGTCGCAGCAGCAGCAGCAGCGCGCAAATGAAACTGTATCAAGTGACATATTACGCGCCGACGCCACAGGCACGACAGTAATGCAAGACGTACGCAGGCTTGACCCGAGTGGCGACAGGAATTGCTGCTGCGACGATCGTCGAGGCGACTGAGAACGCGGAACTGGAAAACGTGACACCACGATGCATGTTTTCTTGCTTGTGTTTTTTATCAATAATGTTAAACAGTTCGTGATAGTATTAATTTCATTTTTGTAGTAACATCTGTTTAAGATTTATAGTGTCTAGTGTTGTGTTTGCGTATTTTTGTAGTAATCCTTTTGACGTAATAAACGATAGGCTGTTGATTGACTGATAAAAATTAGACGGAAACGACAGAGTAATTAATCATAATTGTTAAGCGCATTTTCTTAAAGCCATAGGCTTCCACGCATAACGATATATTGCCGTTTGTGTTGTAGTTTAGCGCCATATTTTTGTGGAATTGCCAACAACTCAAATATCGGTATGTGAAATGTTGTTTCAAATTATCGAAAACCCATATTTGCTGCAAAACATCTGCGACATTATAAATTAACCCACCGCGGCAAGCGTACAGTGCTGTTTCCATAAGAATGTCACCCTTGCGTTCTAGTGCCACATTTCCACTTTCTCGTTTTCCGCTCCCGCGTTTTAGCGTCCCCCAGCACCAATGCTGTAGAATGGGTGGTCACCGAGCGAGCAGGCGCCTCGGCGGGCGCTCGGAGAGAGCTGTCGCGTGCATTGCTCAATTGCCGGTGAAATGTGATTTATTGCACCCGCCAAACAAGCCGTGCCAGTCGGTCCTTGCTTAGCAGCAGCAGCAATGGTATTCGTCGTCTGTCGCAGCTATAGTTCCTGCTTGCAGCAACTGGTGGGTGGCCACCGGCCGGACGCAATGCTTATCCAGTTCTGATCCGTACGTACGTCGCACGTAGGCTGTTGCGAGCACCGACCGTCTCGTCGGTGTCCGATCTTCTGTCCATCGTTCAATAATTCATTCGCCATATGCATTGCAGCCGAAGCAGGTTATTAGCCGCCAGGATAGTGTAGTAGCACCGCCCAAAAATAAAAAGTCCAGCTGTTGCTAGGGTGGGCTGACCGTACCGCCTATAACCGAGAGCCAGCGTCCGACTTACGGTCGCGGAAGGAAGTGATTTCCCATAGTGATCACAGTCTTATACACGTTATATTGTGACGTTGCTATATCGAACGCTACAGTAAACGCTAAGATACGATACGCTGATTTGACGCACGTGGGTGATTGGCTGTGGACAAAAACTTTGCATTCAAAATTGCGGCCAAACCGTTGTAGATAGACTACAGATATTGACAGCCTACAGGAACGCGTCAACGCTCTTTTATTACCGACTCCCTACGACGTACTGTTTAGCCACAATACATGCGTTACAGACAGACATTAGTCAGTTCGTGCGAATCGTTTTATCCTTTCTTTTAATCCAACTTTTTAGCTCTGTATTAATGTGAGTCAAAATAGTTAGGCTACGCCGTCTTTTTCTAATAACCTCAGCAACGAGCATTGATTTTAATAATATTTTTACTCTTTGTCATCCGAGACGAACAGTACTGCAGAAGCTGGAATGAAAATTTCCTACTTCGCGTAATAGGCCCCTATGTGTTGCCACCATTACCTTGCGAAACTCAAGTGTTAAGCTGTAGGCCTACAAGTGTTCGTTCATATTAGTTACCGTACGCAAAATAATCCGCACATTGGATGAGAGTTTCGTCGTTTAAAATGACACGTTATGAATGACAGATTCAGGCGCATTTAAATCCAAGCTAAAACTGACCTGTTTACTTCAGCCTACCGCACCTGAGACAGGTCAGTGCCGTCACTGCAGCGCTTCTGATTCGCAGTGACATATGTGCTACCAAATTGTTTTTAGATTTAGATTCAGATTTGGATAAACTAAACAGTGTTTCAGTTTGATAGATTTATTTCAGATTTGTCGTTGCTGTTTTCTGAGCGCCGCTGCGTGACGTCAATGGACGTCGAGAATCAGTGCAGTAAATTGCGACTACGTCTGACTAAACACTTGACACAGCAGCGAACAACGTATCTTCAACGCATCTGCAATTGACAAGTAGCGTGCGCGATTCAAAGCCTGTTTGCGTGCTATATCGTGAACACTTGTTGTACGATTTTGTAAGAACGTGTTATCACTATTCATCTTTGCTGTAAATAAACGATTTTGCATCGCTTACGAACGAGTATCCTTTCAATCAAGCTTATGTAAGTTAAACATTCAAACTGTGCAAAGTAATGTAGGGACATAAATGAGCGTGCCCGTTCTCCAAGTAAGTAAGTAAATGATTTATAAAGCGCCGAAGTCTCAGAAAGAATCAGGGCGCACATATCTCATCATGATAAGATGAGAATAACATTGTTTATATAAGTCTGCAGTTTTGAAATAAACATTTCTATTTTAACCTTCTGGTCTACATTGCTTATCGATTTCAGTTACACGAATTTCACTAAAGCTGTAAAAATGCAATGGATAGACACCGTGTGCAGTTGAACATCATCTTGTTTAACGCGAAAACTATTTTTTTATCTCTTATAATAAAGGTTCACTGAGTAAGCTGTCATTATGTTACAATAAGTGTGTAAAATTGTTTTTTGGGGGGGTTTAAGCGTTTTGATAGTCTCACAGGAGTATTGATGTAAACAGGCATGCCCAGTTATAATATCTTATTGCATAATAGTCATGTGATTTTTTCAAGATGCTGGTATACCTGCAGCTTGCATAATAAAATCGTTGGTCATTAGGCTGCTGTTAACTGTACTTGATGTTTGCAATTGCAACTGCTAATGGTACTGTTTGCACCATTGAGTTATATCTGTATTTGCATGATTCGTGTGTTTTTGTGTGTTTGGGTGTATGTTTTTATGTGTATTATGTGTATACGGGCCTATGTGCCTGAAATACAACTGATGATGATGATGATGATGTATTAGCGAATCTTCCAAACGCGTGTGCCTTCCCAATACTCTCATTAGTTGAGAGCGCGCGCCCTGGTTATTTGCATGCATGCACGCCGTCGACTGGATAGGCCTAAATGTTATTAGTGGGTGACAGCGTTCTCTGAAATCAAATCAATGACATGGTGACAAAGCCGCTTTGAAAATTACTACGACGACGAAACGACACTTTGACGGCGATAACCTAGTTTAGTCCAATGCTATTTCGTGAAAAAAACGAATACCTCAGAACTTCAAACGTCCAGTGAGAACCAGAAGGACAGGCGCCGATTTTCCGGGCGCAATCAGTAGTTACTTCTCTAAAGCGGAAACACAGTCTATCGTCACTTCAGCCTACGTCTTATTGAGTAAGCTTACACAAGCTTGCACACCACACATATATGAAGGACCATTTGGTATACCAACTGCATTGAAAAAAGGTGACGCTTATTAATGAGCTTTAATAAATTACAACTGGTTTAGCCGCAGTCACAGCTAAAGATGATCTGTTAATTTTGCAGATTTGCCCAAAAATCTATCATAAATATTTTCTATAATCTATCTTTATTGAAATATTTTGGTTTTATTAGTAGGCCTGTGTAATCAAGGAAAGACTCTTTCGTGGATTACTCGTCTTAGTGTGGTTACTGATGAATATAAGTTGCAGTTTGGCATTTGGGTCGAATTGGTTCACTTCTTAATTTACATCAAGTATAGAAACGAACAACAACGGCATTCTGTTAGTTTGATTGTTATTAGGCGAAATCGCCGTTGCAAACAATTTAAACTATTGCTACATAATGTCTCCGTAGCGTGGTGTGTCTGGCTTTTATCCGTCTGACTGACAGGGTCGTGCGGTGCATTCTCCGTTTGACGGATTTAGATGCCATTTGACAGACATACTCGTGGGGTTCAGTGACACATTGTGTTAGATGGGGGTTTCTGCCCGCCAAGAAAAGGACAAATTTGGAGAGTCAAACCCCATACAAAACTTGCAACTGTAAACTGCTACTGCTAACTAAAGAATTGCAACGAGAATTTGCGTAGACTGACGACGACGATTCCGTCTTCTACCAAATTACTTTTGAGTTGTTACTATTAGTTTTCACGCTTAGCCATCGCAATTCTGTCCGTCTGTCTGTCTGTCACACGGGTGGATTAGTTAAAAATGGTGCAAGCTAGGATCATCAAATCTTCACCATCGGCGGCCGGAAAGACTCTAGTTTCAGGAACCGTAAAGTTTTGCCATCAATTCGAAAGGGGTCACCCCGAACGAGGGCGCTAAATGAGAGAAGGTGAACAAAATTCACGATTTCTAGTTAATAAGTTGCTGTATCTCAGAAACGGTGCGAGATAGGGCCCAAGTTATGTTTAATCACTAATAGGAAGTCGTCGCGATTGCCACCGAATTCAATGACTTTGAATGACCTTGGACGCAAAAATAAGAGTTTTTATGGATTTTTGCGCGATTTCGGACTGCGACACAAGTCTATATCATTCACAAGGTGGCGCTACGCAACTATCGTTATGCGATCCAGATAGAGAATTTGGTATTTGTATAATAACTTAGCGTGAACACCCCTATTTTTAGCTAAACTATAAAACATGAACTGCTATAAGCTTTCGCGCGTCTCGTGAGCATTAGCTCAAATTTTTTGTATTATTAAGAAAAGCTTAGAATCTAGCAATTGATCCGTTCTCTTGTTTATAGTGAATCGCGATGAATGTCGAGTGAGCGTAGACAGAATATCTCCGCTCTGAGGAGCATACTCGTATTTCTCGTTTGTCGTTGCTGCACGTCGGCTCGTGTAAATAAGGAGACGGAAGACACGATGGAACTGATGGGTTGGGTTGATTTGCCGCGTCGAGTCGACTGCTCGCTCGCTCACGGATATTTCATTACGTTACGTACGACGATGCGACGTCAATTTATTCCACCGAAGCACTCTTCGTCCCAAGACCAACCATGTGTTACTGCCACGTTACGGACTCGGTAATTCTTAGCAAAAAATTTCTTCCTTTGAATAAACAGCTAATTTATCAATAGCTCTAGTTTGCCGTAACGAGTTAAAAGCATAATGACATAGTTGATTGTGCTTTAAGTATATAGATTTGTATATTTTTTTTCATATAAATACCATCACGTAAGTGGTTAGGCCTAATCCCTGTGATGACTTGCAGATTTGGTTAACACTACGATATACACTGTACACATAAACTAATGAATGATCTGTTCTTTGTCTGCAAATAAATGAAATGAGATTAACACATATAATCAGATGAACACTACTCACGCTGTTTTTGGTCTGTCTTGACTGTTATCTAAGTGCGTTTATTCTCTACGGACATTGTTTACCTCTTTCTATCACAGACATGCCCTGAGGATGGATTAACAGCAGCGCTGGTGGAGCGTACGTACCTCACAAAAGCCTGCGGCACAAGCGGGATTTCTTACTTGCCGCTAAAACACGACAAAAGCAATTAGCAGGCGAGAAGAATGTTTTTGTCACTGTTTGCGTTTAGATTAGAGTATAATAGCGTAATGGTGCTAATTCGTAGCGGTAGTAGACTACATCAGGTCGTTGTTACATAAAAAATGCAACATCCGCACAAACAGAATGACGGCATTTTGACACGTGTTGCGTACTATATGAACAACATCGTGATGTGGAAAAAATAATGTTTTGCTGCCTGCAGAGATAGTACAACTAAACAACGGCTGTTGCGTAAAAGCAGGAAAAAAGCCGAACAGGTAGTTGCCATTTAGTGTTTTTTCTGTCTGTTGTTTTACGACCGAGTATTAACGATGCATAAAATGGCGAAAGCGCGCATGGAAAGCTGTGCTCGTCAATGTTCATTAGAACAGAACTACTACTGCTGCTGCTGCTGCTGCTGCTGGATGCTGACGGTGATGATGTTGACGACATCAGTTCAATTGTGAGTGTCGTTAGCTTGCAATTAAACGTACGACGCAATCACACGTAAGAACCAGGCCCCTGGATTTTGACTCACCTGTGTTAATGGTCTGCGACATCGCGTATCAGCAAACTAGGACTTGAGTTGTAGTCATAACTTTAAAAAACTATTTACCGATTTTCTCAATTTTTTCACAAAGCTCTCAGTGAAAAATCTGCAACTATGTAATCGTTAAAGTCTTAAAGAGCCCATCACACTTCAAATGTGCCACTCACTGCATTTCTTTGCGAATTGTCACAGTAGGGGCCTAAAGAAACTGCCTTTTGTTACTACGGATGGCGAATACAGTTTGTGATTAATCAGCGCACATTATTGTGCGGTTTATGCGCATAAAGTGAAATTAAACAAACATTTTAAAGCCTGAAAAAATAAAAACGGGGTAATATTTTTAAAAAAAATTTATTTCTTAATATGTCCTGTAATATTACACAACAGCTTATAAAAACAAAGTGACTCAGTATCCGATAAAAACAAAAGTAAAGACACTGCAGCATAACAGATTAGTTACAAACAGTTTTGTTTTAGTAAAGTTTTAAAAACAAACATTAAACCGCACCGATAATTTTAAGAAGTTGCTAAAAATTTTAGGGCTGAAGTTTTTTTTAAAAACGTATGGCAACTATAAGCAATTCAAGTTGTTGCTGTTGATATCACAAATTAGCGTCATCACAATCGTTTTGTTCTTCCAGAATTTATTTTTGCCTGCAGACAAGCATTCAACAAGCGTTAATGCTGTAACATTTTAACTTAGATTTCACATTTTTACTAAATAGTGGAACGACACGATTTAAAAGTGGTTGAATCTTTGCTGATCACTTTAATGCAAATCTTTTGAAGAATGTGACAGCAGTAGAATCTCGTCTGCTTTAATAGACATAACTCAGATTACTATAAGACCTAATGTCCGATGGGAAATTTATCAATAAGATTACCTTATCTCCGGTTTTTGGAAAAGCGCGATCAATTTTCTGCTGGACTAGAAGCAATCATGGATTAGCACATATCGTTGACCGCAGACCACCAGGTAGATAGATGTACAGTGTATAGTTTACGTCATAGTTTAATTCGTTTATTGTCGAAAATAGAACATGACGTGGGGGCGACTGAAAACGCGAGACCTGACATCGCGAGACCATCAAAATTGTGGGGACTGACATCGCGAGACTGGAAAACGTGAGACCATGTAGCAAGGGTGGACATCGCGAGAC
>Ga0056128_1005098_pt1 | contig 16505 bp, 8 predicted proteins | sample WorMetLIZISLAND2_FD_71113 | JGI IMG/M metagenome (GOLD analysis project Ga0056128, IMG submission 71113) | Marine gutless worms symbiont microbial communities from Max Planck institute for Marine Microbiology, Germany - Olavius geniculatus... ... | reverse complement strand
AAACACATTTTTCAACAATAACTGACGTCATTGCTAGCATAGAAATCTATTAGCCTGTCATCTAAATAATATTTATTTACAGTAGTGATGGAAAGGCAACTACTGTTTGGTTATTTGAATTCATTTGATTGTCAAATGACCGCAATTTAACGGAATATTGAAACTGTTGCTTCACAGAATTCAGTAAATGAAATAAATTTACGCATGTGCGTTAATTTATTTAACGCGCGTTAATTTATTAACGCGTTAATTAACGCCTTAATTTGACAGCTCTAAAAAGGCATCCACTTTCCAAAAAATATCGCTCTACTGTCTGACATCGTCTGACTTGTGAGGCTCGTGTTTTTGTGGGATCTCTGTTCAACCGAAAATGCAGTTAACGTGCATATAGATTCCCGTCTGGCCCAATGCCCGGTCCTTTCAGGTCATCGGCGGATCACCATTGCAGAGTCCACTCACCCGCACTTCCCAGAGACCGCTGGTTCACGAGTAGACCTAGTGTAAGCCTTCATTTGCGCAATCTGCCGGCATCGTATCCATGGAAACAATTCAAGAAAAATCGTCTCTCTGATATCCCTGCTTTTAGAGGTTGTGTCCCTTGCGTCAGCTGCATCCGATTCCGTTGCGTTCGTTGCGTACTAGCTTGCGTCGTTTTCTTGCGTCGGCTGCGTGCTTCGCAAGTACGTACGTTATGTCAGATCATGGAGACGATGCTTAAGCCTCCATTTGCGCAATCTGGTTTTCGGCTGAGCGCCCGTGCAGGCGACTGGATCTATGTAAATGTCGCGCGGAACCGAACTGGTCGCGACGTCGTCGTCGCCGTTTCGGTCCAATCGTTGTCATATGCGGATGAACCGGCCTTAGCTATCAGTGACCGGTGTAATTGGGGCGGATGTAGAAATCGCAATCGCATCAATTGGTGCCGCCAGTTCGACGTCGGGTGCTATATATTATACGTCAGACAGGGTAATCCATTCATAACGATAACGGTATTCGTTTTAATAGGACGGTAGGCATTTGTCCAATAATGATGGCGTTTCATTCCAACACCGTCCGCTGAAGATATGAACACTGCCGTGTATTTATGTTCATTTATTAATGCAACTTGTCAAGCAGAAGAGCGTTCAAGACGCAACGAGCATGAAGCAAAAACTGGGGCGTAAACACTGAACGGGCACACTGCGCGATGCACTAGCCCTATATCTGTGATCTGGCAGTGTAAACTGGTGTCTGGATAGGGGATAAGGAAACGGAGATCAGCGCCGTCCGACGGGCCTTGTGCGTGCTGATATACTTTACTTCACATATTCAATTTCTGCATAATAATAAATCTCCGGTAATAATAGGCACGAGTTTTGTAATGATGGAACCAGTGCGAGGGTTAATCGGGTGAGTTCGCTTGGTTTATTTGATGAACGCGGAACGGTTCCAGTTGGTCGCCGTCCGCTTCGTCGGTTGGTCCGCACGAACAGACAGCAGCTGCTACAGTAGCTGGAATGTATTGTCCGCTTCCGCCGTCGCAATATAGGTTCTTACTCCTACTGCTATACTCAGCCTTTGGCTGAGAGTGAATGCAATATGACGGGTATTAGTCCATACGAAACAGAAAGAATTTTCATTAATATTAGTTCTTTGACCCTCGATAACAATTTTCGGGGGGATAATAAAAATTTTCAACTAAGTTATAACTGTAATGGCAATTCAATGTCTTTGCAGGTTAATCTATCAACAGCGTAATCCGAAAGCACGACTATAAATATAAATGTTATTTAAAGGCATTGCGCGGTTGGTTCGCTACGACAGTAGGGCGCTGTACAAAAATCCGGACGACTCGGACAGACGCCGATAATTTGCCATTTTTCATTTTGCAACTGCGTCAGACAGACAGATTCGTACTTAGCATAGATGTAGTGGAGCGAAAACGCTAGCCTCTTTCCCCACTTTTCTAGGGATGGAACGCGTCTCCGCTGTCTCAGTAAAATCAGTGTAAAACGAAAACCCACACCTAGGCCTGCATTTTATTACTTAATGAGACATATATTTTAAGTAGGCTTAAGTAGGCTTACTCTGTTTTTTGTACGTTTATTTACAATTATTTGTCTATGTTGCTGAGCAAATTACGCATTTTCAATTTACTGTATTATTCTGTTTTAGCACATTATTAGACTGATCCCTAAGTTTTTTTTTGAGAATTAGCACAGAACGCACAGACCGTAAATTCAAGCGAAACGAGATTTTGCTTTGTGCCGCTGAATTTAAGGCATTTTCTCACTTTTTGGAACTTGAATAATCCCTGATGCGGCTATACAGCATTTAATGTGCTACAGAGACCGGTGCGTCAGGCGTAAGTGAATCTCTTGACATTGAACACGCGCTGACGATTAATCAATGACTATCGGCGCCCAAACAACCCACTTGGGTCCGAGAACTTGCCCATTACTGGCCATACGATTTCCATATCCACAGAGTAGTCCAAAAATAGTAAGCAACCATTTATGTCGTAACGCCATCGGCGGCTATCGATTAACTTTTCGCAGGAGACAGCTGTGGACCGTTTTGTAACATTTCACACGCCCGGCGATGAAATTCGGTGACGTGCACGTGATGTGGTATAGAGACGATTGTTGAAAATATCACGGACAGAACTTAAACAGAACACGGTGACATATGGAAACTTGGACGCACGCTTAGTAAAGTTGAAATAAAAACAAAGCAAAATTAACGACTGATGTGTTTTGCTCACTACTCAGAGGCCTAACTGAAGCAGGTCACTAAACTTCAAATAGAGAGAAAAACTTCTGACAGGCTAAAAGAGATGTTGTTGAATTGCATGAAAAAATGCCAATCTACTTAAAACCAAAGAGGCATGACTCTCTATGACGGAAATCAGATGGAAAGGTAGAAGGTGGACGAAAGCGCCCACAAAAAATCCACAGCAACTTCACGAGCAGAGATTAGTTATAGGGAGTTTACACGATCCAGCAAACGTCCAGCAAACTTCCAGCAAACGTCTAGCATTAACACGTGTATTTTGAATACATTTGCTAAAGTTTGCTGGACGTTTGCTGGATCGTGTAAACACCCCATTGGCCTATAAGAACTTGAAAAGAGAAGCTAAAGATGGCAGAAGAGATTGTCATAAACGTTTGCTTTTGGCATAAAACCGAAGAATTGAACTATTTAGGAGAAAAATTGAATAGACTCGCGTATATGCCTACACGGCAGAACACCTGAAGATTGGAGACGACGCAGACTAAACTCGGCTATGCTATTAGAGATTAGGCCTAACAACGACAAACGTGAAATGGCACGGCAAAGACCTGTAAGTTTATTCCACTATTTATTATTTACAAGCGTATAATTCTCGCATGGCGCAAAAAGAAGGATTATTCGTCGAGACTGTTGATAAAGAGGATTATCGGATGGAATTATGACGTACATCGCAGCTTGAGAGATTAACGTATACGACTTAGGAGGGATTAGCATCAATATTACAAAAAGCCAAAGTTGCAGTAAGATTAAGCGCTATAGGTAGTGCATTACTTGGACATAATCGTATTTTATCCATTTTTAGAGACTTAGCTTTGTGATAGCTAGTTTGTTTCAAGACAGAAGTTGCTCTACGTTGAGCCAGGTTAGTTAAAGGATGGGTGACCATGTTCGTGGCGGTAAGCCATGTTGCTCATATTAATTTGTTATCTACCTAGGCGAAGTATAGCCTTAACTTCTCTTCGTAAATAAGGAAAATGAGTCTTTTATATTGCAGCCGTGCCCCTAAAGACGACAGAAATAGTTACTGAATTGCACTGAATTAAACTGCGCTGACATAATTCAGTTTCGTTCCGTTCAGTTTAGTTTATTTCTGAAGCTATGTACATGTCTTAGGTTAAGACCTTGGGTGAAAACAGCTTGATGATGAAGATTGGGTATGAGGATTAGTGATTTCCACTGAGTCCGAGTTCGAGTTCAAGAAAGAAGTTGCTCTACGTTGAGCCAGGTTAGTTCGAGTTCGAGTCCTGAAAAATAAGGACTGGGGTCCACTGCCGGGCTCGAGTATTACGTCAATGATGTGGTTTACTACTATCAGTAAACGATCCCGTCGGTCAAGTAGCGTAGCTAGGCATATCGGTCACTCGGCCAGCCAGGGGCTTCAGCCATAGTCGACCCGACCCATCCAAATCTCACAGGAACAATGTTTCACAATTGCTATTATACTCATACTCAACGCAGACACTTAGCGTGGTCGGAGTCGGGCGATGCAGTACGCAGACGCGCCCCCAGACACTCGATGTTTCACAGTTGCTCGACACAGACAAGGTTTCACGTACCCATTCGTGAACGGAGATGAGCGAATATGAAAAATTGCGTTCCGCTGTCTGTCCGCAATTCCGTCAAAAATTAAGCAATTCTTTTGCTGTTTTAACTCAAGCAATATCGCCTGTAATGTTGATTACTTGGATCACGTAATGTGGCAGATGCAAGGATTATAGGCTTAAATAATTAACAACTAGAAGGCGCTCGTAAGAGTGCATATCTCCGCCAAGCAAATTGTACATAGACAGACAGACACACGGACACACAAACAGACAAAAGCGATCTCATAATCTCCTCCAGTTCACTTCGTTCCATTGGCGGAGATAAAAATGTGCCAATTATTGGTTTATCTGAGGGCGGCGCCATTCTGTGGCCAACTGGTCGTCTTTTCGTCACAGCATCAAAAGTAAAATTATAGACATCGCTTGATTCATTTATAATGTATAAAAATCGATGCTTCCATGGCGAAACTTCCTTCGAAATATCAGCAACATCTGTCGAGTTGTTTCATTCCGGTGCATTCGATAACGTACGTCTTATCTGTCGTTTTCCAGCTTTTGCTTGTGTGGACAAAAGTTTATGAACATCACGGTGGCGCCATTTGGAATCTGCGCGGTTGCTTATAATTACTTTTGCGGAACAAATTGTTACCGCGCTTATCCGTCCGATTTTACACACCTCGCCGGTTAACGCATGTTTCACACAACGACCGCTGATCGATCTATATACCGATCGACAACGATTGCCGCTCCGGCCACCCGCCCGTGGGACGAAACTCCGTCGAACCGAAACGCGCTTCGCCGGGCCGGTCCGGTGTCTCTGCGGACCGCGCTTTTGATGATGGCGCGAACGAGAACAGACGGCTGCGATATATTTGGGTGAATCGACGGGACGGGGGAAGTGAGGAAAGAAAGGAAACTTGTTTGATAGGTACACGTGGTTCGGCTAACGTAGTTGGATTAGTTTGAAACCACCATGGTAACAACGTCGTTGTCGACACCGCGCGTCTTTTAGTAACGTCTGCTTCAAATCGGTCGTGACACTAGGAGTTAGTGGTTAACGGATTTTTTTAAAGAATTTCATCTGTTGGAGGTTTGTTTAATTTTTAATTTGGTAACACTTTTTTACGGACTAGAAACTTCTGTATTATAATGCTTTAGCCGCGTTATTTTTTTTCTTTCAACTGAGAAAAAAACTGCTGCCGCTGATGCGGGTTTGATATAGCAGACCTGATACGTAAGCCGTCTAAAAAGGCCAAAATTTCAAAGAACCGAATGTCCTGCAGTGTCCAAAATTTAAGCAATAATTTGCTAAGGCGTTATAGGTTCGATAAAGGCCTGTGCCTTAGGGTTAGGTTTGCGTGAAGACTTTGAAGTTGGCAGCTTGGCTTTTTGGACGTTACGCCATTTTCTTTTTTGGCCATTTCGACACTGTTAGGCGGCTGCTATAGCCTACGAAATTGGTGTTCAACGCGTTTCTGTTTTTTCAACGAACACGTGAAACGTTGTATTGTCATTCGTTCGATTTATTTCGCATAGTGCGGCAATGGAAGTGGAACATAAAACGTAAAAATACAGCATGTTGTAAAAAACCGAGAATGGAAACGGCGCGCGCAGAACGGATGTAGAATTTGTCGATACGGGGTCATGATTTGAGAACGTTCATTTCGGGTGTCAGACGTCCGCGGGACCCATGCAGCAAATCGATAGGAAGCGATGAATTACGGAAGCAGCAGCGACCTAGGGTTGGAGAATCTGGATTGTGTTGGACAATCGTCGAGCGAGAGAGCACGCGAGGCACTCGGGCATGCGGTAAATCATGCGCATATGACTGATCTTCTTTCGCAATGATTCGCTGCAAACGCAGAAAACCATCGCTGAAAAACCATTTTTGTCTTGGCGGACGCGCTGCTCGCAGAGGCGGACGAGGTGTTCCGCGGCAAAGGACAAACCACAAATAGGCCTGTTCATAAAATTAAAATCAATACTTATAAAGCTAAAATTCGCCCAAAATTATCTCAAATTACGCAGTTTTGCCATTTACTCTTATTTTTAAAAACGGTTTGCTTAGCTTGCAAAAATGCACAAAAATATGTAATTTCAACGTTAATTTTATGAAAATTGTTTTCGGGAACATAGTCAAAAACTCTAATACCATATTGGGGCTACGACACCCTTTTCCAGACCCCACGTTTCGTCGCGCCTCGCTCGGAACTTTCGATCCCTCCATCGTACAGACAAGTTTGCTTTAGACTTTTTACAAGCTACATCAGACCTCACCAAATCGCATGGATCAATAATTCACTTTGTCGACATAATCGTGTTTATTTTTTATTTGCTTCGTCAATCTACCTACATATGATATAGGCATCACAGGAACATCATCAAAGTTCCCAAAAGGGTCTTTATTGCTCGTTCTAGGCAAACTACGCACGTTCCGTTTGTTTATGCGTCTTTCTACATTTGCAGTGTGGTACAGTAAAAAGAAGCCTATAAACAAATATCATAATTTTAATTTTTAGATAAATTTCGCTAATTTTATTATCTCAACTTTTGTTGTGCAGAAATAACACATGCAGCTTTGAATGTAAAAGATAATATTTCTGAACTGTGAAGACAAGTCGATTTAACTACAAGCAACTTCTCTGGAGGAGTCTTTTGATGATTTATTATTAATTTTATTAAGATCACTTTTTTACTGTAAAGCTACGCCATCCATCTTTTGCATTGATGCAAACGCGCAGACAGTTGCGGAAGCTGGCACTTTAATTTTCTTATCGCTTCTTGCGACAGCTCGTTCCATATCATCAATAATTTGTTTGCAAAGCAGATGCTTATTTGCATAATATAATAACAAATACTGTGACGTCATTATTACGCTGTACTTGGTTGTTTTGTAGTATTAATTCAGATAGATTAGAGCTTATTTATATACTGAAGTAACAGGGGCGCGTTTTGTTAGAAAATATAGAACTAAAGCCATTTGCACAAACTTTTGCAATATTGCACGAGACTTGTTTCCTCTGTAGCAAATTCTTTACTTAGATGACCTTTGAAAATTTTGTACAAAATTGCTATAAGCCTGTACCGTTTTGACGATATTAAAGAAGATATTTTTATTGTATATGACGTGCTCTGCGAAACCGTGAAAAATTAACAACTTCTAATTCTACTAACCACGAAAATTGGAATCGTAGTTCCGGTGGAGAATTTCATCAAATTCGACAAAGTGTGTGGCGAAATTGGGCAAAACATGTAAATTCGCCGCAAAAATGGTCTCCCTGAGACGACGATGACGAAATGCAATAATCGGATAGTTCTATAGACAGAAATTATGCAAAGCGCTGAGGCCGGCGCGTGGTCAGTGATGAATGATGATGGACAGTTGTTTTGCTCGCGATGTCTGAAAGAGGCTACAACCACTACGACGACCATCATGACTGTAGTAGTCTGTCCGCGACATGGTGATTACTCGAACGCTCGTACCGTAGCCCACGCTGCATGTTCAGTCAGTAATCGATACAAATTATTTAGAAGGAATGCTGATGCTGTATCCGGCTTATTTGTTACCTTTTAATAGGGGAAGTCTCTCACGAGTGTAAGACATTTCCGTTAGAAGTCGTTGCTGATGTATGCCCGCCTGCAGTAGATCGCGATAGTGATTATCCGTTGGTTAGAAAAGCCTGCGAGCTGTCCAATGCATGTCCATGTAGCCAGTAATCGATACAGTGCTTACTTGCTCGCTCTCCATGATGCATCAGTCACTCGTCAACGCAATCGGGTTCATGCGTCCATCGCTTGTCTTCGCCGCTCTGCCAGGGTCACTATCCATCTGTGCGTCGTTCACCACCGTCGTTTCTCTATCGCAGCTTCTTCCTTCCCCCGCTACAACTCGCCGAAAATCCCAACCACCCACGAGTTTGATATTGTGGAAACCTTCTCCGATACTAGGAGTCTGACGTTATGGAGAGACCGGGCGCAGCTTTGTGAGCCGGTACACTGGTGTGCAGTGGGCGCTATTATAAACGGACGGCCGCATGCATGTCAGCACGTGGCGCTGAAACATCGTACGTTTTTATACCGCACATCGTGTTTCAAAATACTGTGCAAAATTGTTTTTGTCAAAACTTTGTCAAATTTCTACCAACTTCGATAATTTTTTGCGTAAGATGGCAACAAAAATAAAATTGTGTGAAGTGCACACGTTTCTTCACCTCAACTTATTCACACCGACATTAAAACTCACTGCCTAACAGACCTTCCATTGTACGGCGAAATTGATACTTTTGCATTTCACAAGGTAATGTAACGACAGTATTAACGCCAGGTGGGCAAAACTACAGTCATCGATGTCAAGTTTCTTTTTGATGTTGTACGTTAAAAATTATTAAAATCGGCCAACGTTTGAAGGAGATATTTAAATAAATAGAAGTGGCTTGTTTTTGAGACACGATGTTGATGCCGAGATGATAAAATTGCAAAGAAAACACCGCGTTGCCCCACAAGCTTTGGCCACGAAACGAACGCCCCATTGGGTCAGCGATTACGAGTAGGGTGGAAACTGTAGGCCTTCTGTGGCAAGCGGCGATTACGCTGTTCCGCCGATTGATTGCAAATTGCGGTCATTATTATGCACCCACGGCGCCGGTCGGCATGTTTCCAGGCTCACTCTCATTCCCATTCCATCCGCCCGTCCATTTGTCCATCTATCGGTGGGTGGCGTCTCTGTCCATCTCAGCTTCAACGCATCCACGCTTGTCACCGAAGCCAATCGAGTCATGCTCCAGGCATTGCCAACCGTAAATAACGATAAAAAACATGCAAAAGAAAGAAACGCGAGAAAAAAATTATATGAAAAAACAGCGAAAAATCAGAAAAAGAACAAAAAGGCAGAAAAAAGATGACGATGATGATGATAACATTAGTAGTAGCAATAAGCGGGATCGTTGGTCAAAAAGTTGGGAAAAGCAAAGCGTTATCATTTTTCAAAGACGGATAAATATTTCCGACAACAAAAAATAGTGCTATAACATGTCGACGATTTTCTCTTTGAATTCTCATAGGCCTACTGCCTTTAGGTGTTGAAGTTGAAAAAATAATCTGAAATCTATTCGCACAGTGAAGACAAATTTTTCTGAACCAGGAACGTTTATTTTTGCTGTTAAATTTTCAGAACGGGAGACAGTCATTTGCAAGTCGTTCGTTTTTGGAAGACAATTTTTGACAAAAAGAAAATTTCGTGACCCTATAGAACGTCGCTATAGCCAATGGCTATATTTACGGCTGATGAAAAAGACTATTATATTATAATGCCATAGCGCTGACAAAAGTGATGACGGGTCTGTCGAAGAAGATTAAGCCACTAACGATGACGACGATAATAATGATTGCAGTACTCGGTTCTTTGTCGATAGAGACCGAAGACTTCAAACGATGACTGCATTATCCCCGGGCGCCTTTTAGACCGGATTTGATCCATCAGCCGCACACTGAGAGAAGTCTCTACTCTGTAGGGAAGTCTTCATCGCATGGCGCAATCGTCTCTCTCGCCTGGCTGCGTCACATTTCCTGGTCGCTCGCAATAAGACGCGAACAGCTGCGACTGCTGCTGCTGCAGTCTGCCGAATACAGTTCATAATACTCACTCACTCACTCACTCGCTTACTGGTCATAATGCAGCACATCGTCAGTAGCATGCTTATAGACCACCTACCACGCAGTTTCATCGTCGTCGTCGTCGTCTTCGTCTTTTTGGTCCTGGGTTGATAGACCCGAATAGGCACGTAGGCCTACTAAAAACAATTTCTTCTATTGGTTGACCACACACGACTTTACTTAACTCTGAAAATTTGTGCATCATTGGAAAAAAAGAAAAAACCGCTTAAACCATTAAAAAATCATTCCAAACTTAATTAATTATTGTTATTTTTGTTTCACTAATAATAAAATATTCTATTATTTTAAGGTACATTTAAAAACTCTTAAATAATTTGCATTGTTTTGGATGATTTATATGATGGCAGCGAAGTATTTGGTGTGGGCATTATCATTCCAGCAGGGTTGTCTTTACTAACACGTAAGCCATAAAATTGGCTTAAAGACAAAAACCGATTTAACTCAAGAAGTGTTCCTAGCAATTGGCAAAATGTGACATTATACGGCCATGAAAAACACAAATTCGCAGTGCAAAGTTAAATATATTTTTGAAAATTGCTTTTCACTTATGGGAAAAAAATTAATATTTTTGTTTGCGCATCGGATATTCACATTACACGTTGTGCATGATTCGTGCATGTAGCAAACTCGGCGGATCTAATTTGAGCAGCTGGTGACGGGTGTGCGTTGCTGTCATTAGCAGGCGAAAGCTTGCGTCGGGTTGTCACGAACTCGCAATCCATCAGCGATATAAGACGAGAGTATTCCGCTTCTCCGTGTCTAAACTTTAAAGCTTAGTTTCCATCCAACACGACGCAAGAATAGACACCGCTTCTCTCTGGGAAACAAAAAATGCAAGACCTGTATAAACCATGAAAGTGCCGAACTGAATTGCACAGTCCTGGAAAATGCAGGACCAGGCTATTTTTGAAGCAATTATAAGTATTATTGCTTTCTTTTTTTCTTTTTTTTCGTCAACCAAATTATAATAAGGCTGGTATTAGACGTTTTCGCATAACTCCGTAGTGCACCAGCGCTATGACTTCGTAAGGATTATACAGTACTGCAAAAAATCACACCACAGAGTCGTTCTTGGTGCCGAAAGTCACACGGAAAACCACAAATAACGAACAACATTGATCAGCAGAGCACCATCCTAACTGTAGGTATTCCTTTGCGACAGCTGCGCTAGTTGCGCTCGTAGTTTGCGTTCATCTCTTGCGTCGTCTGTCGGCGTCAGTTGCGTCAAAAAGTACGCAATAGCTTCGCGTTGAATGGGAATTAGGCTTAAGATGAGAATATTCGGTTCGTGTCTAAAACGCGTCGAAGACGTCCTGTCTTATTGCAGCATGTCAGTGGCAGATGTGGCTGAAAGTGGTGGTGAGGCGACAGGATCAGTCGAAGTTTGCTCCACTGTCACGCTGCGGTTTCATGACGTTAAGCTGCGGCATCGCGGATGGAACGTGACAACTTTCGTCTGTCTAAAAAAATTTTATCGGATTTTTCAAAGTACAAAATCTTTGACTGGATGTTCTTCATTAGTGCGAGAATTGAAAGGCAAAATAAAAATTTTGAGCATCTACAAAGTTGAGTCAATAAAAACAACAAAAAACAACAAAACGTGATACTACTTTTTTGTCCATATGTTCGCTGATTATTGACCGATTTTCAATATTTTTTACTGGCACACTTTGCGGACAATTTGCAATAATGCGATGATTACATATCTCATCATACCATGAATGCATCTTTACACTACCTTGTCAAATATATATGAAATATAAATGTATAACGATAATAACAAAGGAACATTTTAGTAAATAAAAAAAACCACTTTAAACTAACATTGCAATGTTGATCTGGTGTTTTCTTATATTCACCCAAGAGTTTGTTGTGATAGTTAATTTTTGGTATATTTTTATTTCACAAGGTAGTGTAGAAACACATTTACTGTGTGGTGAAATATATAATAAACACATTATTTTAAATTGTTTGCATAGAAAAATTTTAAAAATCGGTCAATAATCAGCAAAGATATGGACAAAAGTAAAGTGCCACGTTTTTATGGTCTACTATGTACGATTACTCAATCCTAAAGATTTGTACATTAAAAAGAAAAAAATTACCTTTTTTTAAAAATATGCAGCTGTTTGTCGAAATAGAAACTTTCTGTCCACCATCAATTTTTAAACCCACGACGCCGCTGCCGTTATGAAACCACTCGCTCACTCGCTCAGACCGTCAGCCCTTGACATGGCGGTGGATTATAAGTCGTCGAGGTCGCACACGTCATTTTTTTCGGCTACAGAGGCTGTGCGTCAAATGAGGTGAGAAATGACGCGTGAGAGGTGCTAATTAAACTTCTTCTCATCAGAAACTATATCTTCATCTCGTGTTGGCGTTGAAACACTCAGTGTTCGTGGAGGGGGTTTTGAAGGTTTAAAACCCCAAACTGAACTACGAGTCAAAAACATGACATCAAACTTTGTTCTACAAATTCAGTATGGCGTAGTGATAGGCTTACATAAGCATGTTAACGCTGGAAGTACCGGTATTTTGCTATAGGCGTATATAACCTGTAAAACCGCATGGTTCTATTTGACCCATGACATAATGTTTCAATGTCATCCATCGATTGAAATCGTTTAAAGTTGAAGAACAAAACCTTTTAACATTTGCCCAGAATTTTTCTACAGTAAATGATTAAATGGCTAAAAATCAAACATTGCAATGACGTCAGGAAGATATTTAGTTCCAGAGAAACTAGCCACAAGTAAGGACGGGTTCACTGGTAATGTGTTTCGGCTCACGACTCGTAATGTAATATACCTGTGTACGTATTAAGGTCTTCGTGACATTATATGGCGTGTTGCTAGCAATGGCCCACGGCTGTCTCACGTTGCAGCCAGACGTGGCTTTAGCCTACGTCCCTAATAGCTTTTAGCGGGTTTCTTGTAATTTTCTTGTTTACTGTATTACTGCGGACGAAGTCGACGCTTGAGACTAGTCTAGCAAGGCTTGATCAAGTTTGCATTTATCATTAAACAACGTTGGCCTAGTACCGGAATTGTTGACAGTCAACGCGCAGAAACATTTATGCTGAAATAATTCGTCCCAGAAAAAGCCAGATTAGCTTTGAAATTTCTGTAATTTCGGTTGCAGTCTGGCAAAAAAGTAGAGACGCGGGAAACGTGGGGGCAAAAATATTTATGTATTTTTATTTCACGACATTCAGTGTGATATTGTACCGCTCATGAAACAATTCGCACACTGAATAGTACCATGGAAGAACTGAAGTAAAGATACTGCAGCATAACAGATAAGATGCAGACAGTTTTTTTCAGTAAAACTTTAAAAGCAAACTAAAAACCATACCATAGATCAAAAGACCCAATAAAAAATTCAGGGACGCGTGTTTTTAGTAAGGACAAAAGCCGGAAGATGCACGCAAAAAAATTGCAAGGCGAATTGTTTCCGGGAAAATAGAACCTAGATATATCAGGAAGACAGGAACGAAAACGGCCCCGCTTTGGGTCTAGCTATACGGATCTCGAGTCGCTAAGCTTCTAAATAGCAATCGAGAGTCGGTCGTAAGGTTTTAGGTCGCAAGTCGTATGTTCTTATTTGTGGGGTGTGCCGACTGCGAACGGTTCACTATTAGCATAATTCGGTCGCTCCTTGATGTGACGCTTCGGGAAATTTCTGTGCCGTTGTCAGTTGTATACATAATATTTGTTGCAGGTTTTTTGTTTTTTTTCTCTTTGCAAAAAGACAAAAAATAACTGTGTTAATAAACATTTTTTCATGTTTTACTCCGAAAATTTTCTATTACTGGCAGATGCGTAATGCTAATAAGCCTACGTTACAAAAAAGTAAAATACACAATAATACAAAAAGTATCGAAAGCAATGTTTTTTTGCTTTGTTGTTTTTTACCTTTATGGCAAATAAAGCTTCCGATGTAATAATATTAGAATGACATGCAAAAGAAACCGCATGCTCAACTTGGTGTCGAGAAGCTTCTTCAGATGTTGCAAACACATTCCAACGTGCTACACGATTTCAATTAAGCAACAATAAAACAGGGAACTTGATGCCACTATTTTCTGCTGTAACGGTTACAATGTTTCGAGATGTCACACAGAGTCAATCCTGTTGTTCCGTACCGTTTCACGGACTGAGGTGATTTTTCATTGACTGGTAGGCCTAACGGTCACACGGTCAGCGGGGAGCAACCATACACAACGGGTCTATTTCCACTCTTTATAATATACCTATGTACGTAAAACTTTTTCCGAGCCATAAGGCGGCGCTAATTTTCGTTTTTTGCCATCAGCCAGACACATGCGTACACTGCAAGACCACGGATACGGGTCTAGTGCATCGCGCGGTGTGCCTGTTCACGCGGCTTACGTCCCAACTTTCGCTAGTGCTCATTTTTTTCCTGACAAAGGGCTGGCCAGGCCGAGTTGACCTGGGTCGCTGGTTGCATGACAAGAGCTTTTCACATGTCAATATGCCGAATTTAAGCTACAGCAGCACACATTATTTTGATATTACATACTTCCGTCATTCCTGAAATAATTTAAAACGCCAAAGCAGCAGCCAGGGCATATGTGCTTATCTGCCTCAGTTTTTTTGCGAATGAAGTAGACGCTGCTATTGATTATGTGTATAAGACTTACTGCATAATTTTTAATCTTAGAATTTTTTTCTATTTTTATGTTTTTCGCTTTTTATCTTTTTTCCTTACAATTTACATGTTAAGTAAATAATCGAGCATCGTTCACTGAAAATGATTTATTTGCACAGTTGATCACAGCGACAACAAAAGCTTATGTCTATTCTCCGTGGATATGACTTGTCGCCTCGGCGGTAATTTTCTTCCCAATCAATCAACCGTCTTCATCTGCGTTATACTGTGTATTATTCGTTCGTACAATAGAATGATCAGTACAATAGGGTTTCATGTTATGCCACAATCGTAAAGATCGGGAGTCAAATGGGCTGCGAGTTGCAAAAAAACGGAAAAATTTCCTCACGGACGTAATCTTCAAAACAAAATCCCAGCGGTAAAAATCCCGGACGAAATTTTTTTCCCGGATAAAGTTTGTTTTCTTCTAGATTTTTTTCTGGGACAAAATTGCTTCTGTCTATAAAAAATCACTAACAATAATACGTATAAATTTTTAGTTTTGTGTGTAGAAAATAAAATAGGCCCATCACATTCAATGCCAGAAAAACACAAGATCGACTGTTTTCCCATAAAATGTTGTTTTGAAGAAATTTTGTCCCAGAGCTTTGTTTGTGGATTTTGCACTGCGCAGAATAAAACACAACGAGTGTTTAATAAGAAAAGCTATCGTTCACAGATGTCCTTTAATCAATCAGCATTGTACTGATGCATAACAGCTTCCATGAATGTCATGGGCATGGAGGATGGGTTTTGTTATGGGAGAAGGTGTTTGCCTCGGGGGGTTCGTTACGGTTCTTAGTGTCTGTACTTTTGTGAATGTCGACCGTGTGTTCAAATCAACGACATCGACCATACGACGGCGCAAACCCAGTATATAAAATAATCGCATTACGGTGATAAATAATACAGCTAACTTAAACCGGCGCTTATACCGGATGTCCAAACAATAAACGGCTGAAGATTCGTAATCTTGTGATAAAATATGGACCGAATTTAAAAATTGGTCAATAATTGGTGAACCGCTGTGCCAGTATTCGACGTTCTGCATGTTTTTCAATGGTTAAGAAGTTCGAACGCTCTCAATAAAGAGGCCTACACGTTTTACAACTGCTGCAAAATGAGGCTCAAAGTTTTCAGCAAGTTTGCACAAACTCGCAAAAAGCTTGATAACACAGTTGTACTGATCACTCCGGACAAACACAATACCATTACGCAATGCAAGAAAAATTTTCCGTATTATACATTTGTATTGCATTTGTGTGAGCCGCATTAGTGCAACAACAGAAATGATAAATGCAATTGATGAAGTTCGTTGTCAGCGACACTGTCGTTAATGACGCCACTATTCACGCAAAGATGTAGGCCGCGAGACATTTCCTTGCTTGTCAATCGCTACGTAGCCTAGGCCCTTCTCGTATTAGCGGTATCAGACCTATTGCTGGTTTTATTGCTGACAGCAGAAACACGGTAGCAACAGCAGCAGCAGCAGCAGCGACAGCTAGCAGTGACTATTAATAAGCGAAAATAAATCTGTGATTTGCTGTGGTAAAACGACGAACGCTAGAATAGCGGATACAGTGACGCAAATAAGGCCACAAAACCACGATCAAAGCCAGGCATATCTTAGGTTTCAACTTCCAAAACTAAGGATAATGCCGAACATTTTAGTGTTTAATGCCAAAGAGAAAATGATTTGGTTAATACATTTAAAACGATTAAACTAGAAAAGGCAAGGCAGAAAAAGACGCGAGAGGTAAAATTTTTATCAACGTGGTCGGCATCCATGAGCTTCGTGCTGTGGGGATCTTTGTTAATCCGTGACGTCACGTGACGTCACGTGAC